>Ga0207678_10000630_pt1 | contig 32270 bp, 6 predicted proteins | sample KBSC63metaG_FD_184319 | JGI IMG/M metagenome (GOLD analysis project Ga0207678, IMG submission 184319) | Corn rhizosphere microbial communities from Kellogg Biological Station, Michigan, USA - KBS C6-3 metaG (SPAdes) (version 2) | ecosystem: Host-associated > Plants > Roots > Rhizosphere > Soil ... | reverse complement strand
CGGTCGTCCACCTCGACTGGACGGCACTGGACGAGCAAGAGCGTGCGCGCGAGCAGGAGCGGTTCCTCGAAGCGGACCGGGCCGAGGGTTTCGACCTGCCGGCCGCCCCGCTGCTGCGGCTGGCGTTCGCCCGGCTGCCCGGCGGCGACGTGCTGCTGGTGTGGACGTTCCACCACGTGCTGCTCGACGGCTGGAGCGCCGCGCAGGTGTTCGGCGAAGTGTGCGCCCGGTACGCGGGGGCCGGCGGGCCGGGACACCGCCCGCCGTTCCGCGAGTACCTGCGCTGGCTGGGCGAACAGGACACCGCGGCCGCCGAGACCCACTGGCGCGAGCAGCTCGCCGGGCTGCGCACGCCGACGCCGCTGCCGTACGACCGCCGACCGGTCGAAGCGCACCGCGCGCGGTCCGCCGCGTCGGTCCGGGTCTCGGCACCCGCCGACGGCCTGCGGGAACTGGCGCGGCGCGCCGGCCTGACGCTCAACACGATCGTGCAGGGCGCGTGGGGGCTCGTGCTTTCCCGGTACAGCGGCGAAACCGACGTCGTCTTCGGCACCACCGTGTCGGGACGGCCCGCCGACCTGCCGGGCGTCGAGGCGATGGCCGGGCTGTTCATCAACACCCTGCCCGCCCCGGTGACCGTCCACGACGGACTCACCGTCGCGGAGTGGCTGCGGGACCTGCAGACGGCCCAGGCCCGCTCGCGCCGGTTCGACTTCGTGTCACTGGCCCAGCTGCAGAGCTGGGTGGGCGCGACGCTGTTCGACAGCATCCTGGTCTTCGAGAACTACCCGTTCGACACCGACGCCGTCGCCGAGCACGGTATCGGCCTGCACGAGGACGGCGAGCTGCAGCCGACCAACTACCCGCTCAGCGTGGTCGTCACGCCGGGGGAGCGGCTGGAAGTGTCGTTCGACCACGACCCGGACCTGTTCGACCGGGCCACCGTCGACCGGCTGGCCGCGCAGCTGCTGCTGGCCCTGGACCGCCTCGCGGCGAACCCGGAACAGCGGGTCGGCGAACTCGACCTGCTCACCGACGACGACCGCGAGCGCGTGCTGCGGACCTTCAACGCCACCGCGCACCCGGTGCCCGAGGCGACCGTCGTGGGACGGTTCGCCGAGCAGGTCCGCCGGACCCCGGACGCGCCGGCGGTCGGCGACCTGACCTACGCCGAGCTCGACGCCCGCGCCGACCGGCTCGTGTCCCGCCTGGCCGAACTGGGCGTCGGGGCGGAAGACCGGGTGGGCCTGCTGCTGGAGCGGTCGGCCGACCTTGTCGTCGCCGAACTGGCGGTGCTCAGGACCGGTGCCGCCTACGTGCCGGTCGACCTGCGCGCCCCGGTGAGCCGGATGCGCCTGGTCCTGGCCGAGGCGGGCGTCTCCGTGGTCGTCGCCGAACAGTCCTATCAGGACGTCTACAGTGGACCGTTCGTGTCGGCGGCCGAAATCGGAGCCGGCGCCGGTGCGGTGACCGCGCCGGACGTGCCGGTGCGGCCCGGGAACCTGGCGTACGTGATGTTCACGTCGGGGTCGACCGGCAAGCCCAAGGGCGTGGCGGTGACCCACCGCGACATCGTGGCCCTGGCTTCGGACCGCTCGTTCGCGGGCGAGGCGCACCGGAGCGTGCTGCTGCATTCGCCGCAGGCGTTCGACGCTTCGACCTACGAGGTGTGGGTGCCGCTGCTCAACGGCGGCCGGGTGGTCGTCGCCCCACCCGGTGACGTGGATGCCGAGGTGGTGCGTGGTGTCGTCGCCCAGGGCGTGAGTGCGCTGTGGCTGACCGCGGGACTGTTCCGGTTGCTGGCCCAGGAGGACCCCGGGTGCCTGCGAGGCGTGGGTGAAGTGTGGACCGGTGGTGACGTTGTTCCCGCTGCCGCGGTCCGCCAGGTGCGGGAAGCTTGTCCCGGGCTGACCGTGGTCGACGGCTACGGCCCCACCGAAACGACCACCTTCGCCAGCCGGTACTTCCTGGCCCCCGAAGACGAGGTCCCGGACGCGATGCCGATCGGGCGGCCGCTGGACAACATGGCCGCTTACGTCCTGGACGAGGGCCTGCGGCCGGTCCCGCCCGGGGTGGCGGGAGAGCTGTTCGTCGCCGGTGCCGGTGTGTCCCGCGGGTACCTCGGCCGGCCGGGGCTGACCGCGGAACGGTTCGTGGCCGACCCGTTCGGCGAGCCGGGGGAGCGGATGTACCGCACGGGCGACGTGGTCCGCTGGACCGGGGACGGCGTGCTGGAGTTCGTCGGCCGCGCCGACGAACAGGTGAAGATCCGCGGTTTCCGGATCGAGCTGGGCGAGATCGAGACGGCACTGGCCGCCCACCCGGACGTCACCGAGACGGTGGTCGTCGCGCGGGACCGGCGGCTGGTCGCCTACGTCGTCACGACCGGAAAGCCGGACCTGCGCGCGTGGCTGCAGCGGGACCTGCCGGACTACATGGTGCCGTCGGCGTTCGTGACGCTCGACGCGCTTCCGTTGAGCGCCAACGGGAAGGTCGACCGCAAGGCGCTCCCGGAGCCCGCCGCGGAGCCCAAGGCCGGGTACGTGCCGCCGCGCACGGAGACCGAACGCGTGCTCGCCGAGGTGTGGGCCGGCGTGCTCGGCGTGCCCGGTGTCGGCGTCGAGGACAACTTCTTCGAACTCGGCGGCGACTCGATCCTCAGCATCCAGGTGGTTTCCCGGGCCCGGCGGCACGGCCTCGCGCTCACCCCGCGGGACCTGTTCGCGCACCAGACCGTCGCCGCGCTGGCCGTCGCGGCGGGGTCGGCCGCGGTCACCGTGGCCGAGCAGGGGCCGGTCACCGGCTTCGCCGCGCTGACCCCGATCCAGCTCTGGTTCTTCGCCGGCGACTTCGGCGATCCGAACGGGTTCACCCAGTCGGTGCGGATCGAGCGGGCCGAGCCGTTCGACGTCGAAACCGTCCGCGCGGCACTGGCGACCCTCACCGGACACCACGACGCGCTGCGGATGCGGTTCACCGTCAGCGGCCAGGAAAACGCCCCGGCCGGACCGGCCGAGCTCCTCGGCGCCGAGATCGACGTGACCCGCGGGCCGCTGCTCACCGCCGAACTCCTGGAGCCCACGGTCCTGCGGCTGACCGTCAACCACCTCGTCGTCGACGGCGTCTCGTGGCGGATCCTCCTGGAGGACCTGGAAACCGCCTACCGCGGTGGCCCGCTGCCGCCGAAGACGACGTCCTTCCGCGATTGGGCCAACCGGCTCGCCGCTCACGCCGAGGCCGGCGGCTTCGACGACGAACTGCCGTACTGGCGCACCGCGCTCGCCGTCGAGGCGTCCCTGCCGATCGACCACGACGCCGCCGAAGCGGGCACCGGCACGGTCACCACGCGCCTGGACGCCGAGCTGACCCGGGCGCTGGTGCAGGACGTCCCGAGCGTCTACCGGACGCAGGTCAACGACGTGCTGCTGGCCGCGCTCGGCCGGGTACTGGCCCGCTGGACCGGCCGTGACGGCGTGCTGATCGACCTGGAGGGCCACGGTCGCGAGGACCTGTTCGAGGACGTCGACCTGTCCCGCACGGTCGGCTGGTTCACCTCGCTCCACCCGGTCGCGCTGCGGATCGACGACGAGTGGGACGCCTTGCTCAAGTCGGTGAAGGAACAGCTGCGTGCCGTGCCCCGCCGCGGCGTGGGCTTCGGCGCCCTGCGGTACCTGACCGGGACCGCGCCCGCGCTGCAGCCCGAGATCGGCTTCAACTACCTGGGCCGCCTCGACGGCGCAGCGGGCAGCCTCGACTCTTCGGTGGGCGAGGGGGCGGGCCGGGCGCACCTGCTCGACGTCGTCGGCCGGGTGGACCGGGAGACCCTGGAACTGACCTGGTACTACTCCCGCGACACGCACACCGCCGCCACGGTCGAGCGGCTGGCCGCGGACCTGGTGGCCGCACTGGGCGAAGCCGTCGCGCACTGCGCCGAGCCCGGCGCGGGCGGCCGCACGCCGAGCGACTTCCCGTTGTCCACATTGGACCAGCGGCAGGTGGACCGGATCGCGGGCGACGGCCGCGGCGTGGCCGACATCCACCCGCTGACGCCGATGCAGGCCGGCATGGTCTTCCACGGGCTTTCCCAGGAGTCGCAAGGCGTTTACTTCGAACAGGTCACCGCCGTCCTCGACGGCGTCGCCGAGCCGCGGTTCCTGGCCGAAGCGTGGCAGCACGTGGTGGACCGGACGCCGGTGCTGCGCGGCAGCGTCGTCTGGGAGGACGTCCCCGAACCGCTGCTCGTGGTCCACCGCGAAGCGCGGGTGCCGGTCACCGAGCTCGACTGGCGGGACCGCGACCGCGAGGAGGCGCTACGCGAGTTGCTGGCGACTGACCGGGCGCAGCCGTTCGACCTGGCGAAGGCGCCGCTGCTGCGGGTCACCCTGGCCCGGCTGCGCGGCGACGCCGTCCAGCTCGTCTGGACCTTCCACCACGTCCTGCTGGACGGCTGGAGCGTCTTCCAGGTGCTTTCCGACGTCTGCACCGCCTACGCGGCCCTGCGCGACGGCGCCGCGCCTGCCCTGCCGCACCGCAGGCCGTTCGCGGACTACGTCACGTGGCTGAGCGGGCAGACCGCCGACGGCGCCGAGGAGTACTGGCGTCGCGAGCTCGACGGCGTCACCGAGCCGACGCCGCTGCCCTACGACCGGATCCCCGCGGCCACCCACGAATCCAGTTCGTCGACGTGGGTCGGCCGCGACCTCGGCGAGGCGGCGACCGCCCGGCTGGCGGCGTTCGCCCGGCGCGAGCGGCTCACCGTCAACGCCCTCGTGCAGGGCGCCTGGGCGCTCCTGCTGGCGCGGCACAGCGGCGAGGACGACGTCTGCTTCGGAGCCACCGTGTCCGGCCGCCCGGCCGGGCTGGCCGGGGTCGACGACATCACCGGCATCTTCATCAACACGCTGCCCGTGCGGGTCACCGCCGACCCGGCGGCCCCGGTCGCCGGCTGGCTGCGCGGCCTGCAGGCCGCCCAGGCCGAGTCGCGCCGGTTCGAGCACGTCCCGCTGACCGCGGTGCAGGCCTGGAGCGGAGTCGAGGGCGGCCGGAACCTGTTCGACAGCCTGGTGGTGTTCGAGAACTACCCGGTCACCGCGGAGGACGTCGCCGCGCACGGCGTGCGGCTGCGGGAACTGCAGGCGATGGAGACGACCAACTACCCGCTCAGCGTCGTGGCCGCGCCCGGCCCGCGCCTGTCGCTCGGCCTCGGCTACGACCCCGCGCTGTTCGACGAGGCCACCGTCGAGCGGCTGGCCGGGCAGCTCGAACACCTTCTGGAAGCCATCGCCGAAGACCCGGCCCGGCCACTGCGGGAGTTCGACGTCCTCGACGCCGCCGAACGCGACCAGGTCCTCGTGGCGTTCAACGACACCGGCCACGAGGTCCCGCCGGTCACCCTCACCGAGCTGATCGAGGCCCAGGCGGCCCGCACACCGGACGCCGTCGCGGTGGTGTCGCGCGACGAACGGCTCACCTTCGCCGAACTCGACACGCGCGCCGACCGGCTGGCCCGGCTGCTGGCCGCGCGCGGGGCCGGTCCGGAGCGGATCGTCGCGCTCGCCTTGGGGCGTTCGGTCGAGATCGTCGTGGCGCAGCTGGCCGTGCTGAAGACCGGCGCCGCCTACCTGCCGGTCGACCCGGACTACCCCGCGGAGCGGATCGCGTTCATGCTCGCCGACGCGAAACCGGTCGTCGTGGTGACCCAGCCGGGAACACCGCTGCCGGTGTCCGACGCGCTCGTCCTCGACGGCTCGGAGGCGCACGGCCCGGCGACCCCGCCGGCCCGGTCCGTGCCGCCGACCGCACCGGCGTACGTGATCTACACGTCCGGCTCGACCGGCACACCCAAGGGCGTCGTCGTCACCCACGCCGGCCTGGCGAGCTTCTCGGGCGCCGAGATCGCCCACTTCGACGTCCGGCCGGGCGACCGCGTGCTGCAGTTCTCCTCGCCGAGTTTCGACGCGTCGGTGCTGGAACTGTGCATGGCGCTGCCCGCGGGGGCCGCGCTGGTCGTGCCGCCGCCCGGGCCGCTGCTCGGCGAGCACCTCGCCGCCGTGCTGCGCGACGAAGGCGTCACCCACGCGCTGATCCCGCCGGTGGCCATGGCGAGCGTGCCCGACGTCGAGCTGCCCGCGTTCCGCACCCTGATCGTCGGCGGCGAGGCCTGCCCGGCCGACCTGGTGGCCCGCTGGGCGCCGGGCCGCCGGATGATCAACGCCTACGGGCCCACCGAAACCACGGTGGTGGCGACCTGGAGCGACCCTCTCGAACCCGGGGCCACCCCGCCGATCGGCCGTCCGATCCGCAACACGCGCGTCCGGGTCCTCGACGCCGCGCTGCGGCCGGTGCCGATCGGCGTCGCGGGAGAGCTGTACGTCTCCGGCGCCGGCCTCGCCCGCGGGTACCTCGACCGGCCGGGGCTCACCGCCACGCGGTTCCTCGCCGACCCGTTCGGGGCGCCGGGGGAGCGGATGTACCGCACCGGCGACCTGGTCCGGTGGCACGCCGACGGGAGTCTCGAGTTCCTCGGCCGGGCCGACGACCAGGTCAAGATCCGCGGCTTCCGGATCGAGCCCGGCGAGATCGTGGCGGTGCTGCGCAGGCACCGCGGAGTCCGGGACGCCGCCGTCGTCGCGGACGGCCGGCGGCTGATCGCCTACGTCGTGGGCGAGCCGGACCCGGGGCTGCGGGAGCACGTCGCCGCCGCCCTGCCGGCCCACTTCGTGCCCGCCGCGTTTGTCCCGCTCGCCGCGCTTCCCCTGACGGCCAACGGAAAACTGGACCGGCGAGCGTTGCCGGCTCCGGCCGCGCCCGTGGAGAGCACCGGGTACGCGGCCCCGGAAACCGAGACCGAAGAGGTCCTCGCGGCCATCTGGGCCGAGGCACTGGACCTCGACCGGGTCGGCGTCGAGGACAACTTCTTCGCCCTCGGCGGCGATTCGCTGCGCAGCCTGCGGATCACCTCGATGACGAAGTCCGCCTTCGACGTCGAGATCACCCCCAAGGACGTGCTCACCGCCGGCACCGTGCTGGCGCTGGCGGAGCTCGTCGAAGAACGGGTCCTGCAGGACCTCGAACGGCTCGCCGCCGGCCAAGACCACTGAACAACCGTTGACAGGAAAGGAAGATCCCATGCAGGACGACGCCGAATTCCAGGTACTCGTGAACGACGAGGGCCAGTACTCGCTGTGGCCGGTGGCGAACGAGGTCCCCGCGGGCTGGCGCGCCGACGGGTTCCGCGGCGGCCGCCAGGAGTGCATGGACCACGTCGACGAGGTGTGGACCGACATGCGGCCGCTGAGCCTGCAGCGGCAGATGGCCGCCGACGGCTGAGCCGCCGCCCTGCCGTCCTCTTCGAACCGACGCGGAAGGTCCCCCTCATGCCCTCTCCATCGACGCTCTCCCAGTCCTCCTCCGGGGTTCCGGTCCGCGACGCGCGGTCCGCGGCCGACGGGCGGCTGCAGCGGCTGCTCGCCGGCCTCGCGCACAAGCACGGCGTTCCGGCCGCCCAGCTGGTCGTCGACGACGGCGGCCGGGTGGCCTCCGCCGTGGCCGGGGACGGCACCGCCGCGGCGAAGTTCCCGGTGGGCTCGATCACCAAGGCGTTCACCGCGGCGCTGGCGATGCTGCTCGTCGCCGACGGCGACCTGGACCCGGACGACCCACTGGGCGAGCACCTGGACGGCCTCGGCCCCCAGGTCGGCAGGCCGACCGTCGGGCAGGTGCTGAGCCACACCGGCGGGCTGCCCGCCGCGCTCGGTGCCGCCGCCGACGGCGGGTCGGCCCGCCGGTACCTGCGGGCCTGCCGTGAGGCCGGGCTCGTCCAGCCACCCGGACAGGGCTTCTCCTACTCCAACGTCGGGTACGTGCTCGCCGGCTACGTGGTCGAGGCCATCACCGGGATGAGCTGGCACGAGGCGGTGGACACCCTGCTGCTCGGAGAACTCGGGATCGACGGCGCGTTCGTCGTGGAGCCGGGCGCGCGGCGGCGGACCGGGGCGCACGTCAGCGGGCACGCCGTGCACGCGGCGACCGGCCGCGCCCGGCCGGTCGCGCAGACCCTGAGTCCCGCCGAGGCCGCGGCCGGGGCCCTCGCGCTGAGCGCCGAAGACCTCGCCGCTTTCGGCCGCGTGTTCTGCGGCGGCGACGGCCCGCTGCCGGCGGACCTGGTCGAGCTCATGCGCCGTCCGGTGCCGGGCGCGGAGCCGTTCGGCCTGGCCGACACCTGGGGCCTCGGCCTGGCCGGCTACCGGGGCGCCGACGCGGACTGGACCGGCCACGACGGCACGGCCGACGGCACCTCCTGCCACCTGCGGATCGACGCCTCGCACGGCCGGGTCGTCGCGTTGACCACCAACGGGAGCACCGGCTCGGCGTTGTGGACGGACCTGGTCGCGGCCCTGCGGGCCGAGGGCCTCCCGGTCGGCGACTACGAGCTGCCCGGTGACCTCGACCGGGCCGCCCGCCCGGCCGCCGACCTGTCGGGCCACTACACCAACGGTGACCTGGAGTACCAGGTGGACGTCCGCGCGGACGGCGGCACCGTCCTCGTCGTCGACGGCGAGGTCTACCCGGAACTGGCCCTGCTGCGCGACGGGTCGTTCTCGGTGCGCGAACCCGGCACCGGCCGCCGGATCATCGGCGGCCGCTTCCTGACCGACCCGGCCACCGGAACGGTCAGCGCCATGCAGGCAGGCGGCCGCGTCGCCCGGCGCCGCCGCCGCGCCTCTTGAACTCCCACCACCCGAACTGCGTTGTGAGGAAACGAAAGCGATGACCACCTCGAGGAAGAGCCGCATCGATGCGCTGCCCGCGGAGTTGCGGGAGACGCTCAAGCGCCGGCTGGCCGGGCGGGCGGAGCGGTCCGACGTCATCGGCCGGGCGCCGCGGGAGCAGGGTCTGCCGCTTTCGTTCGCCCAGCAGCGCCTGTGGTTCCTCGACGAGTTCCGCCCGGGGGACGCGGAGTACAACAGCGCCGTGGCGCTGCGGCTGACCGGGCCGCTCGACACCGGCGCGCTCACCGGTGCGCTGGGGCAGCTGGTCGCGCGCCACGAAGCCCTGCGCACGACCATCGACGACGCCGGCGGCACGCCGGTGCAGGTCGTCCACCCCGCCCCGGAGATCCCGGTGCGGACGGTCGACCTGACCGGCGATCCCGCGTTGCGGCCCGCCGATCTCGACGAGGTGCTGGGGACCGAGTACAGCCGGTCGTTCGACCTCCGCCGCGGGCCGCTGGTGCGGCTGCTGCTCGTGCGGGTGGCCGAGGAACACCACGTCCTGCTGGTCACCGCCCACCACGTCGTCACCGACGGCGAGTCGATGGGCATCCTGGTCGGCGAGCTCGGCACGCTGTACGCGGCCGCCGTCCGGGGCGAGGCGGTGGAGCTGCCCGAACCGGCGGTCCAGTACGCCGACTTCGCCGTGTGGCAGCGGAACCGCCTCGCCGGGCCCGCCCTCGACCGGCACCTCGCCTACTGGACGACCCAGCTGGCCGGCGTCGAACCCCTGGACCTGCCGTCCGACCGGCCGCGGCCGGCCGTGCGCACCACGGCCGGTGCGGTCCACCGCTTCGCCGTCCCGGCCGAGGTCGCCGCCGGGCTGGCCGAGCTGGCCCGGGTCCACGACACCACGCTGTACACCGTGCTGGTCGCGGCCTGCCAGGTGCTCTTCGCCCGCTACACCGGCCGGACCGACATCGCCGTGGGCACGGTGGTTTCCGGCCGGAACCGCCCCGAGCTGCAGCGGACGGTCGGCTTCTTCGTCGAGACCGTCGTCATCCGGTCCACTGTGGACCGGAAAGCGCCGTTCGGGACGTTCCTGGACGCCGTCCGCGCGACGGTGCTGGAAGCCTTCGAGCACGCCGAAGCCCCGTTCGAGAAGCTCGTCGAAGCGCTGCGCCTCGACCGCGACCCCAGCCGCAACCCGCTGTTCGACGCGATGGTGCTGCTGCACGGCAGCGCGGGCGGCCCGGTGGACTTCGCCGGGCTGACGGCCGAGCCGGTCGAGGTGGCCCGCCGGGCGGCCAACTTCGACCTGACCGTCGAGTTCCAGCCGGCCGCGGACGCGCTCGAAGGCTCGCTGGAGTACAACACCGACCTGTTCGACGCGCGGACCGCCGTCGCGCTGGGCGAGCACCTGACCGTGCTGCTGACCGCGATCGCCGCCGGTGCCCGGCGCCCGGTCGGCGAACTGCCGCTGCTCACCACCGGCGAGGAAAGCCGGCTGCTCACCGAGTGGAACGCCACCGCGCTGGACGTGCCCGCGGCGACCGTCACCGAGCTGTTCGAGTCGCAGGCGCAGCGCAGCCCGGACGAAACCGCGCTCGTCGCCGGCGACATCGCGCTGAGCTTCGCCGAGCTCAACGCGCTCGCCAACCGCCTCGCCCGCCACCTCGTCGCGCTGGGCGCCGGCCCGGAGCGCGTCGTGGCCGTCGCCCTGCCCCGCACCGCCGACGCGATCGTGGCCTTCCTCGCCGTGCTGAAGGCCGGCGCGGTGTACCTGCCGATCGACCCTGCGCTGCCCACGGACCGGAAGGAGCTGCTGCTGCGCGACTCCGGTGCCGAACTGGTCCTCGGAACCGCGGAACTCGCGGCCGCGCGGCCGGAGTACTCCGCCGCGGACCTCACCGACGCCGACCGTACCGCGCCGCTGCGACCGGGCAACACGGCTTACGTCATCTACACGTCCGGGTCGACCGGCCGTCCGAAGGGCGTGGCCGTCCCGCACCGCAACCTCACGAACCTGCTCTTCAACCACCGCAACGACTTCGCCGCGCCCGGGCGGCGGCTGCGGGTGGCGTTGACGGCGACTTTGTCGTTCGACACGTCCCTGGAGGGCCCGCTGCTCATGGCCGACGGCCACGAGCTGCACCTGATCGGCGACGACACCCGGCTCGACGCGGACGCGCTGGTCGGCTACATCGCCGAGCACCGGATCGACTTCCTCGACCTCACCCCGACCTACCTGCGCCGGCTGATCCCCGCCGGGCTGCTGACCGACCCGCGGCACCGGCCGAAGATCCTCATGCTCGGCGGCGAAGCCCTCGACGACACCCTCTGGCGGGAACTCTCCGGCGCCGAAGTCACGGTGGCGCACAACTTCTACGGCCCGACCGAGTACACGGTGGACGCGGTCTCGTGCCGCGTCGGCGAAACCGCCCGCCCGGTGCTGGGCCGCCCCCTGCTCAACACCCGCGCCTACGTCCTCGACGAGGACCTGCGGCCGGTACCCACCGGCGTGCCCGGGGAGCTGTGCCTGGCCGGGGCACAGCTCGCCCGCGGCTACCTCGGCCGGCCGGGCCGGACCGCCGGCAGCTTCGTCGCGAACCCCTTCGGCGCGCCGGGCGAGCGGATGTACCGCACCGGCGACCGGGCCCGCTGGACGCCGGACGGGCAGCTGGAGTACCTGGGCCGGCTCGACGACCAGGTGAAGATCCGCGGCTTCCGCGTCGAGCCGGGCGAGGTCGAGGCCGCGCTGACGCGCCTGCCCGACGTCTCCGCGGCCGCCGTCGTCGCCAACCGGCCGGACGGCGGGCACGCCCGGTTGGTCGCCTACGTGGTCGGCGCCGGAGAGGTCACGCCGGACGGCCTGCGCGCCGCCCTGCGGGCCACCCTGCCCGACTACCTGGTGCCCTCGGTGTTCGTCCCGATCGACGCGATTCCGCTGACCCCGCAGGGCAAAGTCGACCGCCGGGCGCTCCCCGCCCCGGACGCGCCGACGGACGGCCAGGCCTACGTGCCCGCGCGGACCGCCGTCGAACACCAGCTGGTGGCGATCTGGTCCGAGGTGCTCGGCAACGACCGCATCGGCGTCGAGGACAACTTCTTCGGCCTCGGCGGCGACTCGATCCTCAGCATCCAGGTCGTCGCCCAGGCCCGCCAGGCCGGCCTGCGGCTGACCTCGCGCGACATCTTCCTGCACCAGACCATCGCCGGGCTCGCGACCGCGGTGCAGACCGCCGCGGTGCACGCCCCGGCGGCCGGGCCGGTCGCCGGGCCGGCGCCGCTCACCCCGATCCAGCACTGGTTCTTCGCGACCCACGGCCCCCTGGATCACTTCACCATGTCGCAGCTGCTGGAACTGCCCGCCGACGTCGACCAGCAGGCGCTGCGCACCGCCCTCGACGCGGTCGTGGCCCACCACGACGCCCTGCGCACCCGGTTCTTCACCGTCGACGGGCAATGGCGGCAGGAGGTCACGCCCGCCGCACCGACCGGGATCCTGCGGATCCGGGACCTGTCCTCGCTCGGCGACGCCGGACAGCGCGCCGGCATCGAGGCCGCGGCCGCGCAGGTGCGCGCCGGCCTCGACCTCACCACCGGCACCCTGGCCGGCGCGGCACTCCTCGCCCGCGGTACCCGGCCGCCGCTGCTGTTCCTGGCCGTGCACCACCTGGTGGCCGACGGCGTCTCGCTGCGGCTGCTGCTCGGTGACCTCGAAACCGCCTACGGCCAGGTGGTCGCCGGTGCCCCGGTCCGGCTCGCGGCCACGGCCACCCCGTTCACCCAGTGGGCGCACCTGCTGGAGCAGCACGTCCGCTCCGGCGGGTTCGACGACGACCTCGAGCACTGGACGCGCGTGGCCCGCCGGGTCCCGGCGCAGCTGGCCGCCGACCACGCGGGCGCGGGCACCACCGGCTCCACCCGCACGCTGACCGTCACCCTCGGCGCCGACGACACCGACGCGCTGCTGCACCGCGTCCCGGCGGCCTACCGGACCCAGGTGAACGACGTGCTGCTGAGCGCGCTCGCCCGGGCGCTGGCCGACCGCACCGGCGAAGACGGCTGTGACATCCGGGGCTCTGCCCCGGGCCGGGGGCTCCGCCACCCGGAGCCCCCGCAAAACGGCTGTGACATCCGGGGCTCTGCCCCGGGCCGGGGGCTCCGCCACCCGGAGCCCCCGCAAAACGGTTGTGACATCCGGGGCTCTGCCCCGGGCCGGGGGCTCCGCCACCCGGACCCCCCGCAAAACGGTGTGCTGATCGCCCTGGAGGGCCACGGCCGCGAGGACGTCCTCGACGGCGTGGACCTCTCCCGCACGGCCGGCTGGTTCACCACGCAGTTCCCGGTGGCGCTCGACCTGCCGCCGTCGGGGGACTGGGGCGCCACCCTCAAGGCGGTCAAGGAGCAGCTGCGGGCCGTCCCGCGCCGGGGCCTGAGCTACGAGGCCCTGCGGTACCTCGGCGAACCCGGCGCGCCGGGGCACGCCCTGCAGGCGTTCCCGCTGCCGCAGGTCTGCTTCAACTACCACGGCCGCTGGGACGCCCAGGCCGGTGCGGACGGGCTGTTCCGCGGACGGCAGGACAGCCCGGGGCCGGACATCGCGCCCGGCGAGGCGAGCACCTACCAGCTCGACGTGACCGGCGTCGTCGAGTCCGGCGAGCTGTCGCTGACGTGGTCCTACTCCGACCAGGTCAACGACGAGAACACCGTCCGCGAGCTGGCCGAGGCGATGCTGACCGGGCTGCGGGAGATCGTCGCGCACTGCGCGCAGCCCGGCAGCGGCGGCCGCACGCCGTCGGACTTCCCCCTGGCCCGCCTCGATCAGTCCACAGTAGACAGGCTGGCCGGTGACGGCCGTGACGTCGACGACATCTACCCGCTGACCCCGCTGCAGGCCGGGATGCTGTTCCACAGCCTCCTGGACCCGGCGGCCGACGCCTACGTCGACCAGGCCCGGATGCTGCTGGACGGGGTCCGCGACCCCGACGCGTTCGCGCAGGCCTGGCAGCAGGTCGCCGACCGCACCCCGGTACTGCGGACCGAACTGGTCTGGGACGGCGTCGAAGAACCCCTGCAGATCGTGCGGCACCGCGCGGTCGTGCCGATCACCCGTCACGACTGGCGCGGCCTGTCGGAGGCCGAGCAGACCGACCAGCTGGACCGGCTTTCGGCCGAAGACGCCGCCACGGGCCTGGATCTCACCACCGCGCCGCTGATGCGGCTGGCCGTCGTCGCGCTGACCCACGACCGCGTGCTGCTGATGTGGACCTCGCACCACATCGTGCTCGACGGCTGGAGCCTCGCCCAGATCTTCACCGAGGTGTGCGAGCAGTACGCCGCGATCACCGAACACCGGGTCCCGCGCGTGCCGGCCCACCGGCCGTTCCGCGACTACCTCGGCTGGCTCGCCGCGCAGGACGTCACGGCGGCCGAAGACCATTGGCGGGACGTGCTTTCCGGCTTCGCCGCTCCGACGCCGCTGCCGTGGGACCGGTCACCGGCGAGCGCGCACCGGACGCGCTCGTCGCGGACGGTCCGGATCTCCTTGTCCACAGAGGACACCGATCGGCTGCGGGACGTGGCCCGGCGCCACGGCCTCACCGTCAACACCCTCGTGCAGGGTGCCTGGGCGCTGCTGCTGGCCCACTCGAGCGGCGAGCCCGACGTCGTGTTCGGCACCACCGTCTCCGGCCGCCCCGACGACCTGCCGGGCGTGGAAAACATGATCGGGATGTTCATCAACACCGTCCCGACCCGCACGCGGATCGACAGCGGCGAGCGGGTGCTGCCGTGGCTGCGGCGGCTCCAGGACGAGCAGAACCGGGCCCGCCGCTACGACTTCCTCGCGCTCGGGAAACTGCGCGGCCTCAGCGACGTCCCGGCGGGCGAGAACCTGTTCGACAGCATGGTCGCGTTCGAGAACTACCCCTTCGACGAGAACGCCGCCGCCCAGGCGGGCGTCACCCTGCGCGAGGTGACCGCGCTCGACGCCACGACGTTCCCGGTCACCCTGCGCGCCTACGTCGACCGGCGGCTGGGCTTCGAGCTGGGCACCGACCCGGCGCTGTTCGACGAGGAGACCGCCGCGGCGATGGCGGCTCGCCTGGAGACCCTGCTGCTGGGCATCGCCGAGAACCCGGACCGCCCGATCGCCCGGCTGCCCTGGCTGCCGGCCGCCGACCGGGCGCGGCTGGTCGCGGCCGAAGCCGTGTCACTGCCCGCACCGACCATCACCGAGCTGTTCGCCGCCCAGGTGACGGCGCACCCGGGCGCGGTCGCGCTCACCGCCGACGGTACGCACTTCACCTACGCCGAGCTCAACGCGCGCGCGAACCGCCTGGCGCACCGGCTGATCGCCCTCGGCGCCGGCCCGGAACGGTTCGTCGCGCTGCGCCTGCCGCGCTCGCCGGAACAGGTCGTCGCGATCCTGGCCGTGCTCAAGGCCGGGGCCGCCTACCTGCCGATCGACCCGGCCACGCCGGCCGAACGCGTCGAGCGGATGTTCGCCGACACCGATCCCGTCGCCGTCCTCGCTCCCGAAGACGTCGACGTGGAAGAGGGGCCGGACACCGACCCGCCGCCGCGGTGCACGCCGGACCACCCCGCCTACGTCATCTACACCTCCGGCTCGACCGGGCTGCCCAAGGGCGTGGTGATCCCGCACCGCAACGTCACCCGCCTGTTCGCCGCGACCGCTCGCTTCGGCTTCGGGCGCGAAGACGTCTGGACACTGTTCCACTCCTACGCGTTCGACTTCTCCGTCTGGGAGATCTGGGGCCCGCTGCTGCACGGCGGCCGGCTCGTCGTCGTGCCGCACGCGGTGTCCCGCTCGCCGCGGGAGTTCCTGCGCCTGCTGGCCGACGAGCGGGTCACCGTGCTCAACCAGACGCCGTCGGCGTTCTACCAGCTCGTCCGGGCGGACGAGGACGATCCCGGTGCCCGGCTTTCGCTGCGGTACGTGGTCTTCGGCGGCGAGGCACTGGACACGCGCCGGCTGACCGGCTGGTTCGCCCGCCACGGCGACCGCGCCCCGCGGCTGGTGAACATGTACGGCATCACCGAAACCACCGTGCACGTCACCCAGCACGACCTGGTGTCCGATATGGACGCTCCGGGACTCATCGGCACCGCCCTGCCCGACCTGCGCGGGTACGTCCTCGACGCGGACCTGAACCCGGTCCCGGCCGGGGTGCCCGGCGAGCTCTACGTGGCCGGCGACGGCCTGGCGCGTGGCTACCTCGGCCGCCCCGGGCTGACCGCCGCCCGGTTCGTCGCCGACCCCTTCGGCGCACCCGGGTCCCGCATGTACCGGTCCGGCGACCGGGTGTCCCGCACCTCGGGCGGCGGCCTGCGCTACCACGGCCGCGCCGACCAGCAAGTGAAGATCCGCGGCTTCCGGATCGAGCCGGGCGAGATCGAGGCCACCCTGCTCGCCCTGCCCGAGGTCGGCTCGGCGGCGGTGCTGGCCCGCGAGGACGAACCCGGCCGCAAGCGGCTGGTCGCCTACGTCGTCGCCGCGACACCGGACGCGCCGCCGAGCACCGCGCGGCTGCGCGAGCACCTGAGCCGGTCCCTGCCGGACTACATGGTCCCCTCGGCGTTCGTCGACCTCGACGAACTCCCGTTGACCCGCAACGGAAAACTCGACCAGCGGGCGCTGCCGGCCCCGGCCGCGACCGGGGCGGAACCGGCCGGGTTCGCCGAACCCCGCACCGAAACCGAACGCACGGTCGCGGCGGTCCTGGCCGCGACGCTCGGCCTGCAGCGTGTCGGCGCCGACGGCAACTTCTTCGAACTGGGCGGGGATTCCATCCTCAGCATCCGGTTCACCTCCGCGCTGCGCGAGGCCCTCGGCGTCGACGTGTCCCCGCGCACGGTGTTCGACCACCCGACCGTGGCGGGCCTGGCCGCCGCGCTGCCCGCCGCGTCCGCCACGCCGCTGTCCGCGGCGATCACCCCGGTGGGCCGCGACGGCGAGCTGCCGCCGTCCTTCGCCCAGCAGCGCCTGTGGTTCCTCGACGACTTCGCCCCCGGCAGCACCGACCACGTCACGGTGTTCGGCGTGCGGCTGCGCGGCGACCTGCGGCCCGACGCGCTCGCCCGGGCGCTCACCACGCTGATCGCCCGGCACGAGTCCCTGCGCACGACGTTCCGGGCGGTCGACTGGAGACCCCGCCAGGTCGTGGGGGAGCCGTGGCAACTCGCGCTGCCGGTCACCGAGGCTTCCGGCGAGGACGACCTGCGGCGGCTGCTGGCCGAGGACCTCGCCCGGCCGTTCGACCTGGCCAAGGGCCCGCTGCTGCGGGCGCGGCTCGTCCGCCTGGCCCCGGACGACCACGCCCTGGTCCTGTCCCTGCACCACATCATCACCGACGGCTGGTCGATGGGCATCCTCGTCGGCGAGCTGGCCACCCTCTACGGCGACGAGCGCGCCGAACTGCCCGCGCTGGCGATCCAGTACGCGGACTTCGCCGCGTGGCAGCGCGAGCGCCTCACCGGCGACTTCCTCGACGAGCAGCTCGGCTTCTGGCGCCGGGAGCTCGACGGCCTGCGCCCCCTCGACCTGCCGACCGACCGCCCGCGCCCGGCCACCCGGACGTCCCACGGCGCCGAGCACGAGTTCACCCTCGGCGCCGAGGCACTCGCCGGGCTGCGCCGGCTGAGCCGCGATCGCGACACGACGCTGTTCACCACACTGGTCGCGGCCTGCCAGCTGGTGCTGCGGCGCTGGTCCGGCCAGGACGACGTCGCCGTCGGCACGATCACCTCCGGCCGCGACCACCCCGAGGTCCAGGACCTGGTCGGTCTTTTCGTCAACACCGTCGTGCTGCGGTCCCAAGTGGACGGACAGCGTGGCTTCGGTGAGCTGCTCGGTGCCGTCCGCAGGACCGTCCTGGACGCGTTCGCCCACCAGGAGGTGCCGTTCGAGCGGATCGTCGACGAGCTGAGCCCCGACCGCGACCCCAGCCGCACCCCGCTGTTCGAGGTCCTCGTCACCCTGCAGAACGCCGGCAACCGCCTGCCCGCCCTCGCCGGGCTCACCGCCGGGGAACTGACGCTGCCGATGACCACCGCCGGGTTCGACCTGAGCGTCGAGTTCGAGGAGCGCCCGGACGGCCTGCGCGGGTTGCTGAACTACAACACCGACCTGTTCGACGCGACGACGATGGACCGGTTCGCCGAGCACCTCACGGTCCTGCTCACCGCCGTCACGGCCGAGCCCGACCGGCCCGTCGACACCCTGCCACTGCCCGCGGCCGAAGAGGCCCTGGTCGTCGAGACGTGGAACGACACCGGGCGGCCGGTGCCCGGTGACACCGTCGTCGAGCTGTTCGAAGCCCAAGCCGCCCGGACCCCGCACGCGACCGCGTTGGTCTGCGCCGGTACGAGGGTGACCTTCGCCGAGCTGAACACCCGGGCCAACCGGATCGCGCGTGCGCTCGCCGCCCGCGGCGCCGGGCCCGAGCGGCTGGTCGCCGTCGCCCTGCCGCGCTCGGCCGATCTGGTGGTCACGATGCTCGCGGTGCTCAAGGCGGGTGCCGTGTATCTGCCGTTGGACCCCGAGCTGCCCGCCCGGCGCCGCGAAGCCCTGCTGGCCGACGCCCGGCCCGTCCTCGTGATCACCGAACCGGTGGCCGCGGACGGAACCGGCACGGACCTCCGCACCCCGATCACCCCGGACCACGCGGCCTACGCGATCTACACCTCCGGCTCCACCGGAACGCCGAAGGGCGTCGTCGTCACCCACCGAGCACTGGTCAATTTCGCCGTCGACCACGCGGACGAGTTCACCGCTGCGGCCGGGAAGGACCGGCTGCGGGTCGCGCTGACCGCCGCGTTCACCTTCGACGCGTCCTGGGAAACCGTGCTGCTGATGCTCACGGCCGGCCACGAGCTGCACGTGATCGACGCCGACACCCGGCTCGACCCGGCCGTGCTCGCCGGCTACGTCGCCGAGCACGAGATCGACCTGGTCAACTCGACACCGTCGTTCGTCCGGCACCTCCTGGAAGCGGGACACTGCCCGCCGGTCCTCCTGGTCGGCGGGGAGGCCGTCGGCGAAGCGCTGTGGCGCGACCTGGGCGACCTCGACGGCGTCACCGCGTTCAACCTCTACGGCCCGACCGAGTGCACCGTCGACGCCACCCTGTGCCGCATCGGTGAGACCTCGCGCGAGGTGATCGGCCGCCCGCTCGGGAACGTGCGCGCCTACGTCCTCGACGACCGGCTGCGCCCGGCGCCGATCGGCGTGCCCGGCGAACTCCACCTGGCCGGTGTCCAGCTGGCCCGCGGCTACCTGAACCGGCCTGGCCTGACCGCGGACCGCTTCCGCGCCAACCCGTTCGGGCCACCCGGGGCCCGGATGTACACCACCGGCGACCGCGCCCGCTGGACCGCCGAGGGGCACCTGGAATACCTCGGCCGCGTCGACGACCAGGTCAAGATCCGCGGCTTCCGGATCGAACCAGGCGAGGTGGAGGCGGCGCTGCGCGCCCTGCCCGAGGTCGCCGACACGGTGGTCGTCGCCCGCCACGACGACGGCCACGCCCGGCTGGTCGCCTACGTCGTCCTGGGTTCCGCAGCGGACCCGGCGCGGCTTCGGACAGCGCTGAAGGAAACTCTGCCCGAGCACCTGGTGCCGTCCGTGTTCGTTCCCCTGGACCGGCTGCCGCTGGCCCCCAGCGGCAAGGTCGACCGCCGCGCGCTGCCCGCACCCGCCGTCCACCCGGCACCGGCCGAGGGCCGGACCGCCCCGCGCACCGACGTCGAACGGCTGCTGGCCGAGATCTGGGCCGACGTCCTCGGCGTCGGAGAACCGGGGGTGGACGACAACTTCTTCGCCCTCGGCGGCGACTCGATCCTCAGCATCCAGGTCGTCTCCCGGGCCCGGCGCCGCGGCCTGCGCCTGACCTCCCGGGACGTCTTCCGCCACCAGAGCATCGCCGAGCTCGCGCTCGTGGCCGGCACCGAATCCGTCGAACCCGAAGCCGGGTTCACCGGTGCGGCACCCCTCACGCCGATCCAACGGTGGTTCTTCGAAACCGGCCACCACGACCACTTCACCATGTCCACGCTCGCCGAGCTCGACCCGGACGTCTCGATCCCCGCCCTCGAAACCGCGTTGGGTGCGGTGCTGGCCCGCCACGACGCCCTGCGCACCCGCTTCACCCGCACCGGAGACGGCTGGCGGCAGGAGTTCCGGCCCGACGCGGAACTCCCGGCCCTCCGGCAGGTGTCCGATGTGGACATCAGCACGGCAGCGGCCGAAGCGCGGGCCACACTGCGGGTCGAGGGCGGCCCGCTGGTCGCGCCCGCGCTGATCACCGCTCCCGGGCAGGCGCCGCGACTGCTGCTGGTCGTCCACCACCTGGTGGTCGACGGCGTCTCTTGGCGCATCCTGTTCGACGACCTCGAAACCGCCTACCGCCAGGTCGTTGCCGGGCAGCCGATCGACCTCGGCCCGGCGCCGGTCAGCTTCCTCCGCTGGGCCGATCGCCTTGCCGGGCACAGCTTCGAGACCGAACTGCCGTACTGGACGCAAGCGCTCGACGGCGTCGTCCCGGACCTGCCGGTCGACGCGGCGGGGGAGAACACCGCGGGCACCGCCCGCACGGTGACCGTCCGCCTGGACACCGGCACCACGGATGCCCTGCTGCACCAGGTGCCCGAGGTCTACCGCACGCAGATCAACGACGTCCTGCTCAGCGCGCTCGGCCGGGTGCTGGCCCGCTGGACCGGCCGCGACCGCGTCCTGATCTCCCTGGAAGGACACGGCCGCGAGGAGCTCTTCGACGACCTCGACCTCTCCCGCACGGTCGGCTGGTTCACCGCCGAGTACCCGGTCGCGCTCGCCCTCCCCGCGACCGATGACTGGGGATCGACCCTGAAGGCCGTCAAGGAGCAGCTGCGAGCCGTTCCCGGTAAGGGTCTCGGCTACGGCGTGCTGCGGCGGCACGACGGCCCGGTGCCGCAGATCTCCCTGAACTACCACGGACAGTGGACCGCCGGCGGCGACGCCGACGGCCTGTACCGGGGCTGGGGTGGCGACCTCGGCGACGACATCGACCCGGAGCGGCCGCGCACGGCTCTCCTGGACGTCGTCGGCATCGTCGACGGCGGCCGCCTCGAACTCGCCTGGACCTACGCGCCCGACGTGCACCGTGAAGACACCGTGCGCGGGCTCGCCGAACAGGTCCTCGCGGCGCTCCGGGAGCTCGTCGCGCACTGCGCCGCTCCGGACGCCGGCGGCCGCACGCCGTCGGACTTCCCGCTGGCCCGGCTGAGCGCGGCCGAGCTGGACACCGTGGCCGGCAGCGGCCGCACGGTCGAGGACGTCTACCCGCTCACGCCGCTGCAGGCCGGGATGGTGTTCCACACCCTGGTCGACGACGGCTCCCCGGCCTACTTCGAGCAGGTCCGCATCCGGCTCGCCGGTGTCGCCGACCCGGCCGCGCTCGCCGCGGCCTGGCAGCGGGTCGTCGACCGCACCCCGGTGCTGCGCACCCGGCTCGTCTGGACGGGCGTCGAAGAGCCCGTTCAGGTGGTGGACCGCGCCGCGACCCTGCCGGTCACCCACCACGACTGGCGCGACCTCGGCCCGGCCGAACGCGAAACCGCGCTGCAGGAGGCCCTGGCGGCCGACCGGGCCGTCCCGTTCGACCTGACCCGGGCGCCGCTGACCCGCCTGACGATCGCCGCCCTGCCCGGCGACGAGGCCGACCTGGTCTGGACGTCCCACCACGTGCTGTTCGACGGCTGGAGTTCCGCGCAGGTCTTCGCCGAAGCCTGCGAGCAGTACGCCGCCGCGACCGCGGGCGTCCGGCCCGCCCTCGTCACGCGCCGCCCGTACCGCGACTACCTCGGCTGGTTGGCCGGGCGCGACCAGGCCGCCGCCGACGGCTTCTGGCGGGACACCCTGGCCGGCTTCGACGCACCGACGGCGTTGCCCTACGACCGCCCGCCGGCCGAGGCCCACCAGTCCCGCTCCACCGACTCGGTTCGCATCGAGCTGCCGGCTGCCGCGACCCTGCGGCTGCGGGAGTTCGCCAAAGCGCACGGCCTCACCGTCAACACCGTCGTGCAGGGTGGCTGGGCACTGCTGCTGGCGATGCTCTCCGGCGATCGGGACGTCGTCTTCGGCACCACGGTTTCCGGCCGCCCGGCGGATCTCGCCGGCGTCGAAACCATGATCGGGCTGTTCATCAACACCATCCCCACCCGCGTCCGCGTCGACGGCAGCCGGCCGGTCGCGGAGTGGCTCGGGCGGCTGCAGACGGCCCAGAGCGAAGCCCGCGACCACGACTTCGTGTCGCTGGCCCGGCTGCGCCCGCTCAGCGACGTCCCCGCCGGGCAGAACCTGTTCGACAGCATGGTCGTCTTCGAGAACTACCCGATCAGCGAACCCGCCACCGCGGGCGCGCCCCGGGTCGTCGAGGTCTCCTCGGCCGACGCGACCAACTTCCCGCTGTGCCTGCGGGCGTCCCTCGACGAAGGCCTCGCGCTCGATCTCGCCTACGACCCGGCGCTGTTCGACGCCGGCACCGTCACGGCCATGACCGGCCGCCTGGTCCAGCTGCTCGACGCCGTCACCGCGGACCCGGACCGGCCGCTGGCGCGGGTGCCCTGGGTCGACGCCGCGGAGTGCGCCCGGGTGCTCGCCGACGCCCACGGCCCGGGTGCCGCCGGGACCCCGGCCACCGTGCCCGCGCTGTTCGCCGACCAGGTGCGGCGGCGTCCGGACGACCCCGCCGTGCTCGCCGGCGACCGGACCTTGACGTATCTGGAGCTGGACGAACGGGCCAACCACCTCGCCGGGCGGCTGACCGAACTCGGCGTCGCCGTCGAGGACCGGATCGGGCTGCTGCTCGAACCGTCGGTCGAGCACGTCGTCGCCGAGCTCGCCGTGCTCAAGGCCGGCGCGGCCTACGTTCCCCTGGACACCCGGGCACCGCACGAGCGGCTGCGCGTCGTGCTCGCCGAGGCCGGGGTGTCGGTCGTGGTGGCCGTCGACACCGGGGTGCCCACGGCCGAGGCCGTCCACAGTGGACCGGTGCTGACCGTCGGCGAGCAGCGGTCCGCCACCGCCCCGCAAGCGTTTGCGGAACCCGGCAACCTCGCCTACGTCATGTACACGTCCGGCTCCACGGGCGTCCCCAAGGGGGTCGCCGTGCGCCACCGCGACATCACCGCGCTGGCCCAGGACGGCCGGTTCGCCGGCGGCGCCCACGCGCGCGTGCTCTCGCACTCGCCGCTGGCCTTCGACGCCTCCACCTACGAGCTGTGGGTCCCGCTGCTCAACGGCGGCGCGACGGTCCTGCCCGACGGGCCGGACCTGACACCGGAGTCGTTGCGGCGCGCGATATCCGCGCACGGCGTGACGTCGGCGTGGCTGACCGCCGGGCTCTTCCGGCTGCTCGCCCAGGACGCGCCGGACGGCCTGCGCGGCCTGCGCGAGGTGTGGACCGGCGGCGACGTCGTCCCGCCCGCCGTGGTGCGGGCGGTCCTGGCCGCGTGCCCCGGCCTCGTCGTGGTCGACGGCTACGGCCCCACCGAAACCACCACCTTCGCCACCTCGTACCGGATGACCGGCGAGACGGGCGTCCCCGAGCCCGTGCCGATCGGCCACCCGCTCGACGGCATGCGCGCGTACGTGCTCGACGTCGAGCTGCGCCCGCTGCCCGCGGGAGCACCCGGGGAACTGTGCCTGGCCGGCGCGGGCCTGGCGCGCGGCTACCTCGGGCGGCCCGGTTTGACGGCCGAGCGGTTCGTCGCCGACCCGTTCGGCGCGCCGGGGGAGCGGATGTACCGCACCGGCGACGTCGTCCGGCGCGGTGCGGGCGGCGAGCTCGTGTTCCTCGGCCGGTCCGACGACCAGGTCAAGCTGCGCGGGTTCCGGATCGAGCTCGCCGAGGTCGAGGCCGTGCTGGCCGCGCACCCGGCGGTCGCCCAGGCGGTCGCGAGCGTCCATGCGGACCCCGCCGGGACCCGCCGGCTGCTTGCGCACGTCGTCCTCGAGCGCGCCGCGGATCCTGACGAACTGCGCGCGCACGCGGCCGCGTCCCTGCCGGAGTACATGGTGCCCGCCGTCGTCCTGGTGCTGCCCGAACTTCCGTTGAACCGCAACGGAAAGGTCGATCGCCGAGCGCTGCCGGCCCCGGAGGGCCCAGTGCCGTCACAGCGGCCCTACGTCGAGCCGGCCACCGCGACCCAGCGCGCGGTCGCCGGGATCTGGCAGCGGCTGCTCGGGGTCGGGCGGGTCGGCGCGCAGGACAACTTCTTCGAGCTCGGCGGCGACTCGATCCTCAGCATCCGCCTCGTGTCCCGGCTGCTGGCCGAATGCGGCGTGTCGCTGTCGCCGCGGGCGGTGTTCGCGCACCCGACGGTGTCCCGGCTCGCCGCCGCGATCGAAACCGTCGGCGCCACCGCCAAGGACCCGATCCCGGCCGTGCCCCGCGACGGAGAGCTGCCGCAGTCCTTCGCCCAGCAACGGCTGTGGTTCCTCGACGAGTTCGAGCCCGGCGGCACCGAGTACGTCACGAGTTCCGCCGTGCGGCTGCGCGGCGAGCTGGACGCGGACGCGCTCGCCGCGGCGTTCACCGCCCTGGTCGCCCGGCACGAGCCGCTGCGCACGACGTTCGGCTCGGCCGACGGCCACGGCGTCCAGTTCGTGCACCCGCCGTCGCCGGTCCCGCTCCCGGTCGTCGACGCCCGCGAGGACGAGGTCGCGGAGATCCTGCGCGCGGACGGCGAACAGCCCTTCGACCTGAGCGAGGGGCCGCTGCTGCGTGCCAAGCTGATCCGGCTCGCGCCGCAGGAGCACGTGCTCACCGTGGCGGTGCACCACATCGTCACCGACGGCTGGTCGAACGGCCTCATCGCCGAAGAGGTCGGCGCGTTCTACGCGGCGGCGCTGCGCGGCGAACCGGCGGACCTGCCGCCGCTGCCCGTGCAGTACGCGGACTTCGCGGCCTGGCAACGCGGCCGGCTCGCCGAGCGGGTGCTGGCCGGCCAGGTCGGCTACTGGACCGGGCGCCTGCGCGACCTGACCCCGCTGGAGCTGCCCACCGACCGGCCCCGCCCGCCGGTGCGCACCACCCGCGGCGCGACCCGCGAGATCGCCGTCCCGGCGGCCGTGACCGCCCGGCTGGAGCAGGTGAGCCGGCAGCGCGAGACGACCCTGTTCACCACGCTCGTCGCGGCGTGCCAGGTGCTGCTCGGCCGCTGGGCCGGCCAGGACGACGTCGCCGTCGGCACGGTCACTTCGGGGCGGGAGCGGCCCGAGCTCGAAGGGCTGGTCGGGTTCTTCGTCAACACGCTGGTGCTGCGCTCGCGGGTCCGCCCGGACCAGGGGTTCACGGCGTTCCTCGACGAGGTCGCCGCGGGCGTCCGGGCCGCGTTCGACCACCAGGACCTGCCGTTCGACCGGGTCGTCGACGCCGTGCAGCCCGGCCGGGACCCGAGCCGCACCCCGCTGTTCCAGGTGATGGTGGTGCTGCAGAACAGCCCCCGCGAAGCGACCCGGCTGCCGGGTCTCGAAACCGAGGAGATCGCCCAGCCGGCGACGGCGGCGAACTTCGACCTGACCGTGGAGTTCCAGCCGGACGGGGACGTGCTGCGGGCGGCACTGACGTACAACACGGACCTGTTCGACGCGGCCACGATCGACCGCCTGGCCGCGCACCTGGACGTGCTGCTGGCGGGCATCGCGGCCGACCCGGACCGGCCACTGGCCCGGCTGCCGCTGATCGGCCCGGCCGAACGCGAACTGGTGCTCGGTGCGTGGAACGACACGGCGCGTTCCGTCGAACCGGCGACGTTGCCCGAGCTGGTCTCGGCCCGCGCGCGGCGGACGCCGGACGCTCGGGCGGTGATCGGCGGCGAGTCGCTGACGTACGCGGAGCTGGACGCCCGCGCGGCCCGGCTGGCGGGAGTGCTGGCGGGCCGTGGCATCGGCCCGGAGCGGATCGTGGCGCTGGCGTTGCCGCGGTCGGTGGAGATCGTGGTGGCGCAGCTGGCGGTGTGGAAGGCCGGGGGCGCGTTCGTCCCGGTGGACCCGACTTACCCGATCGAGCGCATCACGTTCATGCTCGCGGATGCGCGTCCTGCTTTGGTGCTGACGCTGGAGGGCCTGGCGCCACCGGTGCCCGAGGGAGTGGAGGTGCTGACGCTCGACGAGCCGGGGTTGTTCGAAAGCGAGCCCGCTCCTCCGGTCGAGGTCCGCCCCGAGCACCCCGCGTACGTCATCTACACCTCCGGCTCCACCGGGCGCCCCAAGGGCGTGGTCGTCACCCACGCCGGGCTGGCGTCCTTCGCCGCCGCGGAAGCCGACCACCTTCGCGTCGGCGAAGGCGACCGCGTCCTGGCCTACTCCTCGCCGAGCTTCGACGCCTCCATCCTCGAACTCTGCCTGGCCCTGCCCGCCGGTGCCGCGCTCGTCGTGGTCCCGCCCGAGCCGCTGCTCGGCGAACCCCTCGCCGAGTTCCTCGCCCGGCACCGGATCAGCCACACCCTGATCCCGCCCGCCGCGCTGGCCACCGTCCCCGCGACCGATCTGCCGGACCTGCGCACGCTCGTCGTCGGCGGGGACGCCTGCCCGGCCGAGCTCGTCGACCGGTGGGCACCCGGCCGGCGCATGATCAACGCCTACGGCCCGACCGAGTCCACGATCGTCGCGACCTGGAGCGATCCGCTGGAACCGGGCACGCCGCCACCCATCGGCCGGCCGATCCCGAACACCCGTGGCTACGTTCTGGACGCCGCGCTCCAGCCCGTGCCGATCGGTGTCGCGGGGGAGCTCTACGTCGCCGGGCCGAGCCTGGCCCGCGGCTACCTCGACCGGCCCGGGCTGACCGCCGGCCGCTTCGTCGCCAACCCGTTCGGCGCGCCGGGGGAGCGGATGTACCGCACCGGCGACGTCGTCCGGTGGACCGCCGGCGGGCAGCTGGAGTTCACCGGCCGGGCCGACGACCAGGTCAAGGTCCGCGGCTTCCGCATCGAACTCGGCGAAGTCGAGACGGCCCTGACCCGCCACCCCGGCGTGGCCGCCGCCGTGGCCGCCGTCCAGCAGGACTCGGGCCACAAACGCCTGGTCGCCTGCTTCGTCGCCGAACCGGGGACGGACCCGGTCGCCGCCGGTGCACTGCGCGAATTCCTCGCCCGGTCGCTGCCCGGCCACCTGGTGCCCTCGGCCCTGCTCGAACTGCCCGCGCTGCCGCTCGGCCCGAGCGGCAAGGTCGACCGCCGCGCGCTGCCCGCGGTCGCCGCCGCGGCCGAGCCGGCCGCCCGGCACGTCGAGCCGGTGACCCCGGCCGAGCGCGTGCTCTGCGACATCTGGGCCCAGGTCCTCGGCCTGGACCGGGTCGGCACCGCGGACAACTTCTTCGAGCTGGGCGGCGATTCCATCCTCAGCATGCAGGTCGTTTCCCGGGCCCGGCAGGCCGGGCTGCAGGTGTCCACAAAGGACATGTTCCTGCACCAGACCGTCGGCGCGCTGGCCCCCGAAGCCGGTGCCGTGGCCGAACGGACCGAGGTGGACGGCCCGGTCGTCGGGGCGGTACCGCTCACCCCGATCCAGGACTGGTTCTTCGCCACCCACACCGTCAACCCGCACCACTTCAACCAGTCGATGCTGGTCGAGCTCGCCGACGGCTTCGACGCCGACGCGCTGCGAAAGGCCCTCACCGCGGTGTGGACCCACCACGACGCCCTCCGGATGCGGTTCACCCACGCCGAAGACGGCTGGCGCCAGCACAACGCCGACGTCGAGCCGGTGCCCGGGCTGCGCCACGAGGACCTCGGCGCCGTGCCCGAGGCCGACCGGCCGGCCGCGCTGGAGCGGATCGCCGATGCCGTCCACGCCGGGTTCGACCTCACGCGAGGCCCGCTCCTGGCCGCCGTCCTGGTCACCGCCGGTCCGGCGTGGCGGCCCCGGCTGTTCCTCGCCGCGCACCACGTCGTGGTCGACGCCGTCTCCTGGCGCATCCTGCTCGACGACCTCGACACCGCCTACCGGCAGGCCGCCCGGGACGTCCCGATCGACCTCGGCCCGCGGACGACGTCGTTCCGGGACTGGGCGCACCGCCTGCGCGACCACGTCCGCGACGGCGGGTTCGACGACGAACTGGCGTACTGGTCCGGCCTGCCCGCCGCGGGCGAGCTGCCGGTCGACCACGACGGCGGCGAGACCGGCACGGCCGAGGTCACCGTGGTGCTCGACGCCGACGACACCGACGCCCTGCTGCGTTCGGCGCCCGCCGCCTACCGCACGCGCGTGAACGACGTCCTGCTCACCGCCCTCGCCTGGGCACTGGCCCGGTGGACCGGCCGTCCGGACGTGGCGATCGCGCTGGAAGGCCACGGCCGGGAAGACGTCCTCGACGGCGTCGACCTCAACCGGACCGTCGGCTGGTTCACCACGCTGTTCCCGGTGGCACTGTCGATAGCGGACGCGGCGGACACGGACTGGCGGACGCTCGTCAAGTCCGTCCGCAAGCAGCTGCGGGCCCTGCCCGGCAACGGGTTCGGCTACGGCGCGCTCCGCCACTTCGGCGAACCGGGCGTCCGGGAACGGCTCGCGGGGAACACCCCGCAGATCTCGTTCAACTACCTCGGCCAGTGGGACGGGGCCGGCGGGACGACGACGGCCGAGAGCCTCTACGCGGCCGTCCGCGGTTCGCTCGGCCGCGACCACGACCCGGCCGAGCACCACCCGCACCTGCTCGACCTGGTCGGCGCGGTGCAGGACGGCGAGCTCGTGTTCACGCTCATCTACCAGCCCGGCCGCCACGACCGGCGGACCGCCGAAGCGCTCGCCCGTGACTTCGCGGCCGCGCTGCGGCAGATCGCCGCCGACAGCCTGGCCCCGGGCCGCCGGAAGGAGCGGCGGTGACCACGCGGCTTTCGCGGAACCGGAACTACCGGCTGCTGTGGGGCAGCCAGGCGCTGTCGGAGGCCGGGTTCAGCGCGTCGATGATCGCGCTGCCGCTGCTGGTCCTGGCGGTGACCGGCTCGCCGGCGCTGTCCGGGCTGGTGCTCGGCGTCGACGCGATGGCCCAGCTCGTCGCCGGGCTGCCCGCGGGCGCGCTGGCCGACCGCTGGGACCGCAAGAGGATCCTGCTCGGCTGCGAGGCGGTGTACGCGCTGGTGGTGGGGAGCCTGGTCGCGGCGATCTGGTGGGACGGCGTGAGCGTCCCGCACCTCATCGCGGTCGCGGCGGTGATGGGCTGCTGCCGGTCGCTGTTCGGCCCGGCCGAAGGCGCGATGCTGGCCGGGGTCGTGCCGCCGGACCAGCTGCCGACGGCGGTGGCGATGAACTCCGCGCGCGGCGCGCTGGGCCAGCTGTCAGGCACCGCGGTCGGCGGGTTCCTCTACGGCCTCGGGCGGGCCGTCCCGTTCGCCTTCGACGTGCTCGTCCACCTGATCTCGCTGGTCGCGCTGACCTTCGTCCGGGCGCCGCGCCGCGAGGCCGCGCCGGTCGAGGGCGGGCACCTCGGCAAGGAGATGGCCGAGGGGTTGCGCTGGGTGTGGAGCGAACGGCACGTGCGCGTCACGGTGGCGTGCGCGGTGAGCCTGAACTTCTTCTTCAGCGCCTACTACATCGTCATCATCGTGCTGGCCAAGGAGCGCGGTGTCACCTCGGGCGAGATCGGGGTGATGGCCGCGATGCTCGGCGTGGGCGGCGTGGCCGGCTCGCTCATCGCGCCGTACCTGCAACGGCGGCTCAGCCCCTACGTGTCGATCATGAGCGTGTTCTGGGTCCTGACCGTGCTGACCCCGCTGGCGGCCGTGATCCACGACGGCTACCTGCTGGGCGCGCTGTTCGTCGCCATGGCCCTGCTCCCGCCCACCGCCAACACGACGATCGGGACCTACCAGCTGCTGCTCACCCCCGACCGGCTGCGCGGACGGCTGACCAGCGTGATGGGCGTGATCGGCGGGGTGTCCGCGGCGACCGGGCCCGCCTTCGGCGGCCTGGTGGTGCAGACGTTCCCCGGCACGAACGCCGTGCTGCTGTGCGCGGCCGGGATCGCACTGGTGACCCTGGTCGTCACGGTCAGCCCCACCCTGCGCCGGTTCCCCCGCGCCGACACCCTCGTCCCCGCACCCCAGCCGACGACGACCGAGGAGAAAACGTCATGACCACCCAGGAATCCGGTCTTTCCTTCGCCTTCGAAGAGCTGCTGGCGCGCTCGGCCGCGCTGCGCGAGCGCGGCCCGGTGCACCACGACGAGGAGCGGGGCCTGTGGCGGGTGCTGGACCACCCGGGCGTCTCGCGGGTGCTGTCCGACCCGGCGGCCTTCTCGTCGGACTTCAGCGGGCTGACACCGGTGCAGGAGGACTTCGAAACCTTCCGCAAGGGCAACTTCGTCGGGATGGACCCGCCGGACCACCGCAAGCTGCGCACCCTGGTCAGCCAGGCGTTCACCCCGCGCGTGGTGGCCGGGCTGGAGCCCCGCATCCGGGCCATCGCCGGCGAGCTGCTCGACGAGGTCGCCGGGGCGTCCCGCTTCGACGTCGTCGACGCGCTGGCCTACCCGCTGCCGATCATCGTGATCGCGGAGCTGCTCGGCGTCCCGGTGGCGGACCGCCCGCTGTTCACCCGCTGGGCCCAGGTGCTCTTCAGCGGCGACCAGCTGGGCGAGACGGCCGACATGGAAGACATCCAGCGTGCGCTGGACGCGATCGCCCCGACGATCCGCGAGATGAACGCCTACATCCTCGACCACATCCGCCACCACCGCGCCCACCCCGGCCCGGGCCTGACGAGCCGGCTGGTCGAAGCGGAGTTCAACGGCGAGCGGCTCGAGGACCAGGAGATCGTGGGCTTCGTCGCGCTCCTGCTGATCGCGGGCCACATCACGACGACCGCGCTGCTGGGCAACGCCGTGGTGACCTTCGACCGCAATCCCGCTTCCGCCGCGGCGCTGCGGTCCGCTCCGGAGCGCCTGCCGGCGGCGCTGGAGGAGGTGCTCCGGATGTTGCCGCCGTTCCCCGAGCTGGGCCGCCGCACGACCCGCGAGATCGAACTGGGCGGCCACCGCATCCCGGAGAACTCGATCGTGATGGCGGATCTGGCGTCGGCCAACCGGGACCCGGCGTTCTTCGACCGGCCGGACGCCTTCGACCCGGCCCGCAGCCCCAACCCGCACCTGACGTTCGGCCACGGCATCCACTTCTGCTTCGGCGCCCCGCTGGCCCGGCTGGAAGGGCGCATCGCGTTCGAGGTGCTGTTCTCGCGGTACCGGGACATGGCGGTCGCCACGGACGCGCCGGTGGTGTTCCAGAACCCTTCGGTGATCGTGAGCGTGCGGCACCTGCCGCTGGACGTTCGCGGGTGACGCCGACGGGTGGCCGAGGTTCCGGATGCCCCCTCACTGGGTAGCCCACAGGTGTGAGCTGAGCAGGTGATGCCTGCTGCGACGAGTGAGAGGTGATCACATGAGCCAGGGCGACGCCCCGGTCGGGCGATCGGTGAAGACGGCGGCGGCCGGCGTTCGGGATCTCGCCGCGGAGGCCGCGCGGGTGGGGGCGGCCGCAGCCGCGCGGGCGGTCGAAATCACCGATCGGAAGCTGGCCGAAGGCAAGGACGAACTCACGAAGGTGGGCCGTGCGGCGACCAAGGACCTCGACAAGAGCACGCGGTCGTCGCGCCGCGACGTGCGCGCCAACTCCAGCGCGGCCCGGGACGAGGTACTGGCCCGCGCGGCCAAGATGCGCGACCCGGGCCGCAAGGCCGCCCAGGCCGTCGCGACCGTGGTGAGCTCGGCGGGCGAGTCCGGCCGACGGCGGCGCAAGGCCGTGGCCACCGCGAAGCGCGACCTGGCGGTGGCGCTGCAGGAGGCCAAGAGCGTGGCCCGCGGGGAACGCACCAAGCGCGCCCGCTGGCCCTGGTTCCTGGCGCTCGGAGCGGTGGCCGCGGCGATCGTCGCGGTCGTCCAGGTCCGGCGGTCGAACCCGCTGGCCGAGGACACGCCGGACGGCAAGCCGGCGACGCAGCCGGCCGGGAGCACTGCCGACCGGCAGACCGAGCCCGCTGGGCCGGGCAAGCCGGCTGTGCCCGCCAAGCCGGCCGACCAGCCGGCCGCTGCCGCCAAGCCGGCTGTGCCCGCGCCGGCTGTTCCCGCCAAACCGGCCGACCAGCCGGCCACTTCCGCCAACCCGGCCGGGACGACGGCCGCTTCCGCCAAGCCGGCCGGGACGACGGCCGACCGGCCGGGTGCCGCACCTGCGGCACCCAAGCCGGAGCCGGCCAAGCCTGCTTCGGGTGCGAAGCCGGCGGAGAAGCCTGCTCAGCAGGCGGCCAAGGCTGCGGACGGCGCGAACGGCCGTGCGCCCGCGGGTCGCGGGCAGCACAAGGGTCACTAGCCCGGGTCCGCGACCCGCGGTGCACTCCGCGGGTCGCGGGCAGCGCAAGGCTCCCCGACCAGGTGCCCGCGCCCGCGCAAGCTGCGGGCGCGGGCACCGGCGCACCCGAACCCTCCTGAAAGCGCTTACACTCACCGCAAACGGGCGGGGAGGTCGTCGATGGGATGGCAGTTCGCGGTGAGCACGCTC
>Ga0207678_10000629_pt1 | contig 32278 bp, 15 predicted proteins | sample KBSC63metaG_FD_184319 | JGI IMG/M metagenome (GOLD analysis project Ga0207678, IMG submission 184319) | Corn rhizosphere microbial communities from Kellogg Biological Station, Michigan, USA - KBS C6-3 metaG (SPAdes) (version 2) | ecosystem: Host-associated > Plants > Roots > Rhizosphere > Soil ... | reverse complement strand
ATTCAGCCGCACGGGAGATGTCCCCAAGGTCGAGCTTCACGATCCGCTGGCGCCGCACCGGGAGCTCCTGGGCAAGTATCAGGATAAAGACATCCACGACCTAACCGCGTACCTGGTGACCCTCAAATGATGAGAGCTTTGAAGTGTCTGTTGACCGTATTTTTTGCAGTGGCTCCGGGTATTGCCGTAAGCCAGAGCTTGGACCCGGCACAACTATTGAAGCCGAATACTGATTCCTGGCCGACCTACTCGGGAGACTACTCGGGGCGCAGGTATAGCACGCTGACGCAGGTGAACCAAGCGACGGTGAAGAATCTTTCCCTGGCATTTGTTTCGCGGCTGCAAGCGGGACCGCAAGGGCCTCCCGGCACTCCTCCGGTGATCGTGGCGGGTGAAGGCAAGGGCGAGTTCAATACAGCGGCAAATATCAGGGGCTCTATCCTGCAAGTGGATGGGGTGCTTTATATTGCTACGCCAGATAATGCCTGGGCGATTGATGCTCGGGATGGGCATGAGATTTGGCACTACTACTGGCGGACCAAGGGGGGAACCCACATTGGCAATCGTGGCATGGCGATTTGGAAGACCTGGGTCTACATGGAGACGCCGGATAACTATCTGATCTGCCTCGATGCGAAGACGGGCAAGGAGAAGTGGCACAAGGAGATCGCGAGCTTTGCGGAACAGTATTTCTCAACCATGGCGCCGATCGTGGTGGGAAACCACTTGCTCGTGGGCACGGGCGACGATCTGGATGAACCAGGCTACCTGCAGTCGATGGATCCTGAGACGGGTGAGATGCAGTGGCGCTTCTATACGGTTCCGATGAAGGCAGGTGATCCGGGTCTGGATACCTGGTTGAATCTGGATGCGGCGTCACATGGAGGTGGCAATGTCTGGGTGCCGGGGTCTTACGATCCGGAGACTCATCTCTACATCTTCGGCACGGGCAATCCGAGTGCGGCGTATACGTCGCAGAAGCGTGGGCCGGGAGCGAATCTTTATACGTGCTCGATCGTTGCGGTGAATGTGGATACGGGCAAGATGGCGTGGTATTACCAGAACTCTCCACATGATACGCATGACTACGACTCGGCGCAGACGCCGATTCTGGTGGATGGAGAGTTCAACGGGAAGCCGCGCAAGTTGGTGCTTTCGGCTGCGAGGAACGGGTACTTCTTTACTTTGGATCGGCTGACGGGAGAGCACCTGGTGACGGGGAAGATGTCCAAGACGGTGAACTGGGCGGATGGTCTTGATAAGAACGGTGCACCGATTCGCATTCCGGCGAAGGACTTCGATCTGGCTGGAGCGCTGGTGTCTCCAGGGAACCAGGGAATCACAAACTGGATGCCTCCTTCGTACAGTCCGGATACGGGCCTGATGTATGTTCCAACGACCGACAGCTACGCAATGTACTACCTGACGACCACTGATCCTCGCGGGTCGATGGGGCTGGGTGGCAAAGATGAACAAAGCCTTGGCAGTATGGGCAGCTATATTACCGCCATGGACTACAAGACAGGCAAGGTCGCATGGCAGCATCGCTATCCCGGGGTGGCGAACTATGGGGTGCAGAACGGCATCCTGACGACGGCAGGTAAGCTGCTGTTCGCAGGTGATCCGAGTGGCAATCTGGTGGCATATGATCCAGCCAATGGAACGCCGCTGTGGCATTCGCGGGTAGGAGTGTCCAATGCTCCTGAAACCTATTTGCTGGATGGACACCAGTATGTGCTGGTGGGAGGCGGAGATTCGGTGTATGCCTTCCGATTGAACTAGATTGAAGCTCGCGTTAGGAGTTGTTGATGACGCCATTACAAATGGCAGTACAACGTAGTTGAGTGAAGGAGAGATGATGAAACTCTATAGTCGTAGAGAATTTCTTGTAGGGTCTCGCAACCTTGGATTGACCGCAGCAGCGACGATGATGGCGCCACGACTGGCATGGAGCGAGGCGATGGGCCTTCCTCCTGGGATTCAGCTGTATACCGTTCGCGAAGAGCTTCCGAAGGACACTCCAGGAACTTTGAAGAAGCTGTACGAGATTGGTTTCCGCGAAGTGGAGACTGCGGGCTTCGGCAAGTACAGTGTGAAGGAGTTCCGGCAACTGCTCGATGATGCCGGATTGAAGGCGCCCAGCGCTCACCTGAATCTGGGCTCGCCGGAGCTTGGCCCGGTGTTCGAGCAGGCCAGTATTCTCGGCGCTCACTTTGCTACCAGCTCCAGTTTGGCGACGAGTAATCTTCCGCACCGTGCTGCAGGCGGGCCTCGCCCAGTGATGGCACCGCTCGGCGCTGCCGGCTTCACGAAGCTTGCTGTGCAGATGAACGAGATCGGCAAGAAGGCGAAGGCGGCGGGGCTTCAGTACGCATATCACAACCATAACTACGAGTTCGAGAAGATGCCGGACGGATCCTATGGCTATGACATTCTTGTGAACCAGACGGACCACGCCCTGGTGAAGTTCGAGATCGATTGTGGTTGGATGTGCGCTGGTGGAGCGGACCCGATTGCCTACTTCAAGAAGTATCCTGGCCGCTTCAAGATGATTCACGTTAAGGAGTTCGAGTCGCTGGGCCGACCCACCATCAGCCTGAGTGACCGCCCGAAAGGCCTCGATCTCGGCCAAGGCTTTATCGACTATAAGGCGATCTTTGCGGCTGGCAAAAAGGCAGGGATTCAACATGCCTTCTCCGAGCAGGAAGATCCATTTCCGATATCGCAAATGGCGTCAGCTAAGGCTGCATATGCCTTTCTGCATGCTTCTTCCTAAGTTTAAGTGCGACTTTTGGTCACCATCTATCGGAAATACGAATGGAGGACGGCGTCGAATGCTCTGCAGCATTCGATGGTCTGATTAGATAGTGCCGAATCTCCAATATGCGATGCCAGCCTTTTGTCGTCGCAGAATCAACTTATGAATCACACCATTTACCGTAAATGCGTTAGTCAAAGAAAGAGCGGGATCGACCTGCCAAGCTGATGAGATGAAGCTTAGATCGGAGCCGATCCATTCGGCACAATTCATTGAAATAAACATCAATCCGGATAGTAGCGAGACTGCTCATTGGTCACCTGTGCAGAATCTTCAGGATAACTGTAGACACGGCGAAAGGGTTCGCCAGGCTTGGGATCCCAATTACGCCAGGAAGCAGGGTCGGTATCGGCAGTGGAAGACATGGCTCCTTCACCGTTGCCGTTCACAGCGGTGATGGCGTATTCAAAGATGCTGGGAATGGAAGCGCGAAGGGACAAGTCAGGGATAGCACTGCAAGGCTGAATCTCGGGGCGCTTGTAGACATAAACGCGGTTCCCACCTTTATAGAGGAGATGAAAATTCTTTTCCCCTCTGGCTCTCGTATAGAGGCGGTACTCACTGACACCGAGGACTTCTCCCCACGTAATGGTTGAGACTCCTTTAGCCAGGTCGACATGCAGACCGTCGGGCGCGGGCGGTGGCTGGTTGGTGATATAAACCGGATACTCCGGGCCAGGTGCGCTCTCGTGCAACGCATTCAATGCAATGGCGCGAATATGGACCTTTCGCCCATTCGAAAGACTATCGAGCTCGATCTCCGGTTGAGTCTGGACAGCCACATTCGTCCAGCTCGAGCCGTCGTCCTTACTCAGTTCAATCCGGTATTGCGTCGCGGACGGGGAGGGCGCGACGAAGACACGAGCGCCTCCAGCGCGATTTTCCGTTCTTACAATAAGAGGAGCAATCGGTACAGGTAAAGTCTCGGTGAGTTCCCAGTAATGCTGACCAGCCTCGAGGTCGAGGACGAGCGCACCCGATTCAAACCGTGCCGCCCTAGAGGCTCCGTCGACATAGAACACTGTTCTCTCTGAGAGGGAGAGCATCGTGATCTTGAGTGAAGATGTGGACGGGGCGAAGTACTCGCCGCGCAATGGCTGACCAATGACCATCGAGCCGCCAATCCCGAGCTCTGTATCTGTAGTGGTGAACGAAGTCCCCGCTACTTCAATCCGAGTACCATGAAACATGGCAAAATCGGTTCTGTCTTTGGTGACCCGGATCAGGCCGGATGTTCCTTCGAAGGCGAATGCGTCTTCCGAAAAATGGGCGGGTTCGGGGTTGCACAAGACGAGATCGAGGATGTCGGCTGTGCGGACGCGACAACCGAAGTATGTGGGTTCTACCTCGATGTCTTTACGATGACTGACAACCGCCATGGAGTCGCCGATACCGTCGAACCAAACGCCGGACGTGGCAGCGGTTTGGTGCTCGGTGCGTTGCGTCGCTCGAGAATCGCCAGAGCCGCCACGGACGAGCTTGATGGTTGGAAGCTCATCGCCGCGGCGGACAAACCACGAGAGCCGATGGATGAGAGTCGGATCCACCACCGCATCGTAGACGATGAAATACTCACTGCCTGCCAGCAAGACGCTACGGCTGAGATACTCTGGTCTAGAGTAGGAATTAGCCCCATCTCGCGCAACGATTTCGGCAAACTGGCCAGTGCCGAGATTGTAGAAGGGACGCGATAAGACGTTTTCGCCGATTGAGCGGAAAACTCCGTTCTTATAGACGCCAAAATTAGTGCAAAAGTCGGTGTCCTGATCCTTTCTATCGCCAAGATCTTCGGCTCCATTGTGGCTGTAAGACTTGCCACCGGCGAAGAAGTAAATGACTCCACACCCGCCCTCGGCTCCGACTCCCCATCGGTAGTTTGGGCCGCGATCGATCTGCTGGAGGTGGATCGAAACCTCATTCGAAGTCTCCACTCCTGCGCGGAGAACGATTCCATACCCAGTAAACTTCTCACTGCGCAGGTGTGGATTGGTGCCCCGGTTATCCGTCACACCCAGATACATGGCGTCCCATGCATCGGCCTTGCCGAGAGCCGTTTCCATATCCTGATTGGTAGGGCGTGCGGCCCACATGGCATGCTCAGCCGCGAGTGGCGCATAACGATGCAGACACGTTCCCAGATACCAGAGTGATCTGGGAGGAACGCGTCGTTCCGAGTGTGCGCCCTGCGGGGGATGCACTCTGCGCGGACCTTTGCCAGGAGCAAGAACACCCCAGTCGTGACCGCCGTCGACAGTGGCAGCCATTCGATAGGCCTCTTCCGATTCTCCGTTGAACGGAGCGCTCAGCGATTTGACCAGCCAGTCGGCCATCATGGCGAGTTGAGACGACAGGAAGCGCTCGCGCCCGTCATAGCGTCGCAGCAGATACTCAGTGCGCAAGGTGGGCCGCAGGAACGCCCAGACATACGTGCCAAGGTCTTCGGTCCAGCGTCCTCCTTTGGCGTCCCACGTTTTAACGGCGGGGCGAGTATTGAAACGAGTATTAAGTTCAACAAACTTCTGCCACAGGTCGACCCACGTACCGGCCATGGGGTGATCCGGAAATAGGAACGCCATGGCAGCCGGCGTTCCCTTAACGTCGGCAAGGAAGTTTGGGTGGCCACTCAGCATGGACACCATCGGCATGAAATCTTCTCCTGCGTGAACGTATGAGACGAAGAGATACATCGCCGTCAGACGCTTGCGCTGCCCGTCGGTCATGCTGGAACTCAACCGATTGAAGCCATCTACCCACCAACTCTGAATCTGCCTGGACGGAACAGGGCTGAAGTTCACAATGCTCCTGCCGGGGATAGATCCATGCCCCCCATTTTGCCGAGTACCAAACAGAGGAAGGCTGCCGACATAGTCCGAGGTCATAATTCGCTTCTCAAGCTCGGCGCCGCTCTTGACCGATCCCGTGCTGAAGATGACCGGCGGTCGACGGCCGTCTTCTGGGTATTCCAGGACCCAATCCTTGACGCAATTAAGGTCAAGCGTCCCGTACCGGCTCTGGAGAAAGAGAGTGTGCGAGGTGAACACGAGCGGAGCGTGATAGGAGTATCCGTTTCTTTCGAAGGGGAGTGTACTCTCTTCCAGCTGATGCATGGCCTCTTTGTCTTTTTCGTGGTCGTAGCAGGTAACGCATGTCGAGCGATGACCTCGGGCCAGAGGCCACTTCCATATGAATCTTCCATCCTGATGGAAGAAGCTCACCTGCAACGCGGGCGATTCGACTTCGTAGGCATATTCGTGATCCTGCCATTGCTCTACCTTATCGATGAAGACGCCGAGCGCATCGTTCGAGGACTGGTTCCAGAAATTAGCCCAGGTGCCGATGTGTAGAGCAGTCCATGTTTGAAAAGTACCGAGAATAAAAGGCACCTGACCCTCGGGAAAAGCCGTCGGATAGGGCGGTATACTCGCGCCGAATTGGATGTCCCGGCTACGCCAAGGATCGTCAATGCGATCCCAGGGATAGTTGTCGTAGCTCAGGATGTTGTCGGGTAGAGGAAAGGGGTGATTGGGTGCCTGACGATGGGTCACGCCGAAATCCGTCCAATCGGACATGATCGTTCCATGAACCCCAGGATGAATCCCTTCCATATTCTCTCGTAATCGAATGAAATCGAGGCCGGCAGTGCATTGCACACGAGCGACATAGCGAGAGCCTCTCACGGTTTCATAGGCAATTTCATAGGTGATGAAGAGTGGCCCATTGTCGACTTTGGATGTGACGAGTCGGACCACCTTATCGTCATCGATGAGGAGGGTTGACGAGCCAAACCATTTGCCTCCACGCGACAGTTGCAGGATAGGGCCGGGCGTGTCTCCCTGGACAAGCTGAGTTCCGGGAATGCGAACACGGACGGCGCCTGAATCGAGAACGATAGTATTGCCCTCGCGGTGTTCGCCGACCTGTGGCTTGATGTCAATCGGGGAGCCCAGGGAAAGGGAGAACTCACGATGCGCGCCACTAGGCAAGTCGGAAAAGAAATTCAGCTTGGCGGTCTGAATCCCTTTCTGATCCCTTGCGACTTCAGAAAACTGGAGAGGGACACTCTCGCCGGTATCGATTCTTGTGAGAACAAGCCGGTTAAGATCGACAGGGTCCTGAAATTCAATCGGGTAGGTGATCAACGTCTTCGGCCACCAGTAAAACGGATGGTCGAGAGCATCGCTGAGGACAAACCGGATGTTGTGGGACCTGTCCCATGTTCGCGGTGTCATCGGAGCACGGTCCATTCCAAAGGCGAACTGAGATGCAGCCGACATTGTCGCCGGTAAAGCGAGCATGCTGTAACAGAAGTCTCTGCGATTCAAGCTATCGTCTCCATGTCAATCTCATTCAATTGGCGTAACCGCCGATCGTCAAGCGACGAACGAGTTATCTCTGGCACCCCCTGACACCTTATTGAATCGAGGCTCCGACCGATACCTGAAATGTGACCGGAGAGAGCAAACCTGAAGGCAGCAGTGGAGAATCTTTGTTGTAGGCGTCGATGTTCGTATGGGTATAGTGGACCTTGGCCGTGGGCTGCTTGTCGCCGATAAGGCGATTCGGCCAGAGGTTGGTGACGCGGATGGACAAGGCGTTTTCTCCGGCATGGAGTGCGGGATCGATGCGGAGAACAAAGGGACGATGCCAAAGGGTGCGAAGCTCTTTCCCATTAACCGTTACCGTGGCGATCTCACGGACATCGCCAAGATTCATCCAAATCTCGTGTTTTCCATCCATAAGCGCAGCCGGAATCTGGATCGTGTTGGTGTAGGTTGCCGATCCGGAGAAGTAGCGGACATCAGGAATCGGTGACTCAGTCCAGGATTGCAGCGTATTCATGGAGATGGAAGCGGGAGCTCCCCAACCTGCGGGGAACGAGACAGTCCAAGCAGGTTGTAGCTGCGGTCGCTCGGCGGGGACGGAGATTTGAAGGCTTCGCTGCAGTCCGTTGGAGAGTTTGACGATGTAAGCACCCGGTTGCGAAGCCCGAAAATTCGCTTGTGGAGCGGAGCTGCCGTAGACTCCGGTACCCGGTTCTATAGAAGGAAAGATCTGCTGCCCGTCGCGACGTAGATCGATTGCGTGTTTCGTCGGCGTGTGTCGAAAAACAACGAAGACCGAGCCGTAGGGCGGGAAGCTCAGCGGGACTTCGGTATGTTCGCCGCTTTCCCGATAGATAAGAGCGGGCGTTACCTCACCTGTATCCACATGCCAAAGTTCTGGCGCACGGCCGTGGACTCGGAATGAGAGCATCGCCTTTGTGGGGAGGTTCTTCTCATTTCTAACGAAGTAAATATCCGCATCGCTGGTCCTACGATGGATATAGTCGAGAGCCATGTCTGAATCGTTTGTGTTGAAGGTGAAGTCGGGTGCGACCTGCATGGAGGTGAAGGCCCTATGTGAATTCTGTGTGCAGTAAATGTGTCCCTTGCCATAACGGACCCGGCCATCGTTCGCGGTCTCGCTGCAGTTGCCCCACATCGACGTGGCGATCCGTCGGTATTGAGTCAACTGGGCTGCGGGGATGATACCCAACGGTGCCGTTGGCTTCAGACCGATCACCACACCTCCTTGATGGACATACTTTTCTATCCACACGAGGTCTGCCATTGCGATCGCACGCGATACTGGCAGCGCCAGGGCCTGATAGCGTATTCCTTCCGGCGTGCGGAGTTTTCCATCGGATGCAATCATACGGTGGAGGAGAGCGTCCTGGTCGGTGACGTCATAGTCGTAGCCCGGCAAGACCGACGCAGGGTCATCGGCTTTGAGGCGCGCAAAGTCAGGCACTTGCGTTCCATAGTAGTAGAGCAGGTCAGAGACTGGGGTCCCCTGTTGTAACAGAAACTGTGCCCGATTCATTGCAAGAAGGACCGGTCCAGCCTGGTTCCACCACGTCACGTTCGGGTCAAGATGGGTATCTGCAAAGTACTCGATGCCGGGCTTGCCGAAGCTCTCTGGAGACGACGTGAATTCGTGCCAGATAAGACGGTTGAGGCCCTCAGTGATTGCACGGTCAAAGGCTGGTTTAAGATTTGTTCCCGGTGAGTTAGACCACGGCACGTTGATGGTGCTAAAACTCTCGGCAGCCACATAGCGTTTGCCATAAATATGCGCAGCGCTGGAGGCTTCCTTGACGAAGAATCGGTCTTCGTCGGAGGTTCGATGGATCGGTGACGCAGCCCAGAACTCGGTCTGAGCGAATGCAGCGCTGCGGAAAGTTTCGAGTGCATCAATGGGTGCACCGTGTGGTCCGCCTGACTCGGGATGGGTGCCGAGCCCGAATGCCGCGGCGCGTGCTGCAAAATGGTCGTAATAATTGGAGGCGATAAGGTCGGCGACAGTGCGGCGAAGATCTGCCAGAAAACGGTTGCTATCATCCCGGCTGTTGGCAATGCGTCCAGAAATGATGGGCAAATAGGGAACCGGATCGTATCCCCGGCGAGCGAGAAACTCTTTGCGGAAATTAGTCGTCCAGTTCGCGCCACCCGCCTCCCAACTGTCTGTAACCACATAGAGAAAGCTCTTGCCGATGTAAGGCTTGCTGGCCGTGAGGATGGGAGAGATAACGCGATCCCAGTAGTGATCGAATGCCTGCGCGCTTAGGGCATCCACGGTGTAACCAGTCCCGCTCGGGTTCGACACTTTCTGGCTGGAGACGGTATAGCCCACCCGCAGAACCTCCCAATCTCCGGCGGGAAAGGTCCAGTGCACTGTGCCATCTACATCGCTATGTGTGGTCAGGTCGACCACGTCAGCAATATTGAGATCCTGTTCCCCAGGGACCGAAGGTGCCTCCGTTAGAACCTTGTCAGCATCGGCCATTGAGTAAGTCCCAACCTCCTTGGTCGCAAGCTTCAAGGATAGTGCCCGGATGGCTTCGCGTCCGCTCCCGGGATCGCCGGGTAGAGACACCCCGTGTCTGAGAGGGTAGGCAAGGACAGCGATCTGTCTGTAGAAGCCGTCTTCTGTAGGTGGGGTAGCGAGTTTGACCTCCTGCCTGGATGGGCCAGTCAAATGTATGGTCGAGAAGGTGAGCATCTTGATGGCATCTTCAGGCCCAATACCGGGGCCACCCAGGATTCCGACGTTTCCGCCGTCGGTGATCTCCAGACTGACCTCGAGCCCCAGATGGGCGGCCACCTTCAAGGTGTGCAGATAGAGAGCCATCCACGCGGGGCTGCCATACGGTGGTCCCATGGGGGACTTGTCTGTCGCAATCGAGTCGCTGTCATCCACCAGAAGAATCCCGGCGTAGCCCTTGCCTTTCATTGCGGTCAATTCGCGCGTAATCGTATCAGCAGTGGTATAGCCGTTCATCCACCACCAGTAGCAGCGAAGCTTCGCCGACTGCGGTGGATTCTGAAATCCGTTGCGAAGCCGATTCGATGAGCCGATACCTTCTGCAAGGGAGTTTTTCTGGAGGATCGTTTGAGCGGATACAAGGCACGGATTGAGAATGACGACGGCAGCTAATATCCACAATGCTAATTGCATTGAATCTCCTGAATCGGAATCATTGGCGAGGCGACGACTAGACTGACAGATTCAAATTTTGATGCTGCGATGACGCTGTAGCAAGTGAATTTACGGTAGGCCTTACCGTAAATCTCTGGTATTGGCGGCACATTGAACCTACATGGCAGAGTATGGCACTCATCGGTTTTCGTCAGGATGGGCTAGCCAAGTACGTTGGCCCGGGTCCATTGGAACGATCCTGACATGCTCGAAGTGGATAACGGAAGATTGGTCCTGGTAGAAAACCGTACTTCTCGCTTTGGGCAATCCTGGCCACGCCCTTGCTGGCAGGCGACAATCTGCAGATCATGATGTGATCGCCATCGATCAAGAACCGGCTTGGGAAGGCAGGGGAGTTGAGCCTACAGTGATGGCGAGGTCGAGGTCCGGATCCGTCCGCGCTGGCGGTAGCTATATTCAACGTGCTGGATAAGTGCCGGTATTCCAGCCATCCTTTGCACCTGAACCCAGCCAAGCTAGGGCTGCACAGCCTACAGAAGGGCAAGAACCTTTGGACCGGTCAGGACGCTGTACTCAGGGACGGCCAATCTCTTGAACTACCTGGCCCAATGTTTTTTGGGGTTCGTATCGCCCGCCACCCCGAAGTAGCAACTCAAGGAAGTAGCAACTCAAGCTGGAGTGCGATGCTCCGACGCTGACCCAGTCCGGTTCTCGTCCCCTCAGTGGACCCTGTAGGCAACGATCTCTGCTTTAAAAGGAGTATCGTTCAGACGGGTAGTCTTTAGTAGAACCTCAAAATAGGGAAACTGCTTTCCTGGGAATCGATTCCGAAGGCTTTCCATCGTCTCTTCAGATGAGATGAATTCGCCGGCAGCGTAAGTCGCCTGTGAGTTGGTTCCTTCAATGATCAAAGAGTTGGCGGTGTGGCTCGGATTCGGCAAGTACGCAACCACAGTGTAGCCGTCGGAAGAATCCGGATCGATCGGTACCACATATTCAGACAGCTCTCCAGGCTTGGGCTTTGCATTGCTCACAAAGGCTTGGCCCAGCTTTGGTTTGTAGTCGACTACGAAATTCATTTGGTCTGAGAACAGATCGGACCATGGATTCGCTTTGCGACCACCGATCAAAATAGTGTTATTTCGTTTGATCGAATCGGCATTATATTCGCGAGCGAATTTGACTAGAAGGTTGGTGGAACTAGGATCAAGCGATTGAATCCTCTGTACCACACCGAAATCTCCCATGCTGCCACTCAATCTGGATGCAATCATCTTCAAGTCGGCCCTGCGGTCGGCGCTGATGTCCAATGATTCAATCTGGCGAAGGTAGCTGTTATTCAGATAGTCGTGCAGATCATAATATTTTCCGCCGAGAAACTCGCTGGTAATATCTTGCACAAGAGTAAAGGATGCGTCGGCCATCACAATGTCCGTCTCTTGGTGTGGGTTGAGGAGCCCGGACCAGAAAGCAGCAAGCGCCGCGTGGTTCTGCCAAGGGTGGAGATCCATACGCAAGGAACGGTTCTGGTTCCAGAGGAAAAGACAGACAGACGCTAGCACCGCGGACAAGGCCACGGCCAGCAGGAAAGGAAGTTGTACCCAGGCCTTAGAAGGTGCTGTTACCGCAGTGGAATTTGGCGGTATCTCTTCGACCTTTGGTAGTTTGGGTGCGAGATTCTGACGACGGAAGACGGGCTTATAGCCCCCCCTGGGAATCTGGAAGCTCAAGGGTTCGTTTACTCCGTCGGAGATAAAATAGGCGTCGATGCGCTTGCGCAGTTCTGTTGCATTGACACGGACGATATTATCTTGGCTAGTGTCGTAGTGCCGCTGCCGCCCAAAGACAGCTGCGCCGATCTCCTGTTCGCGTACGTCCGTAATGCCTTCTTTGAGAGACTTGTTGCCGACATAAAACAAGAAATCCCGTAGCCGCGGTGCACGATTCAGATGCGAACTTGCGGCAACTCGCTCCAAGAGCTGCCAGCACGCCTTCGGATCGACCGGCGCGTCTTCAGGGGATTTCAAATTGTCTTCTGGTCTCATCAAATTCAGGAACCAAGTGTAGCATCAGACGAATTGGGAATGCCTCTTCTATTAGCCGGCAAGGGTAAAGCTATGGTAGGTCGCACCGTCTTGCCAGTGCACCGGCGCAAGAGAATAGCTCAACCTCTTTACTGTATGCCTTACCGTAAATTCACTTGCAGGAACTCTATCGGGAAAAGGACACTTGGATGCTATTTTGTTGCTCCAATCCGCCGTCGCCATGTGTTCGATGATAGAGGGCGAGAAATCACAAAGCGGTGCTGGTTGGTGCTGGTCGATCTTAGGAAATTAGACGAAGGACGAATTTCTACCTTTCTCCATTAACGACGTAGGAAATGCACAGGGGCATGCCTGCCCTTTGGAGTATCCGCTCATGGATCGCAGAAGATTCTGTTACAGTATGTTTGCTCTTCCGAGCGTCATGTCTGGGGCATCGATGTTGGCTTCGGCGGAGACGCCGCAGATAAGATCGGCGACCTGGGACAGTACTCGCCAGATCCGTTTCGTCTTGCAGGATTTAGTGGAGCATCCGTTTTATTGGTGGCCCCGTACTCTGCTCACCTACAGAATCCATTTCAACCAATCGGTCGATCTGAATAGACTCGCCCTCACCCGCGTGGACACGGGTGAACATATTCCAATTCAGTTCGTAGATGTTGTGCAGGATGTTTCCGGGCTTCGCTCTGCCACGTTGAACTTCTTTTCTGACCTTCCTAGCGGAGCGCGTCGGGAGTTTGTTCTTTCGGCACTCGATGCACCGGTCGTGCGGCAGTCGTTGGTGAGCGAGACTCGCGAGGGCAACAGCATCGTTCTGGATTCCGGGGCGATGCGCGTTCGCATCCCGGCCAGTCAAGATGTCCAAGGCGCAGCACCCGGCCCAATCATGCAGGTCTCCCGAGGCGGCCAATGGATCGGCTCCTCAACCTTGATCGTGGACAGCCAAGAGGTTATCCGCATCACAAGCAGGCGTGTGGAGACGGGGCCGCTCCTCATCGCGTATGAGATTGCGTACGAGATTACCGGGGGTTCCCGCTATGTTGCCCGCATTCAATGCAACGCAGGTATGGAGTTCGTGCGCTTCCAGGAGAACATGGAAGAGATGCAGCCCGGCGTGCATGGTCTCTTCTCATGCGAGTGGGCAGGCTTTGGCGTGACCCATCGCCAGGCGCCGAATCACCCCTATCCGGTGATTCCCAAGCTAGTTCCCTATAACCAATACGCCTGGGAGCGCATCGACGATCCGTTCTTTTCCTTGTTCGATACTGCGCCTCTCCCCAAAGGGCAACTGCCATTCAGTCTGGGGATCTACCAAACCTGGACGGCCGTGCATACCGGGACATCAGCGAACTTCTGGAACGAGCACACCGGTGATGCGCTGGGTATCTTCATTGACAAGCCAGAGGAATGGCAAGATCACGAGTATGCGAACCATGTCGAGTCGGAGACTCAACAAATTCGCTATATCCATCAGGACGGAAAGTTCTCCTGGAATTGGCCGCTCTCGCGCGGCAGCCGTTCGATGTGCGTTGCATTCTATGATCACGAAAAAGACAAGAAGGCCATGCACGATCTGGATGAGGCCGGAAAGATCGTCCAGAAAGATGAGCTCATCTACAAGGTAGTTCGTGCCTTTACATCGCACACGATGTTTCTGCAAAATCGTCACAATACAATCGACCTCAACTGCGTGAAGGATTGGGTACTCGAATACCCCGAGAGCTGCAAGCGTGCTCCGATCATCTTCACTATGGGGCACTATAAAGATGCCGGGGAGTTGGAACGCGAGATCATGACTTCGGAATATATCGGATGTCTTCCCATGCTCGGCACTCGAGAAAATGGGGGCCTGGGCAGTAGCGGTATTATCAATTTCGGGCCTGTCCCAAGCCGACGGATCCAAGGTATGTGGATAGACGGTTTCAATCGGCTTAATGCAACCATGACGGCTCGCCAACGCAAGCGGTTGACTGCAATTTATCTGCTGGTGGCGTACGTTCACGCGGGCAATGATTTCATGCCGCTGGTACCCATGCTCAGCGGACATCCCAATTTTCTCGCCGATGTGAAGGCGACGCCAGCTGCGATGGCGTTCCTATTTCCAGAACATCCGATGGCCTCCACATGGGCGGATCTGTGGGAGAAAAGCGTCGAGATCAATACGCGCTACAACACGCGCCCTGCGGTGAAGACATGGGATGCCATCGGCGGTCGATGGACCGAAAACCTCGGGACGTATGTCTGGGCGTTCCTCAGGCCTTCTCTCCGGACTGAATACCTCCTGCGCAGGTATGACGGCCAGGAGCGCTTCATCAGTTCTCAACTCGCAGAGATGGCCGATTGGCTGGTCAATTCGCTCACGGCGCCCTTCGAAGGCGAATCCGAAGAAGCCTATCGCAATACCGCGCGCGTCGATGGTGGACATAATTGGGGCGTTCTCCCATTTGGTAAAGGTCCACGGCGTATTCATCCACCACAAGGTGCGCACTCGGAACGCCGAGTCCCACCGCGTTCGCTGTGGTATCTGGGAACCTGCCTACGGAACTACGCTCCTCTCTCGGCCGAACATGCAATGTGGGCCGCTCGACCCACTAACCAAGACATGGAATCGCCGCCAGGCCGTCCGGATACATGGGATGTTTTATATGAAGGAAAGCCGGATAATCCTGGTACCAATCCACACCTGCGCAGTATTAAATCCACTGGCTATGGAATTGTTCTTCGTTCCGCAGTGGATACCCCGAACGAGGTCTCCATTCACTTGCAGCAGATCGATCAAGGTCCCAACTATCGCTGGGGACGTTCCTCCGATGGTGGCTGTGGAGTCATCTACTACTCCGCGAAGGGCAAAGCATACAGCATGAATGGGGCAGAGGACGTGGGGGATCGTTTTGACCAGGACACAGACTTCTGTACCAACTTCGGTGTCTACAAGAATGGTTGCTTTCGCTCCATTGGAATGAATGTTTTGTCTCGTCCGTTCTATAACTTGGTTACTGGTCAGTTTGCTGAGTTGGTTTCGCGCGACGACGCGACTTCCTACTCCGCTCCGGAATATCTTAGCCGTAGCATCTTGCTGGCTGGTCACGACTATTTCGTCGTTTATGATTCATTGTTGGACCAGTCGCTCGTTCATCGGTTTTCATGGTTTGTCCGCCGGGGTGATGAGTTGCCGACCATAAAGCTCGTGCGTGGCGGCAGTGGCGACCCAAGAGCCACCCAGCGCACAGAGCTTCAGACTGCCGCAACCACAGGTGTGTGGTTCGATGGAGTAGGCGATTCTATGGTGGTTGTCAGTCACCGCAAAGACATAGAGGTGAAGACAACACTGTTCGGTTGCCACGTCCGCGCTGATGGGATCGATGATCTTATCTTCCGCAACCCCAAACCAGTATCTTTCGAGGATGGCACAAGTATCTTTAGCGGCACATCCGGACTTATTCGAACCACGACTGATAAGGCGGAGTTCGCCTTGTTTCACGGGAGTCGCATAGGAGTGTTGGGGATGGTCTTCAGCACCGACGATTCGGAGCTTGGTATCGGTGGATCAGTCATCGCCGGGCATCCTCCAGCCGGAGAGTACTACGCTCCAAAGCCTTCTTCGATTAAAATCACATCGACATCAATTACCGATAAAACAGTTCTTTACGTCGATGGTCAGGCTCGGGCAGCCAGGCGCGAATCCACAGCCATGGTCGTCGATCTGGAAGCGGGGCAGCATCACTGGGAGTTGACAGATACATTGCCTGTTCCCGTAGCGCCCCGCATATTGCGAACGGAAAACCATTCCGGTGGGGCGCGTGGATTCATCGCACCGGTTGCAGCCGCGACCCAGTATCGTCTGGAACTGAGCAAGGACGCAGGGGCGACCTGGGAGACAGTGGCCGTCGAGGCCCAACCCGAGACGAAACTGAATGGTCTCCCGAACGGGCAGAAGGTACACGTCCGCGCCGTCGCCTTGAACTCCATACATGAAAGTCTTCCAGGCCCCGAATATCCAGTCTATGTGTCGAACGAGGCTCCTGCTCCTCCCTCTGGTCTGAGCGTTGCTTTGGCCAGAGGAGCAGCGACTCTGAGTTGGGGTGAGGTTCTTGGTGTAAAGGAATACCGGCTTTACGCCCGCCTAAAGGAAGCGAAGCAATTCCATCTGATCTATCAAGGACTCGATCGAACATATATAGATAAGCGCGCGGAGATTCAAGCTGCGAACGCCGTGCCTGGGAAATCTGGCGATGCCGGGAGTCCAATGATTATGGAATATTGCATTGCTGCTGCAAACGGCAACGGAGAAGGCCCCAAGTCGCGCATTGCGGATACCGATCCTGCCTCGTGGCGAAACTGGGATCCGATGCCAGGGGAGCCATTCCGCCGTTGCGAGGGATTTGCTCCCGATTCTCCTGAATCATCGAACGAGTTGCCCCGGTACTACCCAGCCTGACGAGCATAGCAATTTGCAAATGAGGGATATGAAACGCGTCAACCATTCGCCGACTACCAGGATTCCGAGGATATTTCTATGGCAGGCTCTTGAATCCCTTTGTGCGTTGTTTTTATTCGTACCGCTATGCAGCGCCACCTGTAGCTCGACCGGCAATACTGCGGACTGTTCGCCATGGGTGGCTACCTGGGGTACGGCAATAGTCGACGCGGGTACAGCAAACTCACCCGATCTGTCCCACGAGACTCTCAGGATGATCGTTCATACCAGTGTTGGAGGCTCGCAGGCTCGTATCTGGCTGTCCAATCGCTTTGGTACCGTGCCGCTCCAGATTGGAGCAGCCCACATAGCGTCGAGCGCCGATGCAGATCCTGTCACAACCGCCGACGTAAGCGCGATCAGGCCCGGAACAGATCGTGTGCTGACATTCGACCGCATGCCGTCGGTCACAATCGCACCGGGATCAACAATTGTGAGCGATCCCGTCGCACTCAACGTCGACCCTCTCACAAACATTGCCATAAGTCTATACTTCCCGGAGACTACGTTGGGCACGAGCCTTCATGGAGGTGCGAATCAGACCGCTTACGCGATTCCGGGAAATCTGCTGGATGCTCCTCAGATGCCTGCTAATTCATGGACGCGCGCCTCATGGTATTTTCTGACGGGAGTCGATGTCTACGCGCCAGGAAGTTCAGCGGTGGTTGCGTTCGGGGATTCCATTACGGACGGCAACCACTCCACGTTGAACGCGAACCATCGCTGGCCGGACTATCTGGCAACCCGTCTCGCAGCAGACGGAGCGATCCATAAGGCCGGAATCCTCGGTGTGGTCAATACTGGCATCAGTGGAAACCGAGTCTTGCTCGACGGCGACGGCCCAAGTGCGCTCGCGCGTCTGGACTGGGATGTCCTGAGCAGGAGCGGCGTACGCTATCTGATCCTCTTTCATGGCATTAACGACATTGAGTACGCGACTCGCTTTCGCCAGCCCTATGGAAAACTGGTGGAGCGTCTGATGGCGGGTCTTACTCAGATCGTCACCCAGGCGCATGACCATGGCATTCGTGTGATTGGCGCGACAGTGATGACGGACTGCCGTCCACCGCAATGCGCATGGCCGAAGGCAGAGATCGTCCGCTCCGCTCTCAATCAGTGGATCCGCACCACCGACGTCTTCGATGGGGTCATCGACTTCGATCGGGCGACCCGCGACCCCGAACATCCCACCTGGTTGTTGTCGCAATACAACTCAGGGGACTATGTTCATCCGAACGACGCAGGATATAAGGCGATGGCGGACGCCATTGATCTCGGTTTATTCTCGAAGTCCGTCAGCATAGATCTCCGACACCACTAAGCTCCCAAGTTTTACCAAGAATATAGGCCTCCAAGGCCTCGCCACGAGAGGTTCGCTGCTGGCGTACAACCGCTTAAGTCTGGCTGGTCAGTGGACTCGCTCTCTGAACGCTTCGAAGATGTCGGATGAGACATGGAAGATGGAAAGAAGTTATCGGTCGCCGGAAGCGAACTGTTCGCGCTGCCTGAGACGCATATTACGCCACTTATCAGACGGTTCGAGCTGTCTTTACTGTATCCATTACCGTAAATTCACTTGCCAGCGCACGCTGCCAATCGCGTAGCTTCGTTACGTCCTTAGATATTTTCTTTTCTCGCTCCGAAAGGTGCGAGCTGGAGCGGTCTGTGAATTTTCTGCACACCACCACGGCTTTTTGTCACAAGTACCCTCCCAGTTCGGGGAGCCTCCTTAGGTTCTTGCTGCTCTTCTCAACACTTAGGATGGCACTCGGTAGATCTATGACAAATGGAAGCCTCACTGTACCTCTTCCCATGTCGTTTTGTTAAATCAACTCTCAACAACCGGATCGAATGAAGTGAGGGTCCGGCTTAAGGAAGCAATTCATTTTGGAGGCTTCACGATGGCATTAAGACAACAAAATAGGATGGACGTTCAACCCCGCAGCCTTTCGACCCTATTGAGTGAGATGCCAACAGGGTGGGTCCTGACAATTGCCTTATTTGCGTTTCTCTTTATGGCGACGTCGCTCCAGGGGCAGACGGTAGCTGGCACTGTGACCGGGACCATTACCGACCCGAGTGGAGCGATCGTTCCCGGTGCCATCGTGACTGTCAAAAATACCAACACAGGCGGCGTGCGCAACAGCGTCACCAACGGCACCGGCTATTTTTCTATTCCGGCCTTGCCGCCAGGCCCTTATATGTTGGATGTCAAGCTCAAGGGCTTCCAGGAAGAGACCTCCTCGCTTACTGTGTCGGTCGGTCAAACCCTCAATATCAGCTTGAAACTGAGGCTCGGGTCCGACACTGAAAAAGTGGACGTTTTCTCCACGGGGTCCCTGGGTTTGCAGACGGAAAGCCATGAACTGAGCAGCGTCATGAGTGCTGAGACCCTCGAAGACTCCCCTGCCTATGCTGGATATCGCGGCGACACCTTCTACGCGCAGAGCACCGAGGTAGGGGTTCAGCCAGGCTCGCAACAGGGAGACAGCAATATCGGTTCCAATGTCTCTCAGTACAACGCGCAGAGCAACACCCTACTGATTGGCGGGGCGGGCTACTGGTCGGCCAGCTATCTAGAAGATGGAGTAGTGGACATGAGCTACTTCGATCAGCAGGCAACCGTACAACCGCCACCTGAGGCCACCCAGGAGGTCGAAGTCATTCGCAACTCTGCCAATGCGCGCTACGACGGAGCCAATGTAGTGAATGTTGTTACGAAGAGCGGAACTGAGCAGTTTCACGGCCGGGTATACGACTATCTGGAAAACAATGTGTTCAACGCTCGAGGCTACAACGCGGGCAAATTGTCGGCGGTAAGATACAACAAGTTCGGCGCGGACGCCGGTTGGTATGTTCCGTTTACGCACAAGAAGGTATTTTTCTTTGTCGACTATCAGGGCTTTCGCAACATTTCAGCCGCCTTCTTGCAGCAGTATCTGCCTACCGCGGCAGAACGCTCCGGAGACTTCAGCGCGGACCTCGCGGCAAATAGTCAGGGGCAGAAAGCTACTTACATCTATGATCCCAACACATTCAACGCAGTAGCAACGCCTAATGGCGGCCCGAATGCGCTCCAGCAATTCAGCTACAACGGCAAGGCAAATGTAATTCCGCCCTCCAGAATCAGCCCTCTTGCCACAGCCTATTTGAACCTGGTCTATCCTTTGCCGAATAACCTGAATACCAATCCTGTCGACAATTATGGCTCTACGCAGAGTCGGACCAAATTTGTTCACGACGATTATCTGTATCGGATCGACTACAACATCAGCGATACGGACCATCTCTACGGGGCCTACAACTCAAACGATCCGGATATCATCCGCCCGGAGTTCGTGGACAACTGCATCTGCAAGGAAGACAACCAACTCTTCGGAAAAGACGCCTACGTGGAGGAAAGCCACGTCTTCACGCCTAATTTCGTGAACACAGGCCGTGTAGGCTTCAGCCGTTCCCTGACCGGGCAGCAGTTCGGCCATATCGGCAACGGGACGAACTACTTTTCACAGCTTGGGCTCACTGGTTTGTCTCCGGCGCCTTCCGTGTGGGGTTGGCCAGCCTTCAACCCGGGCGGCTTTTCTGGCCCAAGCGGCTCGCCGCTCTCTGCGACGCAAAACATGTTCGAGTATAGCGACGAGGTTAACTGGAACCATGGAAAGCACTCGATTTTCTTTGGCGGAGAGTTCGATGTCATCGACTACAACGCTGTCTGGTATACCGGCAGTCCTAACGGCAGCCTGCAAACCAATGGAGAATATACGTATAACGGTTTCAATGGAAAGCCCATTTCAGGGACCGTTCCCGCATGGCAGAATCCCGGCAAGTGGGTCCTCACCGGCACCATTCCCTTTGCCAATGCACTAGCGGATTATCTACTGGGGGACTACGTCTCAACCGGTGCTTCCGCCGGTAGTCAGGTGGGCTACTTCCACCAAAAGAACATCATGCCCTACTTCCAGGACAACTGGCGCATCGCTAGAAGTCTGACGCTCAATCTGGGCCTGCGCTACGACATGTATTCTCCTCCGACGGAAAAATATGGTCACGCTGGCTATCTCAATCCAGGCACTGGCAAATTTACTGAGGCCCCTTATAACGCCAACAAGTACAACTTCAGCCCACGAATTGGAGCAGCCTACGCGCTCAACGACAGGACCGCAATTCATGGCGGAGGTGGCATCTATTACTACCAGTACTCCTACTACGACCTCGTCGACTACACTTACGATCCATTGTTCAACACCGCACTCACCAGCGCACAATCCGGGGTCAATCCGGTGATCTGGCCTTCCAGTTCTACGGCTCCAAATCCCAATACTGGCGCGGCGCCCGGCCAGCAGGAGTTCCTCACTCTGTCAAAGGCAGAGACGATATGGGGAGCAATGCCTTCGCCTTCCGGCATATTTCCGGCTGGAGGCAGCACCTTCGCCCGAAACATGCCGACGAGCTATTCGGAGCAGTGGAACCTCGCCGTCCAGAGAACGATCGGGAAGGATTGGATCGCGATGGTGGACTATATCGGAAGCTCTACCCATCACATCTTCAACTACGGCAATATCAACCTCGCTTCTTTGCCGACCGCTGCCGATGTCAATCCAAGCAGTACGGCTAATATCAACTCACGCAGGCCATACCAGGCAGTTCAGGGCAATATTTTTCAATACTCCAAGCGGGGAGCTTCCAACTACAACGGTCTAGAGATGCAGATCAAGAAACGCTTCGTCAATGGCTTCGAGTTCAACACTAACTTCGTATGGCAGAAGTCCATGGACTTCCAGGGTTCCGACCATAAGGTTACCGGACAGGCAGGAGGCATCCCGCAAGTGGACTACGGGCCGTCCGACTTCAACCAGAAGTATGTCTTCAAGGTGTCCGGTATCTATGAGCTTCCCTTCGGCAAGGGCAAGCGCTTCCTCAACAGTGGTAACTGGTTCCTCAACCAGTTAGGGGGATGGAGAATCAGTGGATTTATGACGGTGAACGCTGGCATGCCGTTCAACGCGACGGGCAACGACAACTCCAATACCGGCGGTGGGATTCAGATGCGCGGCAATGAGTCCTGTAATCCGAACGACGGGCCAAAAACCTTCGCTCAATACTTCAAGACATCCTGCTTCTCCCAGCCTGCGACCAACACGTTCGCTACGGAACGACGCAACGATATCTTTGGCCCACGCAATACAAACATCGACTTCTCCGCTTTCAAGGAGTTTCCTCTATACGAGAGACTGAAGTTCCAATTCCGTACGGATGCCTTCAGTGCTCTAAACCATCCATTGCCACAGCAGCCACAGACGAGCATCAGCAGCTCGACCTTCGGCAAGATCACCGGCTGGGGGGGGGCAAGAAGCCTCCAGCTTTCCGCGAAAATATTGTGGTAAACAGATCCACGCAAAGTAAGGAATGAGTCGAAGCTTATGGTCTCAAGTTGAAAACGCATCAGACATCAATCCCCAATAAACCCCGCCGAACATCTGTTCGGCGGGACATCAAATACAACATTCCCATGGCGAGAGTTGTTGAAAGTTACAGTACGGTGCACTCGCTCCCTTTGAAAAGGAAAAACAGATAAGCATGTTTCGATGCATATATCTCTTCCGGGAAGCTTATCCTTCCGTCTTCAGAATGAGAGCCTTCCGGTCTGAGTAAGAGACAACACTCTATGAATAGAAGAGAATTTATCTCGGGCGCCACCACTGCAATAGGTGCCATCGCCGCGAACGCCGACAGCACCGCCGCGAATGCTATGCCTGCCTCCGCTAAACCCACAACGAACCCCGTTCGACCCAATGTGTTGATCCTCATGTCGGACCAGCATAAGCGCAGCTGTATGGGCGTAGCCGGTGACTCTATGGCCGTCACGCCGAATTTGGATAACCTTGCGCGCGAAAGTGTACGTTTTACGCAGGCTTACTGCACCAATCCCGTTTGTGCTCCCTCAAGGGCTTCGATGCTGACTGGTCTTTATACCCATCATATCGAATCGACCGATAACGCGACTCGATTCTCTCCAAAGCACAAGACTATTGCTGATCAATTCAACAACCTGGGGTATATGACCAGCCTCGTCGGCAAGATGCACTTCGTCGATGCGCAGACTCATGGCTTCAACTACAAGCTGGAATTCAATGACTGGTGGCAATATCTCGGGCCCAAGGCGCAGCTCTATGCTGACGAGTTGGGCAGACCGAACTCCGGTGCGGGGATGCCTCAGATTGACACTCTCTGGCAAAGAGAGGGAGACCCGTGGAAAGGCCATCGGAAAGCTGATGGAAGGCTGGGCACTGTTGCTGTCGGCAGGACCTCCGTGATGGAGGAAGAAGATCACTTCGACAATTTCGTCGCCCACGAGTCCATTCGATTCCTGGAGGACTACGCGCGCACGAACGAGCCATTCTTTCTGGTCTCCTCTTTTCTTAAGCCGCACGATCCCTTCATGCCGGCGAAGCGGTTTGCAGATAGGTTCGACGCCAACCAGATGCAACTCTCTCCTACCTGGGGCAAGGCAGATACGAAACATCTCCCGGCTGAGGTGCGTCAATCCATCGAAAACTGTCATTGGACGCCTGAGTTGAAGAATGCTGCAGCAGCCCGTAAGAGAGTGGCGAGCTACTACGGCTGCTTGGCGCAGATGGATGATTGTGCGGGGCAAATACTAGCCGCTCTCCACCGGCTGGGCTTGGATCGCAATACCATCGTGGTCTACACGTCAGACCACGGAGAGATGCTTGGCGACCTTGGGCTTTGGAATAAATTCCAATTCTATGAGGGCTCGTGTGGAGTTCCTCTCTCGTTTCGAATTCCAGGTCATACCCCTTCGGTATGCAATACTCCGGTCAGTCTGATCTCTCTTAAGGCGACTCTGGCCGACCTGTGTCAGGTGCCTTTGTTGGGGCAGAGTGACGGCATGAGCTTTGCAGATCTTGTGTGGAGCCCCAACTCTAAAATTGATTACGGCCCCATATTTGCCGAGTACAACGTAGGTAATCCTGGTGCCAAATACATGATTCGGGATGGCAGCTATAAATACACGCACTGGGTCAATGACATACCTGAGCTGTATGACCTGCACACGGACCCGCAGGAGCTGCACAACCTGTCGAGTCTCCCGGAATATCGACAAATAACGGATCGCCTCAAGCAGCAGTTGCTTCAATGGCATGAGCCGCAAGAAAGCTAAATTCAAAGATACACCGAAGTGGAAATATGGCAAAGCTTTCGTCCAAGGAGCCAATTCGACGCAGGAAACGGCCTGTGCCTGCCGTAAGAGGTGGCAGATCGTTGTCCTAATGCGATCTGCTCCCGGAGATGGCTGAAACCATTGTCATGAAATAGATAAGGAGGGAAGGGTTGAGGCAAGCTAGATTGGTTAAATCCGTAGTGACGCATTCTCAGGGGAAAGACTTGTTCCGTCGCTTTTTCTTTGCGCTTACACTTTTTATTTTGCCCTTTTCAAGCCTTGCGCAGAGCCCTTCGGACATCCCGATGACGGACGCGCAGAAGGTAGAGATGGCGAACCGAGTGCGGCAACAATGCGTGAAGGCCTGGGAGGGTTACAAAAAATATGCATGGGGACACGATGAGCTGAAGCCGTTGAGCCGGACGCCATACGACTGGTATGGCCACTCGCTCATGATCACGCCGGTGGACACGCTGGATACTCTGGTGCTTATGGGGCTCAAGCCGCAGGCTGATGAAGATAGACGCCTCATTGATACACAGCTTAACTTCGATCAGGACATCTATGTAAGTAATTTTGAGATCACCATTCGATTGATGGGAGGATTGCTGTCTGGGTATCAGCTTACAGACGACAAGAAACTGCTAGCGTTGGCGGATGACTTGGGGCGCCGCTTACTGCCTGTATTCAACTCGCCGACGGGGATGCCCTATGAGTTCATCAACCTTCACAGCGGTGCTGTGCGCGGAGTTAACAGTAATCCTGCGCAGGTAGGGAGCTTGTTGATTGAATTTGGAATGCTCACGCGGCTCACCGGCAACCCGGTCTACTACGACAAGGCGAAGCGCGCTCTGGTGGCGCTCTATCGACGCTCCTCGTCGGTGGGTCTGGTGGGATCGGGCATCAACGTGGAGACCGGCGAGTGGACTAATACGACGGCCGGTATCATGGGCGGCATCGATTCCTATTATGAATACCTGCTCAAAGCTTCCATTCTGTTTGACGATATGGATTGCGCGCGTATGTGGAAGCAAAGTCTGCTGTCGATCAATCGGTATCTCGCCGATCAGAGACCGGATGGTCTGTGGTATGGGCAAGCCGATGCACTCAGCGGAAAGCGAACGTCGACCGATTATGGAGCGCTGGACGCATTCTTTCCTGCCGTCCTTGCGCTTTCGGGAGATTTGAATCGTGCCAAACAACTCCAGGATTCGAGCTATCGCATGTGGAATCTTGCAGGGATTGAGCCTGATAAATTCGACTACGTTACGAAGGAAATCATTTCGCAGAAATACCCGCTGCGTCCAGAGATTATAGAGTCGACTTACTATCTCTATCAGTACACGAGGGATCCTAAATATCTCACGATGGGAGCGACCTTTTTGAATTCGCTGATAAATCATTGCGGTACCGACAACGGTTTTGCCTCGCTTCGAAATGTAACTACGAAGCAAAAGACTGACCAGATGGGTAGCTATCTCTTTGCCGAGACATTTAAGTACCTCTATTTGCTCTTCGCTCCACCTTCAATCCTTCGTCTGGACTCGGTGATTTTCAATACTGAAGCCCATCCAATGAAACGCAGCCTTGGAAAGCGGAAAGCAAACCGAGACGTCTCTGATTGATTACGGAGTTGGATCCGGTGAATCGCAGAACATTTTATATCGGTATGCTGACTTGTCGGTGCTCCAGACATGATTGGCCTGCTATGTACGCAGCCGCAGGCATGATCCGTCGTTGAGACACAGCCACGTTTTCTGGATTCTGCGAGTAGCCGTTCACTGAGAGCATAGGGGTCTTCTTAGTAACGAGCTTGTTAAGCCCATAGGTGTATTAGTTGGCGGCAACTTTTAGCTAGGGATTGCCAGGAACCTGGCCAGAGCTTCACTTAGGAGTTCTGGAACTAGGCAGCCAGAATCCAATCAAGCTTAAATCGCAGGACCGTGATGCTGTTGACCTTGCTACCCTGTTCGAGCGCCCTCGTAGATGACATCAATTGTCTTATCGGGTGCTACAGCTACGTCGCTGTAACCGGAACTTCCTTCGTGTAATAAGCGGGTGACGGTCCAGCTCTTGCCCTCATCCTCACCAAGTTTTAGCGTCAGATTGCGTTGAAACCCGTGTCCTCCCTGACGCGATCCCGGAAGCGATTCACTATCGGGGTTTGTGAACAGGATACGGTTGCGATCATTCCCGGTCACAAAACTATAACGCACAATACCGGCCGCACAGATGGGGTCATAAAGATGCTCGTCAAACTGAGGCTTTGTCCAGCTGATGCCATCAGGACTGGTTGCCACGGCTCGGAGTTCCCGCTTGTCCCTTGTGCGAATGTTGGCCATCACTCTGCCATCTGCCAGTTGGATCACCTGCATTTCATTCGGGCTTGTTATCTCTGGCGAGTCGGTGTCAATCAGCTCGCCGTGCTTCCACGTCCTGCGCTCATTGTCGCTATAGAGTGTCGTGATGCCGCTGGAGCGTGCTTGCGGTGTCCTTCCGGCGTCGGGCTGCCCGCTGCCATCCACACCGGAACCAGCGGCCGGCCGTTTCTCAACTGGATCGCGTGTCCCGGCCCCAGAGCCACCACAGTCCAGGGAAATTGCGCTCTCAACCCCTCCAGTGCGGCCGTTATGTCGACTGCCTTCGTAAAGGTAGCTCCGTCGTCGTTGCTGCGCATATAGAAGACGCGCGCGTAGTCATGCTGATAAAGAAAGTGAACGACGCCCTTCCGGCGCTCTCAAACACGCCATTGGCCTTGGCACCATCTTCGCGTCGCTTGCGGTCGTGATTATGATGGGCGGAGGCATCCTTCTCCATGCAATGCGCAAACAAGCAGCGCCCGCACAATAAGGTACGACATGGCAGGCATGAGACTCACGGCAATTGAAGGAGCAACGAAATTAGAGGCCGAGGGATTTAACGAACTGCCTGCGGCTAGATCGCGGTGCCAGCGCTATCTCGTTCCGAAACCTTGTGTAGGTATAACTACGATCTAAAGCCTGCTGCCTTGGCGATGCCACGACAGTAGGCATTGGGACTAAAGCTGCCCGCCGAAACTTCATGAGCCAGCGTGCGAATTTGGCAGCTCAAGCTTTCGTTCAAGCGATTCAGCCTTTGATTTCGCCTTGCCGTACTCTACAAGATCGCTGATCATAGCTGCAGTCCTGTTAGACAACTCATAATTAGCAGCCGTGTAATCGCGATATTGCTGCATGCTAATCTGATCCTTATGGGCGTCGAGATGCTTGATCGTAACCGTGAGTTGATCCGCCATCTCACGCAGCAGTGGGTTGATACGATCAATCGCGACCTGTTGCCAGGGAGATCCTTCTGAGCGTGCGTCGTTGAGTTCTTTTGCGACTCTTCCGAGGTCATTTATATGCAGTCGCATAGCGTTGAGCTGCGAAGCATGGGACTCCCAGGAGAGTCCGGAAGTTGTGTAGGACTTAAGCGTTGCGGCATGTTCTTCTGCTTGTACCGCGTGGCTCTTTGCCTCGGATAACAGTTTGGAGATCGCTGCCGAATCGTTAGACTGCGCCCTGACGATAGGTGAACTCATTGCTGTTATAAATGCAACAATGGCGAAAGCTCGGGCAATATGAGTGATCCGTCTACTCTTCATACATTCTCCTTTTGCTGGAGCACAAGGGACAATTGCTCCAGATTCATATCCTTGACGAGAAGTGCTCCTTCGTCTGTGATTCATGTCACATGCATGCGGGTGTGGCTCGCGTCACGGCATCCTAGGTGTAGATCGCCATGGTCAGTTTGGCGATGGCTACCTTAATCGCAAGCACAATCCGCTCCTTCCTTTTCCCGAATTCTGTTTCATAGCCATTCGGACCTCAGTTGTAATGGTCCTGCGCGACAATCTCACGCCGACTTTAGTTGTGGTAGATGCTTGTCCTTGACGGATACCATGGGTTTGACGGCTGTGACTCGCGCGTTCCGGAGAAAGAATGAGCGGCCGTGCCGTTGTTCCGACATGCCTTCCTCCTCAAACCCTTAACTATGGATCCGAACTCTTACCCCATCTGTTACCCCTGCACTGGGATGTGTTATTACAAGATCCTCGGCCTGAAGCCCTCCTATTACTTCCCACTGATTTTGGCCACGGTGTCCAATTTGAATTGGAGAGCCATGCGCTTTTCCGTTGCGTACCGTGAACACAGACCATTCGTTGCCTGAGCGAAAGACCGCGCTGGATGGGACGAGCAGGGCATCTGCGGCCTCCCAGAGAATCACCTGAATCTCGACGTGGTAAGCATCCTGCAAGGACTGTGGGTCGCCTTCAAAGTCGCAGATCACATTGACTCTCTGTTCCTCCACTCCGAGCGCTGAGATCTTGGTAAAGGCGCCGGGTTCCACCAGTCTTACGCGGGCTGGAATCGGAGTATCTCCACCCCAGTCGGTAATCTTTGCTGCCATTCCCGGTTTTATTCGAACGGCATCTCGGGTGAGGAAGTCGGAGACTACTTCCAGACGAGGGGAGTAGCCGATTTCCATGATGGGCGTTCCGGGACTCACGACCCGTTCGCTCTGCTCGATGAGTTTGAGGATGCGGCCATCGACAGGAGAAAAGACGGCAGTGGGGAGTTCTGAACGGCCTTCCTGGTAGACGAGCAGTGCGGACTTTGCTTCTTCCACTTGGTAGGCTGCCGACTGCGCACCCGAGGTTGCGGCCTGCAGTTGTTTTGAAGTCACCTGTTCGAGAGTGACCGCCTTGTCGATGGCCTCTTTCGAGATGATGCCTTGCTTGAACAGCTCCTGTCCCCTGGCAAGATCATCTTTCGTTTGTTTGTACTCTGCCTGGGATCGTCCGGCCAGAGCATCAGCCTGCTGCTGAACAGCGAGAGCGGCATGAAGCCGTGCTTCAAGAACGGCACGCTGCCGAGGATCAATGGGAGTGGGGTCAATCCATGCAACAGGCTGGCCGGATTGCACACGATCGCCTGCGTGCAGGTCGACCCTACGTAATTGTCCTGTAACGGTGGCGGCCAGGACGAAGTGGTCGTGCATTCTGGTCTTGCCCTCTTCTTCAACGATCTCTTGCAAATGCCCCCGTCGAATGGGAGCGGTCTCGACGGTGAGGGGCGAGGGGAGAAAGACCAAGGCCAGAGCAGCCGCGAGCAGCAACACGACAATTACCGCGATGATTCGTGTTCGCCGTTTCATATCACTCCCCTGCCTTGAGTACGGAGACGATGTCCAGACTTGCAACTCGCCGGCTGACCAGAATGCCCGATGCGACTGCGGCAAAGAGCACGATAAGGAAGGCCAACGCATAGCTCGCCGGCTGAACAACCAGAGGCATGCGGTAGAGTTCAGTTTGCAGGCGAAGCGCCAGTATTGCACATAAAGCATAGCCAGCAACGAATCCGAAGGGCAGCGCTACCATCGTGATGAATGCTTGTTCGCCGAGAAGGATAAAGGTGATCTCGCGACGAGTGAAACCGAGGATACGGAGGGTCGCCAGCTCGCGTGAGCGCTCCGAGAGGGTAATGCGAGCTCCGTTGTAGATCATGCCAACGGCAATTACTGAGGCAAAAATGATCAACGTTCCAATCGATAACGTCATGCTTCGGCTGATTGTCTCCCTAAAGCTGTCAACAGTAGCTGCTTTGATTGATACGGCAGCAACCGCGGGCAATTGCTTTAGTCTCTGATAAAGTTGCTCCTGTTTCCCTGCATCGACCTGCATGAGCGAGCCAGAGATAGAGTGGTCCTCGTGCATGAGCCGATTCAGAGCGTAGATATTCATATATGCGTTAGTTCCCAACAGTTCATCGACGGTAGCTGCGAGAACGATCCTGCGAACGGGACGCTTGCCTTCAAGCACTTCTACGTTAAGGTTGTCGCCGGGCACGACACCTAAGATTCCCGCCAGAGTGGAACTCAAGACGATGCCTTCCGGGGGCAAAGAGAGGCGATTTCCATGGTCGTCAACGATCAAGTGGAGCTCGCCTTTTTCAGGAAGACCAAGGATGGATGTCTTCCTCGATCGATGTTGAAACCGCAGACGTACGGGAACTGCCCGAAATGCTTCTGAGCGAATAACTCCGGGCAATCCGGCGAGCTCCAACTGAGAGTGCGCAGAGTGTACTTCGTTCAAGGTCACAGCAATGTCTTCACGCTGGACATCGCGAAACTGCACTTCCATCATCCGATTTAGCGCGTCGAATAGGCCAAACTCCACGACAACGATCATCACTGAGCAGGAGATTGCGAATGCCGAGGCCAGTGCCCTCAAGGGTCTTCGTTCAAGGTTTCTGATGATCATGCGTAGCGCTGGAGATATGAATGGCAAGTTCAGTTTGTCGATGATCATGGGGCGGAAGCGAGCAGGCGCTTCCGGGCGCATGGCTTCAGCCGGTGGCAAAGAGACAGCTCTTACGACTGCTCCGCTAGCTCCTGCAATCGCGGTGACAAATGTGATGAGGCCTGCCCAGAAAAATATCTGGAACTCCGGCCGATAGACGAGAACCGGAAAGCGATAGAACTCAGCATAGAGCAGTGCGAGCTTGACCCCGAAGTACCATCCGATGCCGCACCCCAGCAGATATCCAGCGATGGCGACGAGAAGGCTGAATGCGACGTAATGAGCCCCGACCTGCCAGTTGGAAAAGCCGAATGCCTTGAGAACGGCGATTTCGGATCGTTGCGTATTGACCAGACGCGTAAACGACAGATGGACGAGGAGAGCAGCAACGGCAAGAAAGATGCCGGGAATTACGGTGGCGGTGATCCTGTTCTGGGAGATTTCGTCTGAGATGAAACGATGAGATACCTGGTCAGAACGCCCGTAGGCTCCCAGTGTTCCATACGGATCGAGCTCACGATCCATTTGCGAGATGACGTCTGCTTCGTTTGCGCCTGGAAGGAGTGAGACCGCGATGGAGTTGAAAGCGCCCTTCATGTTCAAGGCCGGTTCCAAGGTATCTGCGGACATCCAAAGGACGCCGAATCTCTTGTTGTCAGGGAAGAGCGAACTGCCTCCGCGGATCTCGTAGATGTATTCAGGTGAGAGCGCGATCCCGACGACGCGGAGCTTCTGCCAGCGACCATTGATTACAGCGTGCAGCTCGCTGCCGAGTTCGAGCTTGTTGGCGTTGGCGAAGGCTTCGCTGGCGATAACTTCATTGCCTCCGGTTGGAGACGGGTACCTGCCCTGGCGTAGAAAGAGCGCATTGAGTCCTTGAGCCTGTCGTGCAGGGATGGAGATCATGCGGCCTACGGCGGGCTCTTGCAGCCCCGGCACATCGAGAGTTACGTCCATCACAACGCGTGTTTCAGCTTGTGCGACGCCTGGTATTTGACGAATGCGTTCTGTCACCCAATCCGGAGCGCGCTTCAGCTCAACGAAGACGTCGGCGAAGCGATACTCGGTGTAGTAGTCGGCCTGAGAACGCAGTAGAGAGAGGTACATCGCCCGCATGCTTACAAACGACGCGACTCCACAGGCGATTACCAGAGCGATGGCCGTCGCTTGACCGCGCATGTGTAAAAGGTCCCGGAAAAGTTTGCGATGAAGTGTCCCCATAGTTCACCAGACCAGTTCTTCGGGTGAGGCTTTCCTCGCGTTCTGTGTGACCTCGACGATTTCGCCACTGCGCAGACGAATGACGCGATCGGCCATGGCAGCGATTGCGGAGTTGTGAGTGATGACTGCGACGAGGGTGTGGATCTCCTTATTGATGTGGGCAAGCACATCGAGCACGAGCTTGGCGGTAGGAAAGTCGAGTGCTCCTGTTGGTTCGTCGCAGAGCAGGATGTCGGGCTTCTTGGCAATAGCTCGTGCGATGGCAACCCGCTGTTGCTCTCCTCCGGAGAGCTGGGACGGGAAATGATGCTCTCTTTCCGTGAGGCCGACAAGACGAAGGGCCTCTTTGGGGTCCATGGGGTTTTCGGCTATCTCTGTCACCAGAGTCACGTTTTCAAGAGCGGTAAGGCTCGGAATCAGATTGTAGAACTGAAATACGAAGCCTACATGTTCTCTGCGAAAGCGTGTCAGTCCAGCATCATCTGCCTGAGACAGCCAGTGATCTCGAAAACGAACGTCGCCGGAGGTGGGTGTGTCGAGACCGCCAAGGATGTTCAAGAGTGTTGATTTGCCACTCCCGGAAGGACCGAGGAAGACTACGAACTCACCTGCACGCAGGTCGAGCTCGACGGATCGAAGTGCCACCACGAAGATGTCGCCGCTCTGGTAGGTCTTAGAGACGGCGTGCACATGGAAGACAATTTCTGAATCCCGTGAAGTAGAGCCGGGAGAGATAGAA
>Ga0207678_10000626_pt1 | contig 32290 bp, 24 predicted proteins | sample KBSC63metaG_FD_184319 | JGI IMG/M metagenome (GOLD analysis project Ga0207678, IMG submission 184319) | Corn rhizosphere microbial communities from Kellogg Biological Station, Michigan, USA - KBS C6-3 metaG (SPAdes) (version 2) | ecosystem: Host-associated > Plants > Roots > Rhizosphere > Soil ... | reverse complement strand
CCGGAGCGGTGGCCCGTTATGACGCGCACCGCCAACTGGTCGTTCAGGAATCCAATGCCATCCGAGTCGCCTATCTGCGTCTCGACCTTCTGCCCGCGCAGTCGCAGCCAAGACTTCGTCAGCTCTTTCGCGAATACACCACCTCACGTCTCTATCTCTATGACACCGTCGTCAAAGAAACCTCACCGGAGAGCCAACGGCTACAGCGTGAGATATGGAGCGAAGCAGTCGCCGCGGCAACTACGCCAGATGCCAGCAGACTCCTCCTGCCGGCCATCAACAACATGGCCGATACCATGGCGGTCCGCCAGAATGCATTCAACATGCACCCTCCAGGCATCGTCTTCCTTCTTCTCTTCATCTTCAGCCTTGGTTGCGCCTTTCTCGCCGGTTACAGCATGACGGTCGGCGCTCGAAACTGGATATATATTTTCGCTCTGGCTGCCGCCGTTACCCTCACCATTTACGCCACGCTCGAGATCGAGTTCCCGCAGCAAGGCCTTCTGCGGCTCAGCCACACGGACAACACACTCATCAATCTCCGTAATTCTATGAACTAACATCCAGCTTTATACGGCATCCTAGATAACGAGCAGATAAAACAAGGATGCCTACGATTTCAAATCCAGCCGTGCCAGCCCGTCGCGGCTATCTTGCCGATATCTATACCTTTGATTGGAAGCAGCTCTCTTTCCGTATTCCACTCATTGGCGTGATTGCAGTAGGCCTCTGTCTCTTTGCCGGAGTCTTGTTCGGCCATCCCTCCGCTGGCCTAATCGCCGGAGGAGGTGCCTTCACCATCGGCTTCGGAATTAACCAACGCATTGCCGATTCGCGCCTGAGGCCCATGATCGGCGCGACCTGCGCGATGGCTGTCTCCACTCTTATCGGCATGCTTGCGGGACACCGCGGCATCACGCTTGTGCTGGCTGCAGCCGTCTGGGGATTTGCCTATGGCCTGCTCACCGCAGGGGCTGCCGGCATCAGTTGGGTGGGGCAGCAAGCCGCGATCACCCTCTTTGTTGCATCGGCCTTTCCCGCTGACCTGCATGCCGCCTTACTGAGAACTCTGCTGATCTTCTCCGGAGGCGCACTACAGATCCTAATCACCAGTCTCTCGCTTTGCCTCCTTCCTGAACTCGCCGCCAGTCTGCGAACCGGAACTGAGGAGCTAAGCGCCTTGCTTATTCACAATCCTGCGCGGCACCTTCAGCAACTCCGCGCGATTCCCGAAACCCTTACCCACATACCCAGTTTTCCTTACGCCATCCGCCTGTCTCTCACCATAGCGATTGCAGCCGAAGCTTATCGCCAGCTTGGCATCCAAAGCGGTTACTGGATTCCAATGACTGCCCTTCTGGTCCAGAAACCGGCCTTCTCCGAGACCGTTTCCCGTGCCTTTCTCCGGGTAGGCGGCACTCTCGCCGGAGCCGTGATCTCCACCGTCTTTCTCGTCCACATCCATCCAAACCCCTTCTATCTCGCCGCTCTCGCGACGTTTTTCGCCCTCTGGTCTTACGCGACGAACACGGTCAATTACGGTCTCTACACGCTGTTTCTAACCTCTTACATTGTCTTTCTGCTCTCGCTCAATGCCCTTCCCGGTCCTGTTATCGCTCATCGCCGGGCTTTGTGCACTGTGGCAGGGGGCGCAATCGCAATCCTTATCCATGTCGATGCCATTCGCCGCCTTCGTAAACGTACCCTCTCTGCTCCAACACCGGCTTTGCCGCAATGAAGATGGGCTATTCCCTGCAGTCCATTGACTCCAGAAATCGCAAGAAAATCGATATAATGGAAGTCTGTGACTCCCCCTACCATTCTCGAAGAGCTGACGTCGTCAGCCCCAGCCCAAGGCCGCCCAAAAATCGGCTTCGTCTCGCTAGGCTGCCCCAAAAACCTGGTTGACTCCGAGGTGATGATGGGGATGCTCCACCATGCCGGCGGTGAGCTGACTTCGCAGGCTGAAGACGCCGAAATCCTGGTCGTCAATACCTGCAGCTTCATCGATTCGGCCAAGCAGGAGTCCGTCAATACCATTCTCGAGATGGTGCAGCATAAGCAGGCGAACGGCGGCAAAGCGCAGCGCCTCATTGTCGCCGGTTGCCTCGTCGAGCGTTATCGCGACGAGATCCAGAAGAATATCCCTGAAGTGGATGCGGTCGTCGGCACGGGCGAACTTGAATCCATTCTTAGCGCCGCCGGACTGACCCCAAGCGGCCACTCAAAGAACTCCCCTTTCCCCATCCTTACGCAATCGCAGATCGATCGCATGCCCAGTGCTGTCAATCAGCACAGCCGTCCTGACGGCGATGGCGCCCAGCTACAGATCGAACGGTCTGAGCCCGCCACCAGCCGCCCCGAAGGCGATCTCCGCGAGCAGCAAGGGCGCTTCTCCCGCGCTGCGTGGGACGGCGCCACTGCCACGCTGCCCGAATATCTTTACAGCGATACCACGCCGCGCATCCTGACCACACCGAAGGCGTCGGCATACATCAAGATTGCTGAAGGCTGCGATCATCCCTGTGGGTTTTGTATCATTCCGCAGCTTCGCGGCAAATTCCGCTCCCGCCGCATGTCCTCCATCGTGGCCGAGGCGGAGAACCTGATTGCCCAGGGTGTCCGCGAGATTACCCTGATCGGGCAAGATACTACCTGCTACGGCGAAGATCTCGGCATCAAGGATGGTCTCGCACAGCTCCTCGAAGCACTCGCAGTGCTTCCCGGCCTGCGTTGGCTGCGCTTTCTTTACGCCTATCCGAACAAGGTCACCACGCGCCTGCTGGAGACCATTGCGCGCCACGATACCATCGCCAAGTACCTCGATGTTCCCCTTCAGCATGCCAGTCCAAGTGTGCTCAAGCGCATGAAGCGCGGTGGAACGCCGGAGGTTTTCCTTAGGCTCATTGAGAAGGCGCGCAGCATCGTACCCGGTATCGTAATCCGCACCAGCTTTATCGTGGGCTTCCCTGGCGAGACCGAAGAGGACTACAAGCAGCTCGAAGCCTTTATCACCGCCGCCCAGATCGACTGGCTTGGCGTCTTCACCTACTCCGATGAAGAAGGCGCAGCCGCGTTCGAATTGGCTCAGGAACTCAAAGTTCCCAGGCGTACCATCGAATCGCGCCGTCGCAAGCTGATGAAGCTACAGCAAAGGATCAGCGCCAGATCCAAATCAAAATGGATAGGCCGCGAAATCGATTTGCTTGTCGAAGGCCCAAGCGAGGAGACCGACCTGCTTTGGGAAGGCCGCACCCCATTGCACGCTCCCGAGATCGATGGAAAAGTCTTCATCAACGATTTCGGGCCGCATGAGGCACTCGTTCCCGGCACCTTCTATCGTGCCGAAATTACCGAGTCCCACGACTATGATGTGGTCGCGCGGGTTTTTGAATAACGAACTTGGCAGGGTGGCAGTGTAGTAATCACTGTGGGTTGAAAGGCTACCCGGACCTTCATAGCGATGTGACGGCCCTTTGATTAATACAGCAACACGGCCACACGATAGGTCGTAAATCCCTGTCCAGCCTGTGCACTTGGGCAGGCTCCGACTGCGGCCGAGTGATAGGTGCCCTGAGATATCCGCTGTGCAAGCACGTCCGGCAGTTGTCCAGGATTCGGCCCTTCCCAATGCACGACCAGCAATGCGCCTGCGGCCGTGCTGCTTTGGCTCTCGCAATTCGAGCGCGCCGCATCCGTGGCCTTCACAGATGCAATGCCGGCCTTTTGCAGGGCCGCCGTCACCTGGTTTTCTATCTCTGCCCGTTTCGGCGCTGGAACACTATGCGCGAAATCTTCCACTGCGTACAGCAGGCCTCCGCTTTCGATCACGCCAATCCCGACGACATTCATCTTCGGATCGAGGAGGTTCGCGCGGTGTACGGGTGTGCTCATCCATACCTTTTGGAGATCCTCCGGAGTCTGTCCTCGCCTAGCGAGATTCTCTGCAAGCGCTCCAAAGAGAGCACCCTCGCGAGCCGCTCGCGTGACCATATCCGCTTCGCCTGGATACTGATGTTCGAGTTCGCCCGGCTCCGATACGACGCGTTTCGCGTGGACCCGCGCCGCTCGCGCCAAAGCGCTGTTCCATGCCAGCGGAGCCACCCCATGGTCAGCCCGGAACTGATTCGCCATCTGCAGCAGTGCCCTCTCTGCCGGTGAGGCATCCACCTGAGCTCTGCCCGTAGAGACTGCCAGGAGCACAAAGAACAAGACAATCAATACTCTTCGGGTCACGGTCACCTCGATCTTTGCAGAAATAAGACTCAGAGATAAGGCCTTCCGTCGCCGGTCAGGACCCACGCATAAAAAGTCCGGCAATGCCTTTGCTGGCTCCGGCATGCTTAGGCGTCACACAACAACACTAGCTGACGAGAATACGGATCCGTCCAGCAATCTCGGTAGCTTAACGCCTCTTCTTTTTTCCCGCAGTGGCCGCCTTCTTGGCGGGACGAGCGGTACTCTTGACAGAGGCCTTCTTCGTCGCGCTTTTAGCAGGAACCTTCTTTGGTGAAGCCTTCACCGGAGACTTCTTAGCAGGCGCCTTCTTCGCTGGGACAGCCTTTTTGACAGCTGCTTTCTTGACCGGAGCCTTAGTTGGGACCTTCACCGCCCCCTTTTTCGCAGGAGCCGTCTTCTTTGCCGGTATCGCAGCTTTTTTTGCTGGCGAGGCGCTCTTCTTTGCCGCTACCTTAGCCGGCGTCGCGGCTTTCTTCGCGGCTGTTTTTGCGGGAGCCGGGGTCTTCTCCGCAATCTGCTTCACAGGTTTGGTTGCCGTGGCAGTCGCAGATGTCGCAGCCGAACTTTCAGCCGTTATAACTTCATCTGCAGCAGATTCCGTTTCGGTGGCCTTCTTTCGGCTTTTTACCGGTTTCGTTCCGCGCGCTCGGCGCAGGTGCACCGGTGGAGGAGGCGCCGGAGGCGAATACGGCTCAAGATAGGCCCTCATCTCTTCTTCGGTTCCTAACTTCGAATCCATCAGCTCGAAAAAGAGCTTGTCCAGCAACTCGTCATAACCAGGCAGACCCGGAACAATTCTCATCTCCTGCATCAAGGTGTGCGGCAGCCGCTGACGAGCCTGCGGCCATTCGGCGTAAAAGCTGTTGAACTTCGCCTGCAATCCGGCACTCTTGGTCGTGTGTGCTGTCCAGAGAACAGCCTCAGGCTTGGCCGCATAGAGCAGCTTCCATGCCTGCGAAGGTGTAGCCGCACCTTTGCCCGAAAGCTGCGCGGCAAACTCCTTCGCCTCTGATTCCAAGGCTTCGATCTCGTCGACAAATCCCTGTCGAGGAAAGCTCTTCTTAATCGCCGCAACATCTTTAGGCGCGATCTTTGCCGTCAACAGCGGGAAGTTTGCGACCGATCCTTCCGGATAGATTCCCTGCAACTGCAGCTTTGTCTGCGTAGACCGCAACCGCTCCAACTCAGGCACATTTACCTTAGCCGAAGTCAACGCCGGAGCAAGATGCTTCATCCACCCCTCGTCTTCCAGCCGCTTCAGGACACGGAGCGGATCTTCCTCGTGGAAGATCTCTTCCGTCTCATATCCGCGGTGGAAGGCATCCATAGCCGAGATATAGCCTTCGCTTTTGCCGGTCTCGTAGCGTTCCAGGGTCTTTTCATCCATCCGCCAGCCCAGCCGCGCTATCAATCGAGCAGCGCGAATCATCCGCACGGGCTCTTCGATGAAACCATAGTTGCTCACCAGCCGCAGCTCGCGATTCTCGATGTCCGCCACTCCATTGAGTGGATCCATCAACAGCCCATACGAGCCGTCATTAAGTGAGAGCGCCATTGCGTTCGCTGTAAAATCCCGCCGCCTCAGATCGTCCTGAATGGTCCCGCTCCGGAATACCGGTTTTCCGGGCTTCGGGTAGCTGACGGACAGGGTGCTGCCAATTTCCATCCGCACCCCACCGGGAAATCGCACATAGAAAGTCTGACCGGCTTCGTGCTCGCCGGAGATTTTTCCTCCAGCTTTCTCTATATCTTTCTTTAGCCTGAAAGCATTTCCCTGAACCGCTATGTCAAGGTCACGCACGGGCGAACCGCTGGTCAGGTCGCGTACCGCTCCGCCTACCAGAAACACAGTAAGCCCTTTATTGCGTGCGATTTCGCGTACCGTCTGAAGCGACGCCTGTTGGGTCTGCGAGAGGCGGTTTTCAAGCAGGTAGATGTAGTCGGCCATATCTGCTGCGTACACTCCATGCCGGGTCTTAACCGGGACGCGCCGCTCGCCCTAAAGTGCGACGAATCAACCGCTTAGAAAGATCTGTGAAGCTAAGCACAAAACGTCACTTTACCACATGGATGACAAATTGGCTACTCTTTTGCACCTTTTTCGTTGCTTTCGTCCCCAATATGCGACAATCCGGCCAAGACATGTCCTCCTCCCGTAAAAAAGTCCTCGTGCGCCGCTTTACTGGAGATACATTGGCAGGTTATTTGCCTGTCTCCGGCTTCGTCCGCAATAGAGGAATCGATCTGCTCGATCTCAGCGGCCACATTGTTTCCCTCCCTCTCAATGAAATCAAGTACATCTGCTATGTACGCGACTTCAACCTGAACGATACGGCCAACCCGGAACGCCTCACCCGCCGAACCTTCCTTGCTCGTCCCCGCAGTGAAGGACTTTGGCTTCGCCTCACCTTTCGCACAGCCTCCTCCCCGCCGGACCAGCTTGAGGGCCTCGCTCCCATCGACGCCTCGATTCTTGACGATCTCCTCAATGACTCCGGTCTGCAGTTCACTCCGCCCGACATTCGTTCGAATACTCAGCGAATCTACGTTCCTCGAAGTTCCATCACTGACCTTCAGTTAATTGCCGTCATCACCACGCCTTCACGAAAGAAGCCGCTGCCTGCTCCTGCCGCTCCCAGCCTGCAGAACGAACTCTTCAATACACCTCTTCCTCCCCATGCAAAACCTAACTAAAGGAAGACGCAGGTTTCTGGCCTACAATTAAGAGAGATGTCTCTCGCCGCCAAACGCGCCCTGCTTCAAACCAGCCTTCGCGACCTCGGCAGTGTCCTCGTCGCCTACTCCGGAGGAACAGACTCCGCATATCTGGCCTACGCCGCGCACCAGGCGCTCGGCAGCAGCATGCTCGCCGTAATCGCTGATTCCGCATCCTTGCCCCGCGCCGAATTAGCCGCTGCACTCGCCTTTGCGGCCGAACACAATATTCCTACTCAGGTCCTGCAGACCGAGGAGCTTGAAAATCCCGACTATCAGCGCAACGACAGCCGACGCTGTTTCCACTGTAAAAGCGAGCTCTTTGCCCGAATGGAAGTTGAACGGGAACGGCAAGGCTTTCGCCATATTGCCTATGGAATGAATCTCGATGACCGCGGCGAGTTCCGTCCCGGCCAACAGGCTGCGGCGGAGCATTATGCGATCGCCCCGCTGGTAACTGCCGAGCTCAGCAAAGCCGAAATCCGCCAGCTGGCACAAGAGGCCGGGCTTAATCTCTGGGACAAACCCGCTTCGGCTTGTCTCGCCTCTCGTATCGAATATGGCCGTCCGGTAACCCGCGAAAATCTCTCCCAGGTCGAACAGGCCGAGGAGGCGCTCCACGCTCTCGGGTTCCAGCAGGTACGCGTTCGCCATCACGGAGAGCTTGCCCGCATTGAGATCTCTCGCGACGAACTCCCGCGCGCACTCTCGATTGATGTACTCGATCGGATCACCGCGGCCCTTCGTCCACTCGGCTTTGTTTACGTTACGCTCGATACGCAGGGTTATCGCTCCGGCAGTATGAATGCCGTCCTGCCCGCGACAGCGATTGCTCCTGCAAACAGGTAAGTCATAAGGGGCACCAATCTCCGGCGGGTTTGCGTCGAAGCTGTGCTGCCAGTCACAAATCTCTCCATCTCCATGCAAGAATAGCCGTATGCGTATCGCCTATCTCGACTGCTTTGCCGGCATCAGTGGAGACATGTTTCTTGGTGCCCTGCTCGACGCAGGAGTTGCCCCCTCGGTTCTCCACGACGCTGTCGCTTCTCTGAATCTTGGAGCTTCGCTAAAAATCGAAAAGGTTGACCGAAGCGGCATCTCCTCCACCAAGGTCTTCGTTCTTGACGAAACTCATGCGGAAGCCGAGGCTCACGGTTCACAGGCGGAAGATCGAGCGCAGGGCGGAGGCCATACTCACGAGCACGACCATACCCAGGCAAAGAAGCACGAACATCACCATCATGGCCGTCATCTAAGTTCTATCCGGAAGATCATTGGGTCGAGCAGCTTGACCGATGACGTTAAACAAACGGCAATACATGCATTCGAGCTTCTTGGCGCATCCGAGGCCCGCATCCACAATGTGGATATCGAAAAGATCCATTTCCACGAAGTAGGCGCTATCGATGCCATTGTCGACATTGTCGTCGCCTCCGCAGGCATTCATTCCCTCGCCATTGACCGTTGGTTTTGCTCTCCACTGAACGTCGGCGGAGGCATGGTGGATTGTGCTCACGGGCGTTTTCCGGTTCCCGCCCCCGCGACAGCAGACCTGCTTCGCGGCCTTCCCACCTACTCCGCAGATCCACAAATGGAGTTGGTCACCCCCACCGGCGCCGCTCTCGTGCGAGCGTTGAACCCCAGCTTCGGCACGCAACCTCCGATGCGAATTCAAAAGATCGGCTACGGTGCAGGCACCCGCGATCCCAAGGGCTTTCCCAATGTTTTGCGTCTCAGTGTTGGCGAATCCGAGACTGCGTCCAAACCCGGGACCGATACCGTCACCGTTCTTGAGACCGCGCTCGACGATCTCAACCCCCAGATCACCGCCCACGTCGCCGAACAGGCGCTTCAGCAGGGCGCTCTCGACGTCATGCTCACTCCCGTCCTGATGAAGAAGGGACGTCCCGGCACTCTATTTACTGTTCTCTGCGATCCCGACAAAGCTCCCGCGCTTGAGAGCTTCATCCTTCGTGAAACGAGCACATTGGGCATTCGCATCCGCCAGGAGCAACGCTCCTGTCTCACTCGCAGCCATCAATCTGTCGAGACGCCTTTTGGAGCCATCCGGATCAAGACGGGCTCATTAGCCGAAGAGGAACTCAATGCAACGCCTGAATTCGAAGACTGCCGCGCAGCCGCAGCAGCTCACAATGTCCCGGTGAAGCAAGTGGTCCAATCGGCCATTGCGGCGTACCGCATGGGCAAATCGAAATGAACAAGTCTTCTCTCCTCCATCTACTCGCGGAAGTTCAGCGCGGCACAGTTACACCCGAACAGGCATCAAGCCGTCTCTCCAACCTTCCATTTGAGGATCTTGATTACGCCAAGATCGATCACCATCGCACGCTGCGCAGCGGTCTGCCAGAGGTCATCTACGCGGCGGGAAAATCTCCCGAGCATACTGCCGAGATATTCTCCCGCATGGCTGCCACTGGTATCGACGTCCTCGCCACACGCGCCGACCAAGACTGCGCTGCAGCTGTCCTGGCCAGAGTACCTGCCGCACTGTATCACCGACAAGCGCGTGCCATTACGCTCCGACAATCACATGCCGCCGAACCACTGGGCCACATCGCCGTCGTCTGCGCAGGGACAAGTGACCTCTATGCCGCTGAAGAGGCTGCTGTTACCGCAGAGCTCTTTGGCACCCGTGTCAGCCGATTCTATGATGTCGGCGTTGCCGGTATTCACCGGCTGCTCGCCCAGCGCAATGCTCTCGCCGAAGCAGATGCCGTTATCGTCTGCGCGGGTATGGAGGGGGCCCTGCCGAGTGTTGTCGGCGGCCTAGTCGGGGTTCCCGTGATCGCCGTTCCGACCTCCGTCGGCTACGGAGCTTCCTTCGCCGGAGCTGCCGCATTGTTGGGAATGCTCAACTCCTGCTCGCCAAATGTCTGCGTCGTCAATATCGATAATGGCTTCGGAGCTGCTTATACGGCTACCCTGATTGCCCGCGCCACACGGAAGTAGACTGCGCTTACCTCCTCTGCATCCTATTTCATGAGCACCTTCCAGGAGAGCCGCATGGAACGCAGGAGCTTTCTTAAATCCGCCACCGCCGCAGGCGTAACTGCCGCTGCAGGTATCAGCTTCGGACAATCCGCAGCTTCCACGAAACCGTCCCGCCCGGCTACAAGGCCCGAATCGCCAGACATGATCTACCGCGAACTTGGCACAACGGGCGAAAGAGTCTCGGCCATTGGTCTGGGAGGCTTTCATGTCGGCAAGCAACGCGACGCAAATGAAAGTATTCGCCTCATTCGCCAAGCCATTGATCGCGGCATTACCTTTCTGGATAACTGCTGGGATTACAACCATGGCATGAGCGAGGTTCGCATGGGACAGGCGCTTCGGGACGGGTACCGCGCCAAAGTGTTCCTCATGACAAAGATGGATGGCCGCACAAAGGAGGCATATAACAATCAACTTGAGGAATCACTTGGCCGGCTACAGACGGACGTCATCGATCTGGTCCAGTTTCACGAGATCATCCGTATGGAAGATCCAGATCGCGTCTTTGCCCCCGGCGGCGCGCTCGAAGCTGCGGTAGCGGCAAGGCAGGCCGGAAAAATTCGCTATATCGGCTTTACAGGACATAAAGACCCGGCGGTCCATCTGCGTATGTTCGAAACTGCGGAGAAACATGGTTTTCACTTCGACACCGTTCAAATGCCGGTCAACGTGATGGATGCTCACTTCCGCTCATTTACAAAGCAGGTCATTCCGGTCGCCCAGAAGCAAGGCACCGGCGTCCTTGCTATGAAGACCTTCGGCGATGGCCATATCCTGCGCAGCAAAACCGTAGAACCCACCGAAGCCCTGCATTATGGATTGACTCAACCTGTTTCGGTAGTGATTACCGGCATCGACTCTCCGGCGATACTCGACCAAGCAGTCGAGGCGGCAAAGACGTTCAAACCCCTCACCCAGAACCAGATTGCAACTCTGCTCTCTCGCACGAGTAAAGCCGCCAGCGAGGGGCAGTTTGAACCATTCAAAACCACCAGCCAGTTCGACGGCACAGCAGCCAATCCCAAATGGCTCGGCTGATTTTGCCCTTAGTCCAGACCCAAGCGCTGAACAGAAAAGCCGGCCGTTACTTACGGCTGGCTTGCTGAATCTATGAATCTGAAATCTTACTGATTCACGCCGCTGGCGAGGAATCCTCCATCCACCACCAGAATCTCTCCAGTGACAAATGACGCTGCATCGCTTGCAAGGAAGACCGCAGAGCCGACCAGTTCCTCAGTCTTGCCGAAACGACCCATCGGCGTCCGCATCAATAGTTCCTTGCCTCGATCGCTCTCATCCAGCAATTTCTGGTTCAACGCCGTCCGGAAGACTCCCGGCGCAATCCCATTCACCGTTACGCCCTGCGAACTCCACTCCACTGCCAGCGACTTCGTCAACGCTCCTACTGCGGCCTTGCTCGCCGCGTAGGCGGAAACTTCCTTCAGCGAAACGAAGGTGTTGAGTGAAGCGATATTGATGATCCGGCCATACCCGCGCTCGAGCATATGCTTTCCAAAGATCTGGCAGGCACGCAGCGTCCCGGTCACGTTTGTGTTCATAATGTCATCCCAGGTCTCTTCGGGCACGGTCAGCGTGGGCTCGCGCTTGATCTTGCCCGCGCAGTTGATCAGAATATCGACCTTGCCAAATTCCTTGAGTGTTCCATCCAGCAGCCCCTGCAAAGATTCGCGGTTTCCCACGTCCGAGGTCAACCGCAGCGCTTTGCGCCCCTTGGCCTCAATTGCCTTCGCTGCCTCTTCCACCTGCTCCGAACGCCGCGAAGAAGCCACCACATCGGCACCCGCCTCTGCCAGCCCGACCGCCATCGCCAGGCCAATACCCGACGTTCCGCCAACCACTACGGCCGATTTGCCGCTCAGATCAAATAACGGATGTCCCATCCATCTCCTCTTTCTTTTGCAATCTCAATTCAGTACTGTCCTCGCCCGTGGCTCGCAGGAGGCATGCTTCAGGTCTGCAGCCTGGTTCTGCAAAGAAACGTTGCAGAACCAGGCGCATTCTTGTAAGCCAGGTTATCGCTGGATGCGCGCCGATCCACCACTGGCGAATGCCTTGACCTGATCGAGCGTTGCCATCGTGGTATCGCCGGGGAAGGTGGTCATCAATGCGCCATGAGCCCATCCCAGCTTGATCGCCTGTTCCGGCTCCTGACCGCTGAGGAGACCGTAGATGAATCCGGCGGCAAAGCCATCTCCACCACCAACACGATCAAGCACTTTCAGTTCGGCCGTAGGGGCGTTCACCGTCTTTCCGTTGACCCACGCCACGGCGCTCCAGCTATGGTGATTGGTGGAGTGAACCTCGCGAAGCGTCGTTGCGACCACCTTGATATTCGGATACCGCTTCACAACCTGGTCAATCATCGACAGAAAGACGCTCGGATCGAGTTTTGAGCTGGCCGCAACTTCGGGCCCTTCAAAGCCAAGGCCCTTCTGCAGGTCTTCTTCATTTCCTACCAGAACATCGACGTTCTCGACGATCTGTCCAAGAATCTTGTGAGCGCGCTCTACTCCGCCTACCGTCTTCCAGAGCTTCTCGCGATAGTTCAGGTCAAAGGAGCAGATCACTCCAGCGGCGCGTGCAGCCTTCAATGCTTCAATCAGCAGTTCCGACGTCGATTCCGATAGAGCGGCAAAGATGCCGCCACTATGGAACCAGCGGACACCCTGGGCGAAGATCGCCTTCCAATCAAAGTCGCCCGGCTTCATCAACGCGGCAGCTTCGTTGCAGCGGTTGTAGAACACCACCGGGGCACGGACGCCGAAACCCTGATCGCTGTATACGGTCGCCATGTTCGGTCCGCGGACACCGTCGTGCTCAAAGCGCTTATAGAAAGACTTCACGCCCATTGCCCGGACTCGCTCGGCGATCAAGTCGCCAATCGGATAATTGACCATTGCAGACGCAACGCCGGTGTTCAGACGAAAGCAGTCCGAAAGGTTTGCAGCAACATTGAATTCGCCGCCGCTCACATGGATGGCAAGCTCCGTCGCCTTGCGAAAAGGAATGATGCCGGGATCGAGCCGGTTGACGAGAGCACCGAGCGAGAGGAAATCCAGGGTGCCCTTTTCGGGAATATTAAAGCCAAGATTCATTTGCGCCATTCTCCTTAATGTTCGAATGCCCAGTAAGACACGAGGCGATTCGCAAATATCTGAAGGTAGACTCCAGAGGGATATCTAATTAGACCGCCTCAAAAGTATAGAACCAGCTAGCTGCCGAGAAATACGGGACGGATATGGCGTTCAAACAGGTTTGTCGTCACGTTCTTCGCCACAACGTCTTCATTCGCTTCGAGCGCCTTCAGGTAGCGGTCGCCCATCTTCGCCGCCACCTTGAACCCGACATGCAGCAACTGCCGCAGGCTCTGGTTGTAGGCTTTGTTCCCCTGATCGTGACGAAGGGCGGAGGTGAACTGCTCACTGGTCCAACCGTTCACTTCCTCAGGCTTCGGCAGTTTTGCGGGATCGATGTCGATGACCGTCGCGTAGGGGGCGCAAAGCTCCTCGCTGTGTGCATAGGCCTCTGCGTAAACTTCCTTGGCGATCTCCAGACCTGTGCCGCCGGCCTCAGCTAGTCCAATCAGTTCTTCCAGCCAGGTCGTACCCGCCGTCTTCATGTGAACGCCGGCGCCGAACTTCTTCACTGCTTCATGAACCGCTTTATAGATGGAAAACTTGTCCGACCCGGAGTGAATGCTCAGCTTCAGATTATCGGGCAACCCATAGGTCCTGATCGCAAATGCAATTGTCGCCAGGTCTTCGTTGAACTCCTTCGTGAACTGGGCGACATCGCCCACATAGTCCACGCCCTTGTTGAAGCGGCCGGTAAACTTCGGAGCAATCGTCTGAATCGGAATTTTTTCATCCGCAATCGCTGCCAGAATAATCAGCAACTCCACCGGTGTCTGTGGGGAGTCCGTTTCGTCCATTGAAACCTCGGCGACAAAATTTCCAGCACCCTTCTTCTCCACGATGAAACGATAGATGCGGCCGGCATCCTGCACCGCTGCAAGAAATTTGTTAGCCACTCCCGTCACAAACGATTCATCCGTCTTGAAGGGCTCGTCGATGTCTGGAATCGTTACCGTGCCGACAAGCTCCGGATGCCGCTTTACGAAGGCTTCCACGTCCTTTGTGTCAGCGGGCTGACCGATCAGATCCGCCACATCAAGGGTGAAAAAGTCGCAAGGCTCCAAAAACCGCCCCACCGTCTTCAAATTGATGTGGTCCGCATCCAGAAAGTACGGTTTTGTCCATGCCAGCTCCCTCACCGCCGCGTCCGCTGCAGCGCGGGTCTGACTCGGCTCCGATCCAATGATCATGTGTTCACGGTTCGATTTATTCCATACCGGCACTACTTCAACGCCCGCATCGGCCGCCAGAATACATGCCGCAAGCTGCGCCTTTGCCTGATGCGCGAACCGGTCACCCACACCCAGTGAAAACTTCGGAAGCCTCAATCCCTCACTCATAGAAACCCTTCTTTTTCGAATTCTAATTGGTCTAACCAATTCCCTCTGTCATCAGCATACTCATTCATATGAGCTTGCTGCAAATTCTTAATTCTTGAAGCGGCCTTCGTAGGCCCACAGCCCAAGACCGGGGTTAGAGATGTAAAAGATCTCCTCGCCATCCACCGTATTCCAACCGTCTTCGAGCGTCTCCGGGTTGTACTTTGCCATTGCCTCGGCAAGGTCCCCATATTCAAAGTGGACGCTCTCGATCTCTTCCCTCGTAAGGTGGCCGGGACAGTAGCGAATCGTGAACCGACCTTCACTGGAGCCATGAATCAGATGCGCCGCCGCACTCAAATTTCCTGCCAGTGCGGGATCCTCTTTGACAACCTGCAGCGTTCGCGGGGTTCCACAGTAGCCGTACTTGCGAATGAGCTTGTCAATTGCGGCGTCTTCGCCAAACTCGTGCACGCCCGGTGCAAGCACGACAAGTTCCGCATTGTCCGCCAGCGCCATCCGTGTCCGGTAGACGCTCTTATTTCCCAGCCAGGTGCTGCGAAACTCATGCGGATCGAGGAAGACAACTGCCTTTCTGATCTCGCGGTCCATCATCTTGAAGTTCACCTTGAGGCTAAGCTCCGCGGCGCGCTCGAAACACTCGACATCGTCGCCAATGTACATCCCGCGAATCACCAGGTGGCCCGCGTCGTTCTTGCCTACGACCGTCTGCACATAGACGATCGGCATGTCTTTGGCGAAGTGGTCGCTTGCATAATTCAGCACCCGGCGCACCGGAGTATCTGCCCGTCCCATCATGCGCTCCATCCCATACACCGCGCCAAGAAAGTGGCTCCGGTGAATACCCATCGAGCCGCCAGTGCCTACGAAGATATTCTTGTTGTAATTGGCCATGCCCACCACTTCGTGCGGCACCACCTGTCCAATCGACAGGATCAGGTCGTGTCCTCCGTCCCGCAGCAGTTTATTTACCTGTGCCGGCCAGGTGTAGTCGAGCTTACCCTCACTGACCTCGTACATGAACTCGCAAGGGACCTCGCCCAAAGTCACAATGTCGTTTCGCCAATCGTGTACGCGGAATAGCTCCCTGGGAGTCGCTCCAAACATGATAGAAATCTCATCGTCGGTCATCGCCTTGTGCGTTCCCAGCGCCGGCAGCACGTCTGTCAACTGCTCGCCGTAATATTCCCACGCTAATTCGGTCAGAACGCCGCTCTGAGAATGCATCCGTGTAAAGTCCGGCGGAACTGCCAACACCTTGTTCCGCTTCCCCAGCTTGTCGAGTGCGCTAAACAGGCCGGACCGCACATCACTCGGCGACATCTCAGTCGTCGGACTTCCCGCAGCAAAAAAGAGACTCATAGACTCTCATCTTACTCTGTCGTTGCGAGTGATATACAGTCCAACACAGGAGTTATCTATGATTGAACAAGACCTCCAGATTTCAATGCCCGGCGGCGTCGCCGATGCTGTTTTCTTCTCTCCCGACCTCGGCAAATTGCTTCCCGGCATTCTTCATCTGCCCGACATCGGAGGCATTCGCGAGGCGCATCGCAGCATGGCGCGCCGCCTTTCAAACGAGGGATATGCCGTTCTTCTTGTAAATCCCTTCTATCGCACCAGTCGGCCACCCGTGTTCGATTTTCCGCGGGTAGCGGGAGAACCGCGAACGGTGCAGCGCATGGCAGAGCTGGTGGCACCGCTTACCCTGGACGCTCAGAACCAGGATGCGGCTGCATACATTGATTTCCTGACCGCGCAAACTGCGGTTCGCGCTGGTTCCGTCGGAGTGGTCGGCTATTGCTTTACCGGAGGCCTAGCCCTTCGTGCGGCAGCGGTTCGGCCGTCGCAGGTGGCTGCGGCGGCATCCTTTCATGGTGGAGGACTTTACAAGGCTGGAGATTCAGGCAGTCCCCATCTGGTGCTGCCGCAAATCACGGGAAGGCTCTACTTTGGTCATGCCGTCGAAGACAAGAGCATGGATGCTGAGGCGATTCAAGGACTTGAACACGCGCTCAAAGACTGGGGCGGCCGCTATGAAAACGACGTCTATGAAGGTGCTCGGCATGGGTGGACGGTCCCGGATAACCCGGTCTTCAATCCGGAGCAGGCTGACCGAGCTTTTCGGAAATTGACGGAACTGTTTGCTGCGACACTCTAGCAACTGCAAACCTTAGCCCTGTTGTGCACCGCGTCTAAGACGTTATCTTGGCGCAAAAAAGGGCCGACAGATCTGTCGGCCTCTTTCACGTGTAAGTGGTGATGATTACAATTTGTATGCTTTCTTCGCGAGAGTGACGGTCAGGTCCTTCGCTACTTCAAACGCCTCGTCTTCATCGAGACGTCCTTCAGCCACCAATCTGCCAAGAAAAGCGCAATCCACGCGTCGGGCAACATCGTGACGGGCGGGGATAGAGAGGAAAGCCCGAGTGTCGTCGTTGAAACCCACGGTATTGTAGAACCCTGCTGTTTCTGTAGCAGTTTCGCGGAAACGCATCATGCCTTCGGGCGAGTCGTGGAACCACCATGGCGGCCCGAGGCGCAGCGCGGGATAGTGCCCGGCCAATGGAGCCAGTTCGCGGGAGAAGGTGGTCTCGTCGAGAGTGAACAGGATAAGAGTCAGGCGCGAGTCGTTGCCGTATTTGTTGAGCAAGGGCCGCAGCGCGCGCACGTACTCAGTTGGAGAGGGGATGTCGGCTCCTTTATCGCGTCCGAACTTCTCATAGACCAGCTTGTTGTGGTTGCGTACTGAGCCGGGGTGAATCTGCATGGTCAGACCGTCTTCCACGCTCATACCAGCCATCTCGGTCAGCATCTGCGCCTGGAAAAGCTGCTGCTCGTCTGGCGTCGAATTGCCGGTGAGAATGCGCTGATAGAGCGACTCCGCCGCTGAGGCGTCGAGATCTGCGGTTTGAGCGGTGAGATGGCCATGATCGGTCGCCGTGGCTCCCATGGACTTGAAGAAGGCGCGGCGGTTGCGCAACGCATTCAGATAGCCCTTGAAGGTGCCGATGTTCTCGCCGCTTACCGCACCCAGTCTGTCGACGTTCTGGAGAAAGCCTGCGTACTCAGCATCGATCACGGAATCGGGACGGAAGGTGGGCAGGATGCGGGCTTTCCAGCCTGACAGCTGGATAGCTTTATGGTACTCAAGCGTATCGAGCGGTGTGTCTGTAGTGGACAGCACCTCGATATTGAACTTCTCATAAAGTGCGCGGGGACGGAACTGGGGAGTTTCTAGCGCCTTGGCGATAAAGTCGTAGTAAGCATCCGCATTCTCCGGGCTTAGGCGGTCCTTCAGGCCAAACTGCTTCTCAAAAGCATAGTCGAGCCACAGGCGGGTGGGCGTTCCACGGAACAGATAGTAGTGTTTCGCGAAAATGCGCCAAACTTCGCGCGGATCGGCGGATTCACGGCCATCCACCTGGGGAATCCCGAGCGATTCCAGCGAAACTCCCTGAGAGTAGAGCATCCGGAAAACGTAGTGGTCCGGCGTAATAAACAAGGCCGAAGGATTTGGAAACGGCTTATCTTCGGCAAACCAGCGGGGATCGCAGTGCCCATGCGGCGAAATGATGGGCAGATTACGCACCGCCTCATACAGCTTAACGGCCACAGAACGGGCCGCATTATCCGAAGGAAATAGCCTGTTTTCATCGAGCATCTTGTTTATCACCTCTCCTGAGAGCAATTGCACCCGTCGGGCGCCACCTTTGAAGCCTATCAAAATTGGTCGCACCACGAACGATTTGAGATATAAGTGGCCTAAAAAGGAGTCCTGGAGAGAGAGAGATTCGAGTAGTACAGGAATTTGCCCCAACAAAAAAGGGCGCTCTCCAAAGAGCGCCCTTTCCGTTGTCGATGTGGATTATTACGGAATGTAGTAGCGCATCCCGGTAAACACCATATTGTTGGTTCCTTTAGGTGCTCCCCCTACGCCCGTCCATGCCTCGCGTGTCAGATAGCTGTACTGCATGGCATACTGCAACTTCCCATATTTGGGGCTGTTGTAGATGCGATAAGTAAAGCCGGCGGTGCCTTCAATGACTGCGCGGGTAGCACCCAGGCAGTTCGCAGGCGATGCGGGATTGTAGCCAGATGCTCCCGTAGGCGGCAGCTCCGTGTTGCATCCTGCGTTTGAGGAGGTCACAGGAGCATACCCGGTGAGTTTGCCCGCGTTTGGGCCGGTAGTGTTTAGATACGTCGTCCGCTGCGCATACTCGCCACCGGCATACCCAAACAGATCCAGCTTTTTGGAGGGATGAAGCTCCAGCGAGAACAATCCCTGGTCGGACTTGATGGTCGCCAGCGTTCCGTCCGGATGGACTGTCGTATCGGGCAGAGTGGCAGTGCCATATCGGCCCACTCCAGTACCTGTAAGGATGTGCAGACCAATATCCACGAAGTGGGTTACAGGAAACCGAGCATTCGCGAAGAACCCACCACCGGTCTTCGTATCGTTCGCCGCGGCAGTAGCGCCGCTCGCGGGTACAGTGGTCACTCCGGGATAATAGCGGTCGCGGAAGAAGCGAGCGAGTCCGCCGATCTCGTAATGGCCGATCTTCGGGTCGAATGCAGCCTTCACGATCACGTCCGGCGCTACGTTGTTGGAGTAGTTCGCAGTCGAGTTATAAAGGCCACCGCCCGTACCGGCATTACCGAAGAAGAAGTTCGAGTTGGCATTCGTAGCAGAGAAGATGTTCTGCGCATTCTCCAGCGAAACGGCCACTGTTGCCAGGCCAAGCTTCTGCTGGATGCGGACACTTGGTTGTCGTGCCCAACTGAAGCCGACATGGTATTGTGCGTCGATGGTCATCGGCAGCACCTCGGTACGGTTATCGGTTCCCTTTTTCGTCTCCGTCACCAACGACCACATCTGGCCGCCGGTAACAGCGAAGCCGCTCTTGGTAACGATCTGGCCCCAGATCTGCCGTTGCCGCAGCGTGTAGCTGTTGCTCTGGTTATCGTTGCTGGTGACGCCGGCCGAAAGAAAGTCGGCCTCGAAGTAGCCCGACAGCTTGAATGGCCCGGTATCACCCTCGAAGAGACCGCCGAGACGGCTCTGGCGTCCGGAGAAGTTGAACTCGCTGGTGTGCGCCTGCGCGGCTCCGGGATACGGGGTGGCATTGAAAGGCGTGTTCACATCGGAATTCAGCGACCGCTGCCGATAAACCGATTCCGCTGCAAAGAACGCGACAGGAGTAATCTTGATTCCCTTGTAGTGCAAAGCAAGAGGTGAGTCGATCTTCTGAGTCAAATCCTTTTTGGTATCGCTGATGGTCTGTGCTAACCCAGTATTTTTCGCCTTAAGATCATTGACGGTAGCGTTGAGTGTAGTCACGGCATCGGTGTTCGCCTGAACACTGGAACTCACGCCTGCTGACTGTGCCGTTGCCTGCGTGGCGGCCGCATTTGCCGCCTGAGCATCCTGCGATGCTGTTGCCAGCTTTGCATCTTTCTCGGCATTCTGCTGCTTCAGGCTGTCGATCTGAGCCTGCTGGTTCTGCATCTGCTCGCGCAGTTCGCGAATTTCCCGCTCGGTCTCGCTCTCGGTCGCTGCCTTCCTGCTCGCAACTCTCTTATGCGCCGCCCTTTTGTGCTTCGTGGCCGTGCTCGTCTGCGCCTGCGCCGATACTGCACTCAAGACCAGTATCGTTGCCATAGCCGCTCGTAGTTGCTTCGTCATGTGACCTCTCAGATTGAACAGAACATAGGCTGAGACATGGTGAAGCGGGTCTTGCGACCTGATTCACGCATTGCCCTTGTTCTTTGAAGGTCATGCTCTCAAAAGAATGTGAATAGAACGCAAATTTGTGCGCTATTCACATTCTTTTGACATAAACGTCAAGAACGGCCCCAGCGCCGTTCCGTATCCGGCACTCCACAATCTCTTCACCGGCTGATATACCGTTACACATGCTTCTTTTTCGCTGCGGCCTCCTGCTCCTTGTACTGACGCCCCTCGCCTCCGCGCAGTCTTCGATCAAACTAATTCCTATGCCACGCGAGGTCCACGCGACCGCCGATCAGCCGTTGATCAACGGAGTCCGTGTTGTCTGCGCCGCTCCCTGTTCAGAGGAGGACCGTTTTGCTGCTGATGATTTATCCACCACCTTGCAGAAGCGCAATATCTCCTCGGTGTCGGCGTCCGGCTTCACGATCGAACTCACGAGATTGGCCAACCACCCGGTCGCCAACTTTACCACTGAGATGAAGCCAGAGGGTTACGTTATTACCGCGAGCCACAACACGCTCACCGTTACCGCCGCAACGGCCGAAGGAGTTTTTTACGGGGCGCAGACCGTCAAGCAGCTTATCGCCGGCGACGGGCTGCAAGCGGTTCTGCACGCCGCCAACATTCGCGACTGGCCAGCGATGAAATACCGCGGTCTCGACGACGATCTCTCGCGAGGGCCCGTACCGACACTGGATTTTCAGAAGAAGCAGATTCGTACCATCGCGGCTTACAAGATGAACGTCTACTCGCCTTATTTCGAGCATACTCAGCAGTATGTTTCGAATCCACTGATGGCGCCGCCGGGTGGCAGCATCAGCGCTGCCGATGCGCAGGCGCTGGTTGCGTATGCTCGCCCTTACCATGTGACGATCATTCCAGAGCAGGAGGCCTTTGGGCATCTGCACCATAACCTCACATGGGAGCAGTACTCCCCACTTGCGGAGACTCCGCACGGAACCGTGCTCGCGCCCGGCCAGGCAGGCTCCATACCTCTCATCAAACAAATGTTTACCGAGCTTGCAGCGCTCTATCCCGGCCCATTTCTTCATATCGGGGCCGACGAGACGGTCGATCTCGGCACGGGCCAGACGAAATCCGATGTGGACGCCCGAGGGCTGGGAGCGGTGTATCTCGACTTTATGCAGCGCATCGTTACCGCGCTCCAGCCACTACATCGCAAGCTGCTCTTCTGGGGTGACATCGCACAGAACTCTCCCGATCTACTCAAAAAAATGCCGCAGTCCTTCAAGGATGCAACGATTGCCATTCCCTGGACCTACAATCCAGAATCGCGCGGTTTCGACCGTTATCTCACGCCATTCACCAACGCGGGCTTCGAGACTTGGGTTGCGCCAGGAGTCAATAACTGGTCGCGCGTCTATCCCAACAACAATATGGCGCTGCTCAACATTCAAGGTTTCATTCGCGACGGCCAGCGCCTTGGCTCGACCGGAGCGCTCACCACCATCTGGAACGATGACGGCGAGGGCCTCGATGACATGAACTGGTACGGCGTTCTTTTCGGAGCCGCCGCCTCGTGGCAAAAGGGCGAGTCGTCTATCCCGCAATTTCAGGACTCATTTGCTCAGGTCTTTCACGGCGACCTCACTGGTGATCTGAACGAAGCACAAAAGGAGATCATGCTGTGCCATGCTCTTTTGAAGCAGCAGGCTAAGACCGGCGACGGCTCCGATGGCCTGTTCTGGCTCGATCCCATGACACCGGACGGACAAGTCTATGCCGCTAAGATCCGTCCCTACACCCACGACCTCCGTCTGCATGCCGAACGCGCCCTTACGCTGATCGCGCAGGCCCGCGCCGCCGCGCCTGCGCCGCCGAAGTCCTTTACGGCTACTGCCGCACCCTTCAACCCTGCCGATGCTTATCCTTCGACACTCACCAGCCTCCGCGAGACCGATGCGATTGACGCGCTTGAACTCGGCGCCAGACGCATGGATTTTATCGGCCTCAAATTTCAGTTAGCCGACGAGATCGCGCAAGGCTATCAACGCGCCTACAACATGCGAACAACGACCGACCGGCAGCAGCGAGTGACGGTTGCCCGCGAACTCTCGGATATCAATGGCGTCAACGGGCGCATCGCCGATATACGAGATACCTATTCCCTGATACGTGATCTCTACCAGCAGGCGTGGCTTCGCTCCAACCGGCCTTACGGCCTGCGCCCGGTGCTTGAACACTATGACTACACCATTGGGCAATGGCTTGCACGCAGCGACAAAATCCGAACTGCGCAAAGACAATGGGCCGACAGCCACACTTTGCCGATCGCAGCGGAGTTGGGTATTCCCGCACCGCCACCAGCAGTAAACTAACGTCGATGCCAACTACACTCATTGGCCGCCGTCTTCACACCGCATACGGCGTGATCGATCATCCCGTTATCTCTATCGACTCTGCTGGCCTCATCGCCAGTATTCACTCCGACCCTGCCAACAGGTCGGAAGCCATTCTGACGCCAACCTTCTTCGACATTCACACCCACGGCGCGGCTCATTACGACGTCATGCACGCCAGCCCTGCCGAATTTGGTATTATCAGCCATTTTCTTGCCAGCAAAGGCGTCGGTCACTATCTTCCTACCACCGTCACAGCTTCCATCAGCCAGACCCTCTACTCGCTCGAAGCGCTGGCCAATGCCATCGAATCCCATTCCGCACCAAGTCAGGCCCATCCCGTCGGAATCCATTTGGAAGGGCCGTTCATCTCTCATGCCAAGCGTGGCGTCCATCCCGCAGCCGATATCATCCCACCCGATATTTTTCTTCTAGACCGCTTCCACCAGGCGGCGCGCGGCCACATTTGCCTCATTACCATCGCCCCGGAGATACCCGGAGCTATCGCCGCCATCGAATACGCCACCGCTCTTGGAATTAAGGCCAGCATTGGACACACCAACGCCACCTCCGAAGAAGCCGACGCCGCAATTGAAGCCGGAGCTACCAACGCCACGCATACCTTTAATGCCATGCGCCGGCTCGATCATCGCGACCCCGGAGTTGCTGCTACGGTTCTCGGAGACGACCGCGTCTTCGCCGAATTGATTTGCGATGGCATTCACGTTGCTCCCGAGATGGTTCGTCTTTGGCTCAAGGCCAAAGGTCCGGAGAAGGCAATCCTCGTCACCGACAGCATGTCCGCTACCGGAATGCCCGACGGGACTTACACCCTTGGAACCTTTCAGGTCGAGGTGGCCAACGGTCGCGCTACATCAAACGGCGCGCTCGCTGGCAGCCTTCTCACGATGGATCGGGCAATCGCCAATCTACAGCATTTCACCGGAACGCCTCTCGGGACTGCAGTCCGGCTGGCATCTCACAATCCCGCGAAGCTTCTCGGCTTCGAGAGCACGATTGCGAATCCAGGCCCCGGCCAGCCCGCGAACTTCAATATCTTCAATGAGGCTGGCGATCTTCAGTCTACGATGCTGAACGGCGTCTTATCGACAACCCTGTAAAGGCTCATCCAGTATAGTTGCGAATGCATTTCTAAGATTAAAAGGAGTTCTGATGCTCCGTTTCCTAAGCCTCGCATTTTTGGTCTGCCTACTGGGGGTGACAAGCTCCGCCACGGCGCAGGTGATAGCTCCGGCGGCACGTCCAACCCGTCCAATACCACCCACCCGCGATCCTCATACGGCGGGATTTGTTAACGCCAGGGAACTGCCCGACGGCGCAAATGCTCCAGCGAATACTGATGGAAATTTCATTATTGGCCCAACACATCTACCTGCGCCGGAGATGGCTCCACAGCCAGGTGTTCCGCAAGGAACTGTGGTTGAATTCACCATGAATTCTGCGGATAGCGAGATCTACCCCGGCATTGCACGAGAGCCTAATACTTTTGGCACAGCGGACCCTACCCACCCCGGCAGACTTGTGGTGACGACCAGCCACCCTGCCCCTTACACACGCCGAGTAGCCGTTTACATCCCCAAACAGTACGTCCCCGGCACAGCCGCGCCATTTATCGTGGGCGCGGATGGTCCTGACCGTGCATTGTTTACCGCTCTGGATAATTTGATTGCCGAACGACGCGTTCCTATCATGATTGCCATCTCCATCAGCAATGGCGGCGGCGACGCCCAAGGCAGCGAGCGCGGTCTGGAGTACGATACGATGTCCGGCCGGTATGCGGAGTTCGTTGAGAAAGAGGTGCTTCCACTTGTAGAGAAGCAAGCCCACGTGAAACTGACCAAAGATCCAGACGGACGGGCTACGATGGGCGGCAGTTCCGGAGGATCATGCGCCTTGATTATGGCGTGGTATCACCCAGAGCTATACCATCGCGTTCTTACTTATTCTGGCACCTACGTAAACCAGCAATGGCCCTATAATCCGCAGTCCCCGCACGGAGCGTGGGAATTTCATGAACACCTTATCCCGAACAGCCCAGCCAAACCGCTGCGAATATGGATGGAAGTGGGCGACCGAGATCTTCTCAATCCGAATGTCATGCGAGACAACATGCACGATTGGGTACTTGCCAATGAGAATATGGCTAAGGTACTCGCCGCGAAGGGCTACCATTACCAGTTCGTCTTCGCACAAAATGCGGGGCATACCGACCGGGCTGTAAAGCAACAGACCCTGCCTGAAGCACTGGAATACCTATGGCAGGGCTACCCGATTACAGCCCCGACGAGATGATTGAACTTAGTGTTCACCAGGTGCGGGTCGAGTGCCTGGCTCTTAAGTGGAGCATTCAGAGCTTAAAAGCTTTTGGGTGCCCATGCATCGCAATGAAGCTGCGATGAATAGGCACCCGAAGTCTGCGATGATTACTCGCCGAAGTTGACGGATTCGATGCCGAGGAACTCCGCCGATTGACCAAGCTCTTCTTCAATGCGGAGGAGCTGATTGTACTTGGCGATACGGTCGGTGCGGCTGGCAGATCCGGTCTTAATCTGTCCGGCTCCGGTACCGACGGCAAGGTCGGCGATGAAAGTATCTTCAGTCTCGCCCGAGCGGTGGCTGATAATACTGGTGTAGCCGAAGCGGCGAGCAAGCTCGATGGCTTCGAGGGTCTCGGAGACGGTGCCAATCTGGTTGACCTTGATCAGAATGGAGTTGGCGACCTTCTGCTCGATTCCCTGCTGCAGGCGCGTCGTGTTGGTGACGAAGAGATCGTCGCCGACGAGTTGAACAAAGTTGCCGATCTGATCGGTAAGTAGTTTCCATCCATCCCAGTCGTCTTCGGCGAGGCCGTCTTCGAGAGAGACTATGGGATACTGGCGCACCCATGATTCCCAGAACGAGGCCATCTCGGCGGAGGTCTTCTCGGATTTATCGGATTTCTTGAAGACGTACTTCCCTGTTTCCTTGTTGTAGAATTCGCTGGCCGCGGGGTCTAGAGCGATAGAGATCTCTTCGCCGGGCTTATAGCCGGCGAGTTGAATGGCTTCGAGAATAAGTTCGATGGCTTCGGCATTCGACTTCAGATTGGGCGCGAAGCCGCCTTCGTCGCCGACGGCGGTGTTGTAGCCCTTCTTTTTGAGGACACCCTTGAGAGTATGGAAGACTTCCGTGCCCCAGCGCAGCGCGTCGGAGAAGGTTTCCGCGCCGACAGGCATAACCATGAACTCCTGGAAGTCAACGTTGGAATCGGCGTGGCTGCCACCGTTCAAGATGTTCATCATGGGCGTGGGTAGCAGGCAGGCATTGACGCCGCCCAGATAGCGATAGAGCGGCAGTTTAAGAGCTTCTGCCGATGCGCGAGCGCAGGCCATGGAGACGGCGAGAATCGCGTTTGCGCCGAGTTTGCTCTTATTTTCGGTGCCGTCGATCGAAATCATGGTCGCATCGATGAGGCGCTGATTGCTGGCATCCATGCCGGTAAGTTCGGGAGCGAGGATCGACTCCACATTTTCGACCGCGTTGAGCACGCCCTTGCCGAGATAGTGGTCCTTATCGCCGTCGCGAAGTTCTACGGCCTCGTGCTCGCCGGTGGAGGCTCCGCTGGGGACTGCGGCGCGACCCTTGGCTCCGCCGTCGAGGATGACGTCGGCTTCGACGGTGGGGTTTCCGCGGGAGTCGAGGATTTCGCGTGCGTGGATAGAGACGATCTCGGTCATGTTGCTCCTATGGTTTGAGGTTTGGTGGTGCTGGGCGACGACGCGGTGTATCAGGCGCTCGTTCAATCTGGGGCGGCGATCGACACGGACGGCGCCACCGCCGGTTGCGGCGATGGTCTGCACCAATTCTGCGTCTGAAGGGCTCACTGACTGGATTTTAGCAAAGCATTTCAGAACCGGGCTCAGTACAGGAAGAATCGTGGAAAATGACCGCTTTAGGGACTAGGAGGGAGTAGCAGGTTCGATTCCCTTTCGCGGGATTTGCTTCTCGAACAAAGTGGCAGCCTCTAACCTTCTAACTGATAGCCTGTCCAAAAGTCAGGCGCTGAAGCTGCTGAAGAGGACCTGCCATGAAGCTAGCCATTACAACCGCTGCTCTCGTTTTCGCCACGATTCCCGTTCTCGCCCAGGATGCACGGATGGGAGTATCGAGGCCACCTTCGGGGGATATCACGACAACTATCGAAGACAGCCCTGAGGCTCCGGTACTTAAACCCCGGACGCCAGAGGCGAAACCTTCGGCGGCGGTTCCTGCTTCGCCTTCTGCCTCATCGCCGAATCAGGTGGTCTATGGGGCTTATGTTCCATACCACGCGCCGGGAACTCCGGAACCTGCGAAGGCGAGCACGGCTGCGTTCGATCCGGATGCCAATATCGTGACCGAAACTACACCGGATACGGCGACTATGGATTCTCCAAGTCTGGATGCAGGGATCGTGACGAGCGTGCCGGAACGGGAAGGCGAACTTCGGGAAGGGACGCTACTGAAGGCGCGCATCACGGAGGCCCTCTCGACAACGAGCACGCTGGAGGGCTCGCGGTTTACTGCGCTGCTGACCGAACCCATCGAGAACCATGGCCGCGTGGTGTTGCCCATTGGATCGGTGGTGGAGGGAAACGTCACGGAGGTGCATAGCGGGCGGCGCATCTCGGGCAGGGCGGCGCTGCACCTGGAACCGAGGGACATCAAACTTCCGGATGGAACGCATTACGTGCTTCATGCACAGCTGATCGATACAGATCAGTACGACCATAGCAATGTGAACAGCGAAGGCACCCTGGTTCGCAGAGATCACCCGAAGCAAACGCTGGCCGCGATGTCGGTAGCAACGGGCGGAGCCGCCGCCGCAGGAGCGATGATGGGTGGTGGAGTGGGCGCTCTGGTCGGCGCGGGGATAGGCGCTGGCGCGAGCACGGTACTTTGGCTGAAGCAGGATCGGCAGGAGGCGCTCCCGAAGGATTCGCTGCTGGTATTCAGCCTGACAGTTCCAATGGAATTGCAACCGCTCGGTACGCACGCAATCAGCAGCGTATCGAGGCATAACACGGCGGTTATGGGAGCGGCGCAGTAGAGGAGCCGATCATTCTCTGGCCGGCCATTGGAGTCTGAGTGGATGAACCGTCGGCGTTTTCTTGTTGGATCTCTTGCTGCGTCTGCAAGTCTGCCAACAGCCAGTTCGTTTGCGTTCGGCAGTAAGACAAATCCGATCCTGATCGACTCACACGTCCATGTGTGGAAGCACGACCCGTCATTTCCGTTCGCCGAGGGATCGCATGTTCCGGCACAGGACGCTTCGGCAGAGATGCTGCTCGGGTTAATGAGGACGAACGGTGTCGCACGTACCGTTCTCATTCAGGTGATTCACTATCGCTGGGATAACAGATATCTCGCGTCGGTGCTGAAGCGATATCCGCAATATTTTAAAGGGGTCTGCCGGGTGAATCCGGAAGATCCTACCGCACCCGACCACCTGAGCGATCTTACGGAGCAAGGATTTCACGGTGTGCGGCTCAGCCCGTCCGCCGATGCGGATGGGGATTGGATTCGCGGCCCACTTATGCCGCCGCTTTGGAGGCGCTGCGCCGAACTCCACGTGCCGATGACGGTATTGACGCCGGTGACCCGTCTGCCTGATCTGGTGCCCTTGATTGAGCGGAACCCTGAACTGACGGTGGTGATCGATCATATGGCGGATTCCCCGGTAAACCAGCCGGAGAAGCTTGAGCTGCTATTAGCGCTGGAGCGTTATCCACGCGTCTTCGTGAAGATCTCGCACATGTGGTCGCTCTCGAAGCAGTCCTATCCTTATCCGGATGCAGCGGAGCAGGTGAAGCGGCTATACGATAAATTTGGAGCAGAGCGGTTGATGTGGGGGACGGATTGGCCGATTTGCCTGAAGCAGCTATCGTATGCGCGGGCCGTGGCATTGTTTCGCGATCACCTGGGCTTTATGCCAACGAAAGACCATGAACAGGTGCTTTATAAGACGGTACAGCGGGTGTGGCCGTTTGGGCTGTAACACCGGAATATCTAGCTTTTTAGTTCCGGACCTGTTCGAGCAATCGCCGCCAGTTCTTCTGGTTGCGACGGAAGCTCTTCTTGAGGTCTTCGAGAATGCGCTCAAAGTCGGTGTGGCCGCTCAGTTTTTTCCATGCGGGATTTTTGCTGAACCAGGGATAGTTCTCATTGCCTAAATAAATGGCGCGGCGCAGCCAATGCAACGCCTCGGACTCATCTCCTTCGACAGCGAAGTAAGTTGCCAGCCGGTAGGCCATCTCGCTGTCGGCTTCGGCTGCAGAGAGGGTCTCATCGACGATGAAGCTGGCCGCCTTTTCGCGCTCGCCTAGCTGGACGTAGCAGAGGGCGATTGTGGGAAAGACGATTCGCAGGGAGGCGTCGTCGCGGATGACCTTTTCAAGCGTGTCAATAGCCCGGGGCAGGTCGCCGGTACGCATCTGCTGGTATCCGAGTGAGATGCGCAACAGCGGCTGCTTCGGCTCCAGCGTCAACCCTTTCTGAATTTCATCGGCCGCCAGCTCCATCTGGTTCTGATACTGATAGACGCGGGCGCGATGGTTGTAGACGATGGCCGCATTCGACGGATTCATGCGAAGCGACGCATTGAACTGATCGAGCGCCTCCTCGTACATGCCGTCGATGCGCAGCGTCATGCCGGCGACCAAGCGAACGTTCCAGTCGTTGCCCGCGGTCTGGAGCAGATGCTCAATACCGTGGCGAGCGGACTCCTTTTCGCCGCGAGAGAGCAGCATATAAACGCGGTACAGGTTGGCTTCGACCGAGCCGGGGTCAAGCGATAGAGCCTTGTCGAAGGCGCGGCGGGCCTCCAGAACGTGCATCTGACCACCGAGACCGTGACGGGCGTACTGGAGATGAGTAATTCCCAGACCTGACCACCCGGGGGCGTATTTCTCGTTTCGCTTGACCACAGATTCAAAGAGCTCGCGGGCGCGGTCTAGATCTTCGCGACTACCGGTGCGGGTCAAAAAGGAAGAGAGCACAGCCCGCGCCTGCAAATACTCTTCTGAAAGATCTTCGGAAAGTTGAGTGACGCGCTGGCTTTCGGTCGGTCCCTGCAAGTCTCCGAAGCCCTGCAGGGTGCTGAAGACTTCGTTACATATCTCCGACTGGACAGCGACCAGATCGAAGGAGGCGACGTTGATGGAGCCGCCTGCCCGGACACTCTGGCTCGGAACGTCGAGGAGCTGCCAGTTCAGATCGAATCCCTTTTCGGAGCGGAGGAAGTTTCCGGCAAGGACGAAGTGCACAAGCAGCTTCTTGCCGAGACTGAGCGGATCAAGCTGCTGGGTCGCGACATTCATGAGCGAACTTGATGGCCGAACGACGAGAGATGGCATCCGCGCCAGCCTTGCTGCAACAGCATCGGCCAGCGCGTAACCGTAAAGAGGAGCGACATCGGCAGGCCCATAATTGATAAAGGGCAACACGACGATGCTGTTCTGTGTGCTTACCTCGGCAGGGGTGGATTCGCGAAAACGCTCGGCCAGCATGGAAAGAAGGCCAGTGGTTCGCTTCTCTTCGTCGGGGCCGTCCGCACGGTTCTGTTTTGCCAGCGATGGATGAAGAGAAAGTGACTCTCCGTGCAACAGGACGGAATCGAGCTGCATGGCCATCATGATGGTCTTCAGTGCTTCGCGAACCTCGGCGGCAGAGCCGAACCGGGCAGACGGCTGCTTCTCGAGGCAGCGGAAGATCACGCTTTCAAGCTCGACCGGAAGATGTGGCGCGATCTCGCGGATCGAGGGCGGCTCCGCGAATTGGATGGCGCGGATGCTCTGGAAATCTGGCGCATCGGGACGATGGAACGGGTGGCGGCCAGTGGCGAGTTCGTAAAGAATGAGACCGAGGGCGAAGATATCGGACTGAACACTGGATTGGCCGGTGACAAATTGCTCCGGCGCCATATAGGCGATGGTGCCACCGCGGGCAGTATAGGTAGCGCCGGTTCCCGGAGGGTTGCGCTTGCTGTCCGGACCTGCGGGGTCGAACTCGGCCTTATCGGGAGTGAGCCTTCGGGCGAGGCCGAAGTCGAGAATTTTGATGAGACCGCCATCAGTAAGCATGACATTGGCGGGCTTGAGGTCGCGATGAAAGATACCAAGATTGTGTGCGGCAGAGAGGCCGTCGGAAATCTGGATTCCCGCTGAGAGCGTAAGTTGCAGGCTCGCGGGGCCATCGGCGATGACCTTATCGAGCGACTTGCCGGGAATGTACTGCATGACGATATAGGCTTCTTCACCTCCGTCAGAATCTGCCGGGGCGATGCCTACTTCGTAAATGGCGCAGACATTTGGATGGTCGATGGCCGAAGCCAACCGAGCTTCACGAAGCTGGGTCGTACGCATCTGCTGAACCGTCAGATTGCCTCGCTTCAGCAGTTTCAGAACAACGGGACGCTGTAGGAGGGTGTCGTTCGCCAAGTAGACGACACCGCTTCCGCCGGAGCCGATCTTGCGAACAAATTCGTATTGTTCAATGACGCGTCGCTTCATCTCTTCATTATCGCAAGCCCGAACGTGGGAAACGTCAATGGGCCAAAGCCGGGGAGTATCCAACGACCCACTCTGCCTCTAATCGCGCGGTCAATATGGGCGTTCGCCCATTATCATAGTCAGCATCAAGTGAAATCAGCAGTCTGCAGTTTCGGAGAGTCGCATTGATCAGTTGTATCCACGCTCTGGCGCTGGCTGTTCCGATGCGTCTCCACTCCGTCGACCTTGTCCTCATCGCCATTTACCTCGTGGGAATTACGCTCTTTGGATTGCGTTTTCGCGCAACGAAGACTGCCGGCAGCCGCTCATTGAAGAGCTATTTTCTTGCTGACAACTCGATTCCGTGGTGGGCTATTGCGCTCTCAATCGTGTCCGCAGAGACCAGCACGCTAACCATCATCTCGATTCCCGGACTGGCCTTTGGCGGAGATTTCGGGTTCCTCCAAGTCGTCTTCGGCTATCTGGTGGGCCGGATTGTCGTAGCATTGATTTTTCTTCCGAAGTATTTTCAGGGCGAGATGCTTACCGCCTATCAGCTTATCGATAAGCGGTTTGGACCAGCGTTGCACAAGGTTACTGCCCTGCTCTTTCTGCTGACGAGGGCAGCCGCGGAGGGAGTGCGCGTCTTCGCCGTTTCGATTGTGGTGGGCATCGCTATTGGCACACGAGATGTTTTGTCGATCGCGATTATCTCCGCGCTGACTCTTCTTTACACCTTTGAGGGCGGAATGGCCGCGGTGATCTGGACAGACGTTGTGCAGATGGCTATCTATATCGCCGGGACCATCGTCGCCATCGCTACGCTGGGAACGCATGTTCCGGGAGGGTGGGCACAGATCCACGACATCGCCGCCGCCTCCGGAAAATTTCACCTGTTCCATTTCGCGCTGAATTTGACCGAGACATATACTTTCTGGGCAGGACTGATCGGCGGAGCATTCCTCACCATGGCATCCCATGGAACCGATCAATTGATGGTCCAGCGGATGCTCGCTGCTCGCAACCTTCGCCAGTCTGTGGCAGCTCTGCTCTCCAGTGGCGTGGTCATTCTTCTGCAATTCACGTTGTTTCTTTTTATCGGCGCCGGACTTTTTGTTTTCTATGGACTGCACCCAACGGTCTTCGCATCTGCCGACAGGATTTTTCCGACCTTTATCGTCCGCGAGATGTCGGTAGGGGTCGCCGG
>Ga0207678_10000622_pt1 | contig 32445 bp, 31 predicted proteins | sample KBSC63metaG_FD_184319 | JGI IMG/M metagenome (GOLD analysis project Ga0207678, IMG submission 184319) | Corn rhizosphere microbial communities from Kellogg Biological Station, Michigan, USA - KBS C6-3 metaG (SPAdes) (version 2) | ecosystem: Host-associated > Plants > Roots > Rhizosphere > Soil ... | reverse complement strand
CGCTGTTGACCTGCATCATCGCCCTGCCGGAAACGCGCGGGGCACGGATGGATGCCTGATCCCTCGACGCTGGCGTCGCGCAGCGCTATCGGACAGGCGATGGCTGATTTTTCCGCACCGCTGCGCCTGCGCCTGGATGGCGACGCCCTGCTTGCCAATTGGCGCTGGTTGAAGCGGATGGGCGGCGCAGCGGCATGCGGGGCCGCGATCAAGGCCAATGGATATGGGCTGGGCAGCACGGCGGTCATGCGGCGCTTGCTGGAAGCGGGGTGCCGGGATTTCTTCGTATCCAACTGGGCCGAGGCGGCCGTGCTGGAGCCGTTGGTCGGCGAGGGCGTGTCGCTTTCCGTGCTGCATGGCGTGCGGGAGGAGGACATGACCGTTGCGCTGGCCTCCCGCGCCAGGCCGGTGCTGTGCACGGAAGGGCAGATTGCCCGATGGAGAGCGGCGGACGGCGGGCCGTGCGACGTCATGGTCGACACGGGCATGAACCGGCTGGGGCTGGATTGGCGGGGTGATGTGTCAGCGCTAGTTGCGCGGATGGACATTGTGACGCTGCACAGCCATCTGGCCTCCGCCGACGAGGATACGCCGCTCAGCCAGGACCAGCTCGAACGGTTTTCAGCGCTGCGGAGCCAGGTGAAGGCGGCGCGCTACAGCCTGGCGAACAGCGCGGGGATCTGCCTCGGCGCGGCCTACGCCTTTGATATGACGCGGCCGGGGATAGCGCTCTATGGCGGAGTGCCGCGCGAGGAGGCCGCCGGACATATCAGGCAGGTGGTCTTTCCCGAGGCCCAGGTGCTGCAACGCCGCCGCGTCCGGGCTGGCGATACGATCGGCTATAATGCGACCCATCGGGCAGCGGCGGAGATGGAGATCGCGGTGGTGAACCTGGGCTATGCGGACGGATATCTGCGCGGTTTTTCCGGGCGGGGTTCCATGACCGTGGGCGACAAAAGCCTGCCGGTGGTGGGGCGGGTGTCGATGGACTTGACCGCTGTCGACGTGTCGGCATTGCCCGGCATTGCGGAGGGGGATTGGCTGGGCGTCGATTATGCGCTGGTGGAGGCGGCGGCGGTTTCCGGCTTGTCGCAATATGAGTTGCTGACCGGCCTTGGCGCGCGCTTCGATCGGATCTGGCGCTGACATGAAAAGGGCCGCCGATCCACAAGGGGATCGGCGGCCCAGCCATTATTCCATCACTGGCTCAGGGCCGTTCGACGCACATGGCGACGCCCATGCCGCCGCCGATGCAGAGGGTCGCAAGGCCCTTCTTCGCGTCGCGCTTCTGCATCTCGTAGAGCAGGGTGGTGAGGACGCGGGCGCCGGACGCGCCGATCGGATGGCCGATGGCGATCGCACCGCCGTTCACATTGACCTTTTCCGGGTCCCAGCCCAGTTCCTGGCCGACGGCCAGCGCCTGCGCGGCGAAGGCTTCGTTGGCTTCGATGAGGTCGAGATCCGCGAGCGACCAGCCAGCCTTGGCCAGCGCCTGGCGACTTGCCGGGGCCGGGCCGATACCCATGATCGAGGGATCGACGCCGCAGGTCGCGAAACCGGCGATGCGCGCCAGGACGGGCGCGTTGCGCCTTGCCGCTTCGTCGGCGCTCATCAGCACGAGGGCGGCGGCGCCGTCGTTGATGCCGCTGGCATTGGCGGCGGTGACGGTGCCGTCCTTCTTGAATGCGGGGCGCAGGGCCTGCATCGCATCCAGCGTGGCACCGGCGCGGATATATTCGTCGGCGTCGACGATGGTGTCGCCCTTGCGGCCCTTGACGGTCACGGCGGCAATCTCATCCTGGAAGCGGCCCGATGCGCGGGCGGCCTCCGCCTTGTTCTGGCTGCTGACGGCGAATGCGTCCTGCGCTTCGCGGCTGATCTGATATTTTTCGGCCAGGTTTTCGGCCGTGATGCCCATATGATAATTGTTGAAGGCGTCGGTCAGGCCGTCATGCGTCATCGTGTCGATGAAGGAGATCGGTCCCATTTTCGCGCCGGCGCGCAGATATTGGGCGTGCGGCGCGAGGGACATGCTTTCCTGGCCGCCCGCGACCATGATGCGCGCATCGCCCGCCCGGATCGCCTGTGCCGCCAGGGCAACGGCGCGCAGGCCCGAACCGCAAAGCTGGTTGAGGCCGATGGCGGTCCGCTCGACCGGGATGCCGGCGTTGACGGCGGCCTGACGGGCGGGGTTCTGGCCCTGGCCGGCGGTCAGCACCTGGCCCAGGATGACTTCGTCCACTTCCTCCGGCGCGACGCCGGCCTGTGCAAGTGCCGCGACGATGGCGGTGCGGCCCAGTTCATGCGCAGGAGTCGATCCGAACGCGCCCATGAAGCTGCCGACGGCGGTACGCTTGGCAGCGGTGATGACGATGTCTGACAAAGCCTGATCCTCAATTCCAGGGGGTGATGTTTTCGCGGCTGCACATATCATCATCCGCCATGGCTGGAAAGCCATTGGGACAGCGGCTCCCACAGCATTGCCCGCGCCGCGCCGCCCACGATCATGCCGACATGGCCAAGCATCAAGCTTATGTTCTCTGCCATCTGTGGCGCGGCGGCGGCGGGGACGATGCGGTCGGTTGTGGAACGGATCGAAAGCGTGGGACAGGAGAGCCGGCCGGGATCGATCGCCAGTCCGTCGACATGCCATTCGCCCCGCCCGCTCGCATTCGCAGCGTAGAACCCCTCGAAAAGATCACGACCCGCAGCAAAGCTGAGCGGCGGGCCGCCATTGGCCCAGTCCTCCACCGCGAGAAAGGCCTGTTCTTCATGAGAATGGGGCGCCATGTCGGCGAAGGCGGCATATTTGCGAATCGTCCGGCCAGGATCCATCGCCCAGAAGCCGGATTGCAGCACCTCCATCGGTACATAGCCCAGTCGCTCGCACATCGGCCTGGAGCCCTGCCAGAGCGACCCGATCTCCTGAAGGTCGGCGGCCGGGAAGCCGTCGAAATTCCAGGGGGCCGCGATCGTCGCCAGCGCCCGTGCCGGTTGCAATGCCGCTGCGGCGATCGCCAGATTTCCGCCAAGGCAATATCCGACGATGATCGGTGTCCGCTGCAGGCTGCCCAGCATCGGCAGCAGGCGCTCCGTCACGTGCCGGTCGAGGCCCAGCGCGCCATCGTCCGCGGCCGGCGTGCCCCAGTCGACCAGATAGGCATCATGTCCTGCTGCAGCCATGTGGCGCAGCATGGAGCGGCTGGCCGAGAGGTCCAGCACCTGCGGCGGGTTGATCAGCGAAGGCACGAACACCACCGGATGGCGCCCGTTTTCCGTCCCATATCGAAGCAGCCTGGCGCTGCCCGCGCGGGCGACGACGGGGACCGGAGCGGGCGGGGCAGGGCGGTCAGCTTCCTGATATCTCCGCAAGCCCTGGAAAGCGCGTTTGCGCAGTTCGGCATCGCTCTCCGTTTCGCGCCATAAAATATTGAGAAAAAGGGGTAAGGGCCGCGGTCCATGTTGCGGCGCGGCATTCGCTTGTGCTATTGCGGAAAATACAGGTGTGGGAGAGGTATCCATGGCCAAATCTAAGACCGCGAACGAATCCGAACCGGTCGTTATCAAGAAGTACGCTAACAGGCGGCTCTATAACACAGAAACGTCGAGCTACATCACGCTGGATCTTTTGTCGCAGATGACTCGTGAGGGGCGCGAGTTCGTTGTCGTCGATGCGAAGACCGGAGAGGACATCACGCATAATGTCCTGACGCAGATCATCATGGAGGAGGAGCAGAGGGGCAAGAACATGCTGCCCGTCAACTTCCTGCGCCAGTTGATCGCGATGTATGGCGATTCCATGCAGTCCATGGTGCCGCAATATCTGGAAGCGTCGATGGACGCGTTCCGCAAGAACCAGCAGCAATTTCAGGAAGCCATGAAGGGCGCCTTCGGAGGAGGCCCGCTGGCCGAGATCGCCAAGCGCAACATGCAGATGTTCGAAGCGGCGGCGAGCGCCTTTGGCACCGGCATGCCGGGGATGCCCGGAATGCCGGGCATGACGGCGCCTGCGCCGGCAACGGCTGCCGATGAGAGCAAGGATGACGAGATTGCCCAGCTCAAGGCGCAACTGGCGGCGCTGAATGCGAAGATCGACAAGCTGAGTTGAGATCTTGGCAAAGGCCGACAGACTTGAGCGACTGGACGTCCGTCGCGAGGAAATGGAAGCGGAGTATCGTGACGCGCTGATTGCGGCGCTCCGCGAGACGGCAAGCGGCCGCTGGGGCTTGTTCGGCCATAATGACGATCGCTGGGCGCGGGCAAATGCCCAGCCGGCGATCGATCGCCTGGAAGAGCTGGCCGACGACATCGATCGGCTTCGCAGCCAATTGAGCCTCGACGTCTTCGCACTGCACCGGGAATTTCTGGCTGCTCGGGGCAAGCCCGCTGCCGATGCCGTCGGCGAACCCAAACAAGCGAAGGCCTGGCTGGAACAATTGGGCGCGGGCGCCTGATCCGGGATTGCTTGCTCGCCTGACGTCCGCCTCTTCTGCGGGTCGCCCTGCTCTTCTGGGGGTCGACATGGGCGGCGCGGTTCGCCTATGGCGCGCCATCCACTCGAATTTAAGGTCGATCCCGTGAAGCACGCCCTTTCCGTTACCCGCGATCAGGATTTCGCCGCCTGGTATCAGGCCGTCATTTCCGAAGCCGACATGGCCGAGGAAAGCGGCGTGCGCGGGTGCATGGTCATCCGGCCATGGGGTTATGGCATATGGGAACGGATGCAGAAGCTGCTGGACGAGCGCATCAAGGCGACCGGCCACGAAAACTGCTATTTTCCGCTGTTCATCCCGCTGTCCTATTTCGAGAAGGAGGCGGAGCATGTCGACGGCTTTGCCAAGGAAATGGCGGTCGTCACGCATCACCGGCTGATCCAGAAGGACGGGAAGATGATCCCGGACCCCGAAGCCAGGCTGGAGGAGCCGCTGGTGGTTCGCCCGACTTCGGAGACGGTGATCGGCGCGGCATTTTCCCGCTGGGTGCAGAGCTGGCGCGATTTGCCGGTGCTGATCAACCAATGGGCCAATGTCGTCCGCTGGGAAATGCGCACCCGCATGTTCCTGCGCACCGCCGAATTCCTCTGGCAGGAGGGGCATACGGCGCATGCCACCGTCGATGAGGCGATGGAAGAGACGCTCAAGATGCTGGAAGTCTATCGCAGCTTTGCCGAAGAATGCGTCGCCTTGCCCGTGATTGCGGGTGAGAAGCCGGAAAATGAGCGCTTTCCCGGTGCCGTGGCGACCTATTCCATTGAGGCGATGATGCAGGACGGCAAGGCGTTGCAGGCGGGAACGTCGCATTTCCTGGGCACGACCTTCTCATCGGCGCAGAACATCAAGTTCCAGAATGCCGAGGGGCAGCAGGAACTGGCGCAGACGACAAGCTGGGGCGTTTCCACGCGGATGATCGGCGGGCTGATCATGGTGCATGGCGACGATGACGGGCTGCGCGTGCCACCGCGGGTGGCGCCCTATCAGATCGTCGTCGTGCCCATGCTGCGCGATACGGACGAGGATGCGGCGATCCTGGAATATTGCAGCAATCTGGTGACGGAACTCAACAAGCAGGATGTGTTCCGCGAACCGGTGCGCGCGCTGCTGGACCGGCGGCCCGCCAAGGCCGCGAACAAGCGCTGGAGCTGGGTCAAGAAGGGCGCGCCGATCGTGATCGAGGTCGGCGGTCGTGACATGGCGGGTGGCAATGTGTCCGTCATTCGGCGTGATCGGCTCTATCGTGAGGATGGGAAGCTCGATAGCCGGATCGTGGCCAAGGATGATTTCCTGGGCAGTGTGGCCGGGATGATCGAGGAGATCCAGCAGACGCTGTTCGCGGACGCGCAGGCGCGGCTGCTGGGGAATATCGACAAGTCGGTGACGTCGCTCGATGGGCTCAAGGCCTATTTCGGGGCGAGCAGGAAGCCGGGTTGGGCGCTGGTGCAGTGGGCCAAGCCGACCGGGGCTGCGCTCGACAAGGTGGTTGAGTGGTTGAAGGGCGAGAAGCTGACGCTGCGCAATATTCCCTCTGATGCGGAAGCGGCCGACGGCGTTTGCGTGTTTACCGGCGAGAAGGCGGTGGAGCGGGTGCTGGTGGGGCGCAGCTACTGACTTTTAATCGGTAGGTGAAGTCGGGACCGGTCCCGACTTCACGTGATTGACAGAGGCGTCTGAATAACATGCACCATGTTCCTGCGCAGGCAGGAACATGGTGTCAGTAAGGGCCAGGTTCGCCCTTACAGCACATATTTGCTGAGGTCGGTGTTGCGCGCGATCGCGCGCAACTGCTTTTCCACATAGGCGGCGTCGACCAGCAGCGTTTCGCCCTGGCGGTCCTCCGCGTCGAAGCTCACATCCTCCAGCAGTTTTTCCATCACCGTCTGGAGGCGGCGGGCGCCGATATTCTCGACCTCGCTGTTCACTTCGGCGGCGATTTTGGCCACGGCGCGGATGCCGTCGGGCGTCAGGTCGATGGTGACGCCTTCGGTTGCCAGCAATGCGCGATATTGCGCAACAAGGCTGGCCTTGGTGTCGGACAGGATCGACACGAAATCATCCTCGGTCAGGCCCTTCAACTCCACCCGGATCGGCAGGCGGCCCTGCAGTTCCGGCAGCAGGTCACTGGGCTTTGCGACATGGAAGGCGCCGCTGGCGATGAACAATATATGGTCGGTCTTGAGCGGACCATATTTGGTCGAGACCGTCGTGCCCTCGATCAGCGGGAGCAGATCACGCTGCACGCCCTCGCGGCTGACGGAGCCGCCGCGCACGTCGCTGACGGCGATCTTGTCGATCTCGTCGATGAAGACGATGCCGTTCTGCTCCGCGCTGGTGATGGCGACGCGGGCGACATCGTCCTGGTCCAGGCGCTTGTCCTGCTCCTCCTCGACCAGCTTGTCCCAGGCGTCCACCACGCGCAGCTTGCGCCGCTTCTTCTGCTGCTGCCCGAAGGCCTTGGACATCATGTCGCTGAGGTTGATCATGCCGATCTGGCCGCCCATGCCGGGGATTTCCATGGGCATGGAGGGGCTGTCGGCGACTTCCACCTCGACCTCGACATCGTTCATCTGGTTGTTCTCGATCCGCTGGCGAAAGGAGAGGCGCGTGGCCTCGCTCGCTTCCTTGCCGGTGAGCGCGTCGAGCAGGCGGGACATGGCGGCTTCGGACGCGGCTTCGCGCACCGCTTCGCGACGGCGATCCTTTTCCAGACGCACGGCTTCCTCGACCAGGTCGCGCACGATCTGTTCGACGTCGCGGCCGACATAGCCCACTTCGGTGAACTTGGTGGCCTCCACCTTGACGAAGGGCGCGTCGGCGAGCTTGGCGAGGCGCCGGCTGATCTCCGTCTTGCCGCAGCCGGTGGGCCCGATCATCAGGATGTTCTTGGGCGTCACCTCTTCGCGCAGGTCGGCGGGAAGGCGCTGGCGACGCCAACGGTTGCGCAGCGCGACCGCAACGGCGCGCTTGGCGTCGGCCTGGCCGATGATATGCGCGTCGAGGGCGGAAACAATGGCTTTGGGGGTCAGGTTGTCGTTCATCTTCATCTCACTCCCCTTCCGCATGCGGGAGGGGCCGGGGGTGGGGGCGACTGCCTCAGCAATCGCGTGCAGCGGTTCGGGACAGGCTGGAGGCTCGTCTTGCCCGCGGGAGGCGCGCCATTAGGTGGCAGATGCCAGTTCTTCGACCACAAGCTGGTCGTTGGTGTAGACGCAGATTTCCGCCGCCACCTGCATCGCCTTGCGCGCAAGTGTTTCGGCGTCTTCCTCATATTCCACCAGCGCACGCGCGGCCGCGAGAGCGAAATTGCCGCCCGAACCGATGGCTGCCACGGTGCCCTTGGGATGGGACACCGGTTCCAGCACATCGCCATTGCCCGTCAGGATCAGCGTCACGTCCTTGTCAGCGACGATCATCATCGCCTCCAGGTTGCGGAGATATTTGTCGGTTCGCCAATCCTTCGCCAGTTCGACGGCGGCGCGCATCAACTGTCCGTTGTGACGCTCCAGCTTGGCCTCCAGCCGCTCGAACAGGGTGAAGGCGTCCGCCGTGGCACCGGCGAACCCGCCGATCACCGAGCCGTCGTGAAGACGACGGACCTTGCGGGCATTGGGCTTCATCACCGTCTGGCCCATGGAAACCTGGCCGTCGCCGGCCACGATCACCTTTCCGTTCTTGCGTACCGACATGATCGTCGTGCCATGCCAGACCGGCATGGATTGGGAGCGTTGGTCGTTCATGGCCGGCATATGGGAGCGATGGCGACGACGCGCAAGCATCGCCTGCACAAGCGCTGAATCGTGTCATTTTCTGGACAGATTTATTTCAATTCGTTCAGGAACCAACCTGGCGCAATTGACATTGTGCAACGCAGCAACAATCATTCAGCCATGTTGCAGAGAGGCAAGACCATGACCCTCCGGGCCAGAGCGCAGGAAAAGGTCGAGCGGGCGGGAATATCCAACTATTCCTTCGATCAGGATGTGCTGGTGATGTGCGGCGTGCGCTACACCATCGCGGCCTGCGACTGCGGTGAGCCGGAATGCGATGGCGTCCGGCTGGAGAAGGATGCGGCCGTCGCCAGCCGCATCCTCCAGTAAATGGGCCGGTTGCCCGATCAATGAATCGCTTTTTCCCCGGCGCGGCCGACGGATTCGATGTCGCGACCCGCACCCTTGACGGTGTTGCAAGCGGCCAGCGAGGTAAGAAGCAGCCCGGCAATGACGAGGGCGACGGTTTGACGCATGAACATGCACTCCTTTTGAAAGCGTATCGACTATAACGCGGATGGCGTGAATAAGTCCATTTTCGGAAAATTGCTTGTTGCACTGCTTGACAGGCGGCGCGGTGGATGCCAATGGCCGCCTCCTCCTTGAAAGGGGGCGCGTAGCTCAGCGGTAGAGCACACCCTTCACACGGGTGGGGTCACAGGTTCAATCCCTGTCGCGCCCACCATGACCTGCCTGGGAGCGGTCATGGTTTTTCCAGGAAATATTATTTCCCAACATTGATCTTTTCATCCGCTTGACGCTAATTTCGCGCCCATGTGCTGCTGCTTCGTCGCGGCTCAAGCAAGGGATGAAAATGTCGCCATATCTGAAATGCGGTGCGGCTGTCGGCGTGCTGCTGCTCTCCGTGATATCCGCCCAGGCGCAGGAAAAGCTGACGCTGGAGCGGGTGTTTGCCAGTCCCGACCTGTCCGGTCCACAGCCCAGAGCGCTGAAGCTGTCCCCTGACGGCAGGCTGGTGACGCTGTTGAAACCCCGGCCCGATGAAAAGGAGCGGCTTGATCTCTGGGCGGTGGACAGCTCCACGGGTGCGGAGCGGATGCTGGTCGATTCCAGGAAGACCGGCAGCGGCGCGGAGCTTTCGGAGGCGGAGAAGATGCAGCGGGAGCGGGATCGCTCCGTTGCGGGCAGCACCGGCATCGTCAGCTATGACTGGTCGCCGGACGGCAAGTCCATCCTCGTGCCGGTCGACGGGGACCTCTATCTGGCGGCGCTGGACGGGAAGGTGACCCGGCTCACCGACACGCCGGATGGCGAGTTGAACGCGGTGGTCAGTCCAAAGGGCGGCTATGTCTCCTTCGTGCGTGGCGGCAATTTCTTCGTCCAGCCGATGGGCGGGACGGAAAGGCAGTTGACGCAGGGCGCCAGCGGCACGGTAAGCTGGGGCGTGGCCGAGTTTGTCGCGCAGGAGGAAATGGACCGGCGCACAGGCTATTGGTGGTCGCCGGACGACAGGCTGATCGCGGTCGCGCGCGTGGATGAAGGGCCCGTCGGCGTGGTCACCCGTACCGCCATCGGCGGCGAGGGCACCAAAGTATATGAGCAGCGCTATCCGGCAGCCGGAACGCCCAATGCATTGGTCGACCTCTATGTGATGAAGCCGGAGGGCGGCACGCCGGTGAAGGTCGATCTCGGCGCGGAAAAGGACATTTATCTCGCCCGCGTCGATTGGTCGAAGGACGGCAAGACGCTTTACGTCCAGCGCGAGAGCAGGGACCAGAAGACGCTGGACCTGCTGGCGGTCGATCCGGCGACCGGAAAGGCGCGGGTGATCCTGACCGAAAGGGCGAAGAACTGGATCAACCTCAGCAATAATTTCACGCCGCTGCGGGACGGCAGCTTCCTGTGGTGGTCGGAAAAGACCGGCCACGGGCATCTCTACCATGTGCGGGGCAGCCAGTGGACGGCGCTCACCAGCGGCAATTGGGAGGTGCGCGACGTGGTGAGCGTGGATGAGGGCGCGAAGGGGGGCGGGGGCACCGTCTATTTCACCGGCAACAGAGAGACGCCGCTGGAACAGCAGCTCTATGCCGCGCCGATCGCCAAGGCTGGGCCGTTGCGGCAATTGACCTCGACCGGGTGGTGGAACGACGCCGTGATGGATGGCGCGGCCAGCCGGATCGTGGTTTCCCGAAGCAATACCGATCAACCGCGGCAGGTCTATCTCGCCGATAATTCGGGCAAGAGGCTGCAATGGCTGTCGGAGAATGCGATCAAGGGCGACCATCCCTATGCGCCCTATCTTGCCAGCCATGTGAAGACGAAATTCGGGACCATCAGGGCTGCCGACGGATCGACGCTCTACACCCGGATCATGACGCCGCCCCTGGAGGCCGGAAAGCGCTATCCGGTCTTCATGCTGCATTATGGCGGGCCTGGCACCGGGCGGCAGGTCACCAATTCCTGGGGTTCGCCCATCTACCAATATCTGGTGGACCAGGGCTGGATCGTCTTCGTTCTGGACAATCGCGGCACGCCCGACCGCGGCAAGGCGTTCGAGGACCAGATCTACCACGCCATGGGAACGGTCGAGGTGGAGGACCAGCTTGCGGGCGTGAACTGGCTCAAGAGCCAGCCCTATGTCGATCCCAGGCGGATCGCGACCTATGGCTGGTCCTATGGCGGCTATATGTCGCTCAAGCTGCTGGAAAAGGCGCCGGGGGTCTTCTCGGCGGCGGTGGCGGGCGCGCCGGTCACGAAATGGGAGCTGTACGACACCCATTATACCGAGCGCTATCTCGGCCAGCCGCAGGAGAAGCCCAGCGCCTATCCCGGCTCCGGCGCGGTCGAGGAGGCGGTCAAGATCAGCGATCCACTGTTGCTGATCCACGGCATGTCGGACGATAATGTGGTGTTCGACAATTCGACCGCGTTGATGGCCAGGATGCAGGGGGCGGCCGTGCCGTTCGAGATGATGGTCTATCCGGGCCAGACACATCGTGTGGGCGGGCCGGGGATCAGCGTCCATCTGTGGCGGACGATCGAGAATTTTCTCGCCCGGCATGGGGTGGGGACGGAAACGCCTGGCAAATAACTGTTTCCTGTTCCTGCCTTTGCAGGAGCACGGAACCTCAACAGGATGCGTAGTGCCAAGAAGCCCGGCTTTGACGCAATAAACGGCTTGTCACTGGACAAATGGTGCAATGCCGCTATGGCGCGCACTCCGCAATGCAAGCATCGAGTGGAGTGTCAAGTCATGGGTTACAAGGTCGTCGTCGTGGGAGCCACCGGAAATGTGGGCCGCGAGATGCTGACCATTCTCGCCGAGCGCGAGTTCCCGATTGACGAGATCGCGGCGGTAGCCTCGCCCCGGTCGCAGGGCGCCGAAATTGATTTCGGTGACACCGGCAAGACGCTCAAATGCAAGAATATCGAGCATTTCGATTTCACCGGCTGGGATATCGCCCTGTTCGCCGCGGGTTCCGGCCCGACGGCCGAATATGCGCCCAAGGCGGCGGCCGCAGGATGCGTGGTGATCGACAATTCGTCGCTCTACCGCATGGACCCGGACGTGCCGCTGATCGTGCCCGAGGTGAATCCGGATGCGATCGACGGCTATAAGCGTAAGAACATCATCGCGAACCCCAACTGCTCGACCGCGCAGATGGTCGTGGCATTGAAGCCCCTGCATGACGCCGCGACGATCAAGCGCGTGGTCGTCGCCACCTACCAGTCGGTTTCCGGCGCGGGCAAGGCGGGCATGGACGAACTGTTCGAACAGTCGCGCAACATCTTCGTGGGCGATCCGGCCGAGCCGAAGAAGTTCACCAAGCAGATCGCCTTCAACGTGATCCCGCACATCGACGTCTTCCTGGACGATGGTTCGACCAAGGAAGAATGGAAGATGGTCGCGGAGACGAAGAAGATCCTTGATCCCAAGGTGAAGGTCACGGCGACCTGCGTGCGCGTGCCCGTGTTCGTTGGCCATAGCGAGGCGCTGAACATCGAGTTCGAGAAGGAAATCTCGGCCAAGGAAGCGCAGGACATCCTGCGCGAGGCGCCCGGCGTGATGCTCGTCGACAAGCGCGAGGATGGCGGTTACGTCACCCCTGTCGAATGCGTGGGCGACTATGCAACCTTCATCAGCCGCGTGCGCGAGGATTCGACCATCGAAAACGGTCTGAACCTCTGGTGCGTCAGCGACAATCTGCGCAAGGGCGCCGCGCTCAACGCGGTGCAGATCGCGGAACTGCTGGGCCGCCGGCACCTGAAGAAGGGCTGAGGCGCCCGATGATCTCCGGCGCTGTGGGGGTCTGGAAATCCGTTCCAGTCCAGCAGCGCCGGATGATCATGATGCTGGTCGCGGCCATTCTGGCCGCGAATGTCGACCAGCCCTATCCCGAACTCGCGCCGCTCCAGCATGGCCCGACCATGTTGCTGGCTCTCGCCGCGCCATGGCTGCTGCATCGCTGGCCCCTGTCGAACGGGTCGGCGGGATGCGTCCTGCTGTTCCTGCTGCTGCACACGCTGGGCGGACGCTATATCTATTCCTATGTGCCCTATGATGCCTGGGCGCGGGCGATCAGCGGGCATGATGTTTCAGGCACGTTCGGGTTGGCGCGCAACGGTTATGACCGGCTGGTCCATTTCGCATTCGGCGCCCTGCTGACCGCGCCTTTCGCGGAGCTGGCGCGGCGTCATGGCGCGATGCGGCCGGGTTGGAGCCTGGCCTTCGCCTTTGCCTTCGTCGGATTGGTAAGCGCCGTATACGAGATTTTCGAATGGTTGCTGAGCGTGTTCGCTGCCGGGCAGACCGCGGACTGGTATAATGGCCAGCAAGGCGACATATGGGACCCGCAGAAGGACATGGGAGCCGCGCAGATCGGCAGCGCGTTGGCGCTTCTCTGGCTTTGCGCCACTCGACAAGGGTGGGGCGAGGCCATATCGCCGGACCCGCATTCATCCCCGGACCCGCATTCATCCAAGGAGTAGCCCTGTGTCCGACCTGCCCGTCGAAAAGTTGGAAATCAAAGGCCTGGGTGGGCTTCCCCTTGCCGTGCACATGGTGGGGGCGGGCCGTGACCTGGTGCTTATCCACGGCTATTTCTCCAATGCCTACACCAACTGGATACGCTATGGCCATGCCGCGAAGCTGGTGGAAGCGGGCTTTCGCCTCATCATGCCCGACCTGCGCGGCCATGGCGAAAGCGGCAAGCCGCATGATCCCGCCGCCTATCCGCCGGACGCATTGACGGAGGATGGGCTGGCGCTGATCGAGCAGCTCGGGCTGACCGACTATGATCTGGGCGGCTATTCGCTGGGCGCCCGGACGACGGTGCGGATGCTGGCGCGGGGGGCGACGCCGCGCAAGGTGATCCTGGCCGGCATGGGGCTGCGTGGCCTGGTGCAGACGCTGGACAATGGCGGCTATTATCGCAACGTCCTGACCAATCTGGGTAGCTTTGAGCGCGGCACGTCGGAATGGATGACGGAGGCCTTCCTCAAGACCACCAAGGGCGATCCGGTCGCGATGCTGAACATCCTCAACACCTTCGTCGATACGCCGAGGGAGGTCATCGCCGGGTTCCAGCAGCCCGTCGAGGTGATTTGCGGGGCCGACGACCGGGACAATGGCGTCGCGCAGGAACTGGCGAAACTGCTGCCCAACGGGCGCTATGTCGAGGTTCCGGGGAACCACATGAATGCGGTGACCCGGAAGGAACTGGGGCAGGCGATGGTGGATTTCCTGACGGCCTGAAGCGCAGGAGCCGGTGCTTACCGAAAGGGCGGCTCGTTGAAGGCGCGCAGCTTGCGGCTGTGCAGCTTCGGCCCCTCCTGCCGCAGCAGTTCGCAGGTCATCAGGCCTACCCGCAAATGGCCCGCAATGGCTTCCTCATAGAAGCGGTTGGCCTGCCCCGGCAATTTCAGTTCGCCATGGATCGGCTTGTCCGAAACGCAGAGCAGCGTTCCATAGGGCACCCGAAACCGATAGCCCTGCGCGGCGATCGTCGCCGACTCCATGTCTATGCCGACCGCACGCGACAGGCTGAAGCGCAGCGCCGAACTGGAGTAGCGCAGTTCCCAGTTGCGGTCGTCGGTCGTGACGACCGTGCCCGTGCGCAGGCGGCGCTTGAAATCCTCCCGGTCGTCACCGCCCAGCACGGCTTCGGCCGCCTTCGCCAGCGCCACCTGGACCTCCGCAATGGCGGGAACAGGGATTTCCGGCGGCAGCATCTCATCCAGCACATGATCATCGCGCAGATAGGCGTGCGCCAGCACATAGTCGCCGATCCGCTGGCTGGGGCGCAGGCCGCCGCAATGGCCGATCATCAGCCAGGCTTCCGGGCGCACCACGGCCAGATGATCGCAGATGGTCTTTGCATTGGAAGGGCCGACGCCGATATTGACCAGCGTGATCCCGCTGCGATCGGGCGCGATCAGGTGATAGGCGGGCATCTGGTGCCGGCGCCATGCGCTGTCCGCGATCATCCGGGCGGGATCGGCGGTTTCCGGCGTCACATAGACTCCGCCTGCCCCGGACAGCGCGGTGTAGCGGTTTCCCTCCCGCTGCAATTCGGCACAGGCCCAGGCCACGAATTCGTCCACATAGCGATGATAGTTGGTGAACAGGATGTAGCGCTGCACATGCTCCGCCGGCGTGCCGGTATAATGTTTGAGCCGCGCCAGCGAGAAATCCGTGCGCAGTCCATCGAACAGGGCAAGCGGCCTTTCGCCCGCGCTGTCCTGCATGAACAGGCCGTCGGCGATCTCATCCCCGATTTCCGCCAGTTCGGTGGCCGGGAAGTGGCGCGCGAGTTCGGTCGGCGGCGTGCCGTCCAGCGCGCTCATGTCCAGGCCGTCCAGGACATAGGGAAAGGGAATCTGCTGCTCGCTGATCCCGGTTTCGACCGTCACGCCATAATCGCGGACGAGAAGGTCGATCTGTTCGGCCAGATAATCGCCGAACATGGCGGGACGGGTGACGGTCGTCACATAGCGTCCAGGCCTGGACAGCCGCGCGAAGGAACGGCCGGGGGGTGGCGCGTCCGACTCGCCATGATGGGTGATCCGCAATTCCGGATAGCAGAAACGTCCATCCGTCCGGGCTTCGGGAACCGGAACGCTGCCGTCGCTGGCGTAGGCACGCATGGCCTGGCGGAGATTTTCGATGGAATTCCGATAGATTTCGTCGAGCTCAGCGACGATCGCACTGCCGATGCTTTTTGTCATCGAACCTTGGTAACGCACTAATGTGACCGAAGAAAGATGCGCGCCCGATCAGAGGCGCGCATCCTGCAAGATTCAGATCTGATCGAGCATATATTCAGCCGACGAGACCTTGTAGTCGCCCGGCGCCTCGACATTCAGTTCCGCGACGACGCCGTCCTTGACGATCATGGAGAAACGCTGACCGCGCGTGCCCATGCCGAACTTGCTGCCGTCCATGGTAAGGCCGACTGCCTGTGCGAAATCCGCATTGCCGTCCGCCAGCATCGTCACCTTGCCATCGGCGTTGGCGGACTTGCCCCAGGCGCCCATGACGAAAGCGTCGTTGACGGCGGTGCAGGCGATCTCATCGACGCCCTTGCCCTTCAGTTCTTCCGCCTTCTCTACGAAGCCGGGCAGATGCCGCGCGGAACAGGTGGGCGTGAAGGCTCCCGGCACGGAAAAAAGCGCGACGGTGCGGCCGGCGAAGAAATCGTCCGAAGCGACCTGCTCGGGGCCGTTTTCGGTCATCTTGACGAAAGTGGTGCTGGGGACGCGTTCGCCCTTCGAAATGGTCATCGTCTGCCTCCTGGCCTTGTTTGGGTCGGCGGCACGTTGGGCTTGGAGGCCGGTCTGTCAAGGGGTTGCGCGGAATATGGCGCACTGCCCCTTCCAAGCGATGGCTCGCCATTGGCAAAGGCGGCAAGGCGCGTATATTTGACGGATGACCCCAACACGCTCCTATGCCGGTCAATTCCTGCTCGCCCTGCCGGGGATGGAGGACATGCGGTTCGATCATTCCGTCATCGCCATGTGCGTGCATGACGAGGGCGGATCGCTGGGCATTGCCGTCAGCGACGAGATTGACGGCGTCAGCCTGCATGACCTGTTGGAGAGCTTTGACATCGAGCCGCGCAATGTCCCGGATGTGCCCGTGCTGCGCGGTGGGCCGGTGGAACCCCGGCGCGGCTTTGTCCTGCATTCGCTCGACTGGGGCGGGCATGACATGGTGGCCGTGGGCGAGGGATGGGGCCTGTCCGGCTCGCTCGAAATCCTGAAGGCGATTGCGGAAGGAAAGGGGCCGAGTCGCTATCTGGTCGCGCTGGGCTATGCCGGCTGGGGCGCGGGACAACTGGACGAGGAAATGAACGGCGAAAGCTGGTTCCCGACCAACTGCACCGCCGAGCTTCTGTTCGACGTCCCTGCGGCGCGGAAATGGTCCGCCGCCTATGCCTCTGCCGGAGTCGACGCCTCCCATCTGGTCAGCGGTGCGGGATCGGCCTGACCCGCAGGTCGGATCGCAGCCGTCAGCATGAGGGCTGCGATGGCTTGTTTCTCCATCGTAGCTGAACCCTTTGTGGTGAAATTCAGCTAAGCTTCGTCGTTGATGGTCCGTCAAGGACGGGTGCAGGCTCGTCCTCTGCCGCTACGATCGGCCCGCATCGGTCGGACATGCCTTGGGATATCACCACCGCATTGGCGGCAGAGGATTCTTCGTCTCAGGAGCCGGTGAAGGTCGCGTTGCGCGGCCCGGCGGAATAGACATAAAGAAAACTTTATATTGAGTTGCCATGGACGGCGGCGATTGGTAAAGCCCAGCCCATCGCCGCCGTTCGTTCATTCGGGCGGCGGCCTCAATCTTAACGATATGGAGACAGGCTCGTGGCCACCGCACCCGCCACCCAGGCGCAGGATTATGTGATCCGCGACATCAGCCTTGCCGCTTTCGGCCGCAAGGAAATCGAAATCGCGGAAACCGAAATGCCGGGCCTGATGGCCCTGCGCGCCGAATTCGGCGCCGCCAAGCCGCTGAAGGGCGCGCGCATCACGGGGTCGCTGCACATGACGATCCAGACCGCCGTGCTGATCGAGACGCTGGCGGAACTGGGCGCTGAAATCCGCTGGGCATCGTGCAACATCTTCTCCACCCAGGATCATGCCGCCGCCGCCATCGCGGCGCGGGGCATCCCGGTGTTCGCCGTGAAGGGCGAGACGCTGGAGGAATATTGGGACTATGTCATCCGCATCTTCGATTGGGGTGACACGGTCTGCAACATGATCCTGGACGATGGCGGGGACGCCACCATGTTCGCGCTGTGGGGCGCCCGCGTCGAGGCCGGGGAAGAGCTGTTCACGCCCGGCAACGAAGAAGAGGAAATTTTCGTCGCCACGCTGAAGCGCTTCCTGGCGGAGCGTCCGGGTTATCTGACGGAGACGGTCAAGGCCATCAAGGGCGTGTCGGAAGAGACCACCACGGGCGTCCACCGCCTTTATGAGCTGGCGAAGAAGGGCAAGCTGCCTTTCCCGGCGATCAACGTCAATGACAGTGTCACCAAGTCGAAATTCGACAATCTCTATGGCTGCAAGGAATCGCTGGTCGACGCGATCCGCCGCGCCACCGACGTCATGCTGGCCGGCAAGGTTGCCGTGGTCGCCGGTTTCGGCGACGTGGGCAAGGGTTCCGCCGCTTCGCTCCGCAACGGCGGCGCGCGCGTGCTGGTCACCGAAATCGATCCGATCTGCGCATTGCAGGCGGCGATGGAGGGCTATGAAGTCGTCACGATGGAAGAGGCGGCCAGCCGCGCGGACATTTTCGTCACCGCGACCGGCAATGAGGACGTCATCACCGTCGATCACATGCGCGCGATGAAGAACATGGCGATCGTCTGCAACATCGGCCATTTCGACAGCGAGATCCAGATCGCGGGCCTCAACAACATGAAGTGGACCGAGATCAAGCCGCAGGTCGACGAGGTGGAGTTTGCCGACGGGAAGAAGATCATCGTCCTGGCCAAGGGTCGGCTGGTGAACCTTGGCTGCGCCACCGGCCATCCGAGCTTCGTCATGTCCTCTTCCTTCACCAACCAGGTGTTGGCGCAGATCGAGCTTTGGACCAAGTCGGGCGAATATAAGAACGAAGTCTATGTGCTGCCCAAGCATCTGGACGAAAAGGTCGCGGCGCTTCACCTGGAGAAGCTGGGCGTGAAGCTGTCGAAGCTGACGCCCAAGCAGGCCGCCTATATCGGCGTGACGCAGGAAGGTCCGTTCAAGCCGGATCATTACCGCTACTGATCCAGAGCATTTTTCAACTTGGCCGTTTTCGGCCAGTTCGAAAGCGCTTTGCGGGGACGGGAAGGGGAGGCGTTGACCTCCCCTTTTTTTGCGAGCGGCCCCGGCCTCAGTACAGCGACGAAGGGGACGAAAAATGCCTTTCTGTCGTACCGCTGTCGTCCTTCGGTTTGTGGATCAGCGGCACTCCGCCTGATGCAGATCGCTCAAGCGGTTGGATGTTGCTCGAATTTCAGATGTCCTTCCGCCGCCACTTCGGCCGCATCTATCCGCGCGACACGGGCTGCCGGCGGACCTTGGCCGGCCAGGGCAATGAACCGCTCGACCGCATCATCCTGCCCTTCGACCAACGCCTCGACGCTGCCGTCGATACGATTGCGGACCCATCCCGCAAGGCCGAGCCGACGGGCGGCCTCGACCGCCCAACCGCGGTAGAATACGCCCTGCACCTTTCCATGGATCGTCAGGTGCCGGGCGACAGTTCCCATCAATGCACCCGCTTGATCCAGGTCTGGCCGTCGCGGCTTTCGACCTTGAAATTCTTGATCGAGCGGACGAGGTCGGACAGCCGCTTGAACCCATAGTTGCGGGTGTCGAAGCTGGAGCGGTTGCCCGCAAGCTGGCCGACTTCGCTGAGGCGGGCAAAACCCTGATCGTCGCGTTTGACGGCGTTATAGGCATCGATCAGCAGCTTGACGAGATCGGGCGCGACCTCGGTGGCGTCGGGGGAGGCGGGTTCCTCCATCGATTCCTCCAGCTCAACGGGCGTCTCCCTTGTGCTGGTAAGCGCGCCGACATCGATGAAGCGGGTGCAGGCACTGCGGAACGCCTGCGGCGTCTTGTCAGTACCGAAGCCGTAGACCGGCAGGCCTTCCTGCCGGATGCGCGTGACCAGCGGCGTGAAATCGCTGTCGCTCGACATCAGGCCGAAGCCCGTGACGCGACCCGACGCCATGAGATCCATGGCGTCGATCGTCATCTTCATGTCCGTCGCATTCTTGCCCCTGGTCAGGTCGAACTGCTGCTGCGTTTCGATCGCCTGCGTCACGGCCTGCCGCGCCCAACCCTTCAGCGCGGGCTTGCTCCAGTTGCCGTAGGCGCGCCTTATGTTGACCGTACCCAGTTCCGCCAGAACGGTCAGCACCGGATCGAAATGATCGGCAGAGACATTGTCTGCATCGATCAGCAGGGCGATATTGCCGCTGGGGATCGATGCGACCATCAGCCTTCCAGCGCCGCCGGGCTGAACTGTCCGCTCGCTTCGTCCAGCAGGTGAAGCTGGCCGTCGGCAATCGCGAAGAAGGCACCGACCAGCCTGATCTCGCCGGTCCGTTCCTTGGCGCGGACGCAGGGAAAGCTGCGCAGGTTGGCCAGGCTGACCTTGACGCCTTCCTGTTCCATGGCCCGTTCCGCGTCGCGGCTGCGGTCATCGCCGAAGCGTTCCACCACCTTCTCCCGTGCTTCGTCGAGCAGTTCGATCCAATTGTGGATGAAGCCGCCCTCGCCGGGGGGCGCATCTTTCAGCGAATGGCTGAGAGCCGCCTTGCAACCGCCGCATTTGCCATGGCCCATGACGACGATCTCTCCGACCTTCAGCACCTGAACGGCGAATTCCAGCGCCGCGGACACGCCGTGGCGGCCGGGGTTGGTTTCGAAGGGCGGGACCAGCGCAGCCACGTTGCGGACCACGAAAATCTCGCCAGGGCTGGTGTCGAATATCTGCGCGGGATCGACTCGGCTGTCGGAACAGGCGATCACCATGACGCCTGGACTTTGCCCTTCGTTGAGTTCGTCCCATCGTCCCCGCTGCATCGTCCAGCCCGTATTCCGGAAACGGCGATAGCCGGCGAGCATGTCAGCAAAATCGGTCATGCGCCGGTCTGTGCCGAACAATGATGGGGCTGGCAAGAGCGCTCTCGCATCGCTATCTGGGGCGCATGACCGATATCGTCCCGATCCCCGCGCACGCCGAGCGGCCCGAACGCGCCCGCAAGCCCGACTGGATTCGCGTCAAGGCGCCGACCAGCCCCGGCTATAACGAGACGCGCAAGCTGATGCGGGAAAAGGGACTTGCGACGGTGTGCGAGGAAGCAGCCTGCCCGAACATCGGGGAATGCTGGACCAAGAAGCATGCGACCGTGATGATCCTGGGCGATGTGTGCACGCGGGCCTGCGCCTTCTGCAACGTCAAGACTGGCATGCCGCGCAAGGTGGATCCCAACGAGCCGCAGAACCTAGCCGACGCCTGCGCGGAAATGGGGCTGGAGCACATCGTCATCACCTCCGTCGATCGTGACGACCTGCCCGATGGCGGCGCGTCGCAGTTCGTGAAGGTGATCGAGGCGTTGCGCCGCACGACGCCGGACACGACCATTGAAATCCTAACCCCGGATTTCCGCAACAAGCATGAACGCGCGGTCGAGATGATCGTGGCTGCGCGGCCCGACGTCTATAACCATAATCTGGAGACGGTGCCGCGTTTGTACCCCACCATCCGGCCCGGCGCGCGCTATTATGCGTCCTTGCGGTTGCTGGAGACGGTGAAGAAGCTCGATCCGTCAATCTTCACCAAATCCGGCATCATGCTGGGGCTGGGGGAGGAACGGCTGGAAGTCCACCAGGTGATGGACGACATGCGATCGGCCGATATCGATTTCCTCACCATGGGCCAGTATCTCCAGCCCACGCCCAAACATGCCAAGGTGATGGAGTTCGTCACCCCGGCGGCGTTCAACGCCTATGCGGCGATTGCGCGGGCCAAGGGCTTCCTGCAGGTGGCGTCCAGCCCGCTTACGCGATCCAGCTATCATGCGGGCAAGGATTTTGCCGAGATGCGCGCGGCCAGAGAGGCCCAACTGGCGAAGGCAGCCCGATAAGCCGATGCCCAAGCATAACGAAACGAGGCCGCTTCCCTATACGCCTGAACAGATGTTCGACCTGGTGGCGAATGTCGAGGCCTATCCCGAATTCCTGCCCTGGGTCAGCGCGATCCGGGTCCGGTCCGACAGCGATTCGGAAATGGTCGCGGACATGATCGTCGGCTTCAAGGGGATCAAGGAGAGCTTCACCTCCCGCGTGCACAAGCACCGGCCGGATCATGTGCGGGTCGATTATCTCGACGGGCCGCTCAAGCATCTCCACAATGAATGGAACTTCCGCGATGACGGCAAGGGCGGGGTGCTGGTGGATTTCGAGGTCGAGTTCGAATTCAAGAACAGGCTGTTCGAGATGCTGGCCGGGCAGATGTTCGACAAGGCGCTGCGCAAGATGATCGGCGCCTTCGAGACCCGCGCGGCGGAGCTTTACGGCGCCGGCGAGTCGGGCAGCAATAGTTCGAGCGCGCAGAGCGCCGCCTGAAGGCGGACGCCGCCCCGGCCCGTATCCCCGAAATAATGCATGTCGGCGACGATCTTGTCGGGGCTGGCGCCGCGTTCGGCGCGGGCGAAAACGACGGTGCCGACGGGTTTCTGTTCCGATCCGCCGCCGGGACCCGCTATGCCCGTGATCGCGACGGCGACATTGGCGTGGCTCTTGTTGAGCGCGCCCTGAGCCATCGCCCAGGCAGTGGCGATGGAAACGGCGCCGAAAGTTTCAATGACATCCTGAGAAACCTTTAGAAGTTCGCTTTTCATGTCATTGGAATAAGTAATAAATCCAGCTTCGAACACTTCTGATGAGCCGGCTATTTCGGTCAGCGCGGCGGACACCAGTCCGCCCGTGCAGCTTTCCGCCACGGCAATGGTACGACCGGCGCGCCGGTTGGCGCTGATGACGCGCTCGGCCAGGTCGACCAGCTGCGCGGGAAGGATGTTATCGGGCATGGAGTCAGATTAGCGCGGGGAGGGAGAGGGTGGCAACAGCCTGTGCGGCGATACCTTCCCGGCGTCCGGCAAAGCCCAGCCGTTCCGTGGTGGTCGCCTTCACGCTGACCCGATCCAGGGTAATGCCCAGGATTTCGGCGATCCGGTTGCGCATGGCGTCACGGTGGGGGCCGATTTTCGGCGCCTCGCAGATCAGCGTCAGGTCGACATGCTCGATAAAGCCGTCCCGTTTTGCGACGCGTCCCGCCGCATATTCCAGGAAGCGGGAGGAGGCCGCGCCGCGCCATTGAGGGTCGGAAGGCGGAAAATGGCTGCCTATGTCGCCCTCCGCCAGGGCGCCGAGCAGGGCATCGACTAGGGCGTGGATCGCCACATCCGCGTCGCTGTGCCCCGCCAGGCCGCGATCGTGCGGAATGCGTATGCCGCACAGCCAAAGCTCCTCTTCGGGCGCAAGTCGGTGGACGTCATAGCCCATGCCCGTCCGCACGCTTCGAGCAGCGCCCAGTCGGGCTTCGGCGCGCGCAAAATCTTCAGCATAGGTCAATTTTTCCAGCCTTTCATCGCCCGCGACCAGCATGACGTCATGACCCGATTGCCGCACCATCTGGGCATCATCGGTTGCTTCCTGTGTACTGTCCCATAGCCGGTGCGCAGCCAGCAAGGCGTCGAAGCGAAAGGCCTGGGGCGTCTGGACACGGAACAGGCCATTGCGGTCGACGACCTCAGCGGCATTGTCCTGCTCGCTCCTGACCAATGTGTCTGCGACCGGCAAAACAGGGATCGCACCGATTGCCCCTTCCAAAGCGGCAAGCAGCCGATCGATCACCGGCGCAGGAAGAAAGGGGCGGGCCGCGTCATGAACGAATATGCGCGCCGCGCCGCCGGCGGAGGCGATATGCTCCAGGCCGGCACGCACCGACCCACGACGGCTGTCGGCGCCCTGAACGATTGCGGCGACGGGGCGATTTCCCAGCATGGCCCGCACATCGTCTTCCTGCCCCGCACCCACGACCAGCACGATGGAATCGATGGCCGGATGGCGTGCCAGCGCGTCGACGGCATGGATGAGAACCGGCTTGCCGCCGATCGGCCGGAATTGCTTGGGGATGTCGCCGCCCGCGCGGCTGCCCTGTCCTGCTGCGACTAGCAGGGCGACGGTTCGGTCTGTCATGGCCGCGCCTGTACCGCAGTGCCCGAGCGACCGCCAGCCCCGCTTCGCTTGCCGAGGATGCGGATTTCCGCTAAGGGCTGCCTGTTTTTTAGGCAGTGACGGAACGATGCAGAGGCTTTCCCCGATTTCCATAGGTCCGGTGACGATTGACATGCCGGTCGTGCTGGCGCCCATGACGGGCGTGACGGACATGCCGTTCCGCACGCTGGTGCGCCGCTATGGCTCCGGCCTGAACGTGACGGAGATGATCGCCACGGCGGCCATGATCCGCGAGACCCGCCAGTCGCTGCAGAAGGCGGCATGGCATCCGCTGGAGGAACCCGTTTCCATGCAGCTTGCCGGCTGCTCGCCAACGGAAATGGCGGAAGCGGCGAAGCTCAACGCCGATCGCGGCGCCGCGATCATCGATATCAACATGGGCTGCCCGGTGAAAAAGGTGGTGAACGGCGATGCCGGCAGCGCCCTGATGCGGGATCTGCCGCTCGCCGCGTCGCTGATCGACGCCACCGTCAAGGCTGTCGACGTGCCCGTCACGGTCAAGATGCGCATGGGTTGGGACCATGCCAGCCTCAACGCGCCCGAACTGGCCCGGATCGCAGAGGATCTGGGTGCGAAGCTGATCACGGTCCACGGCCGTACGCGCTGCCAGATGTACAAGGGGTCGGCGGACTGGGCCTTTGTCCGCAGCGTGAAGGAAGCGGTGTCGCTGCCCGTCATCGTCAATGGGGACATCTGCTCCATCGACGATGCCGAGACAGCGCTGGAGCAGAGCGGCGCCGATGGCGTGATGATCGGGCGGGGCGCCTATGGCCGGCCCTGGCTGATCGGTCAGGTGATGCACTGGTTCCGCACGGGCGAGCGCCTGGCCGATCCCTTGCTGGACGAGCAATATCGCGTGATTACGGAACATTATCGCGCGATGTTGGAGCATTATGACAGTCACACTGGCGTGAACATGGCCCGCAAGCATATCGGCTGGTACACCAAGGGGCTGCCGGGCTCTGCCGAGTTCCGCAACGCAGTGAACCAGGAGCCGGACGGTGATGTCGTGCTGGACATGCTTGCGCGCTTCTACGAACCGCTGATTGCCGACGAGGGTCTGGTAGAGACACGCAAGGCGGCATGACGGCGGACATGACCACCATCCCATCGCTTCGACCGCAGCGGGATGGGCCATCGCTTTCCGAACTCATGACTGCGCTGCCGGTCGCAACTTTGGTGGTGCGGCCGGACAACAGCATCGCCGACGCCAATGTCCGCGCCGAAACGCTGCTCAACATGGCGCGTTCTGCCATAGTCGGAAGCGATATAGCGCGGACCATCCGCATGGCGGAGATGGGGGCGCGCTTCGACATCTGGCATAGCAACAAGCCGATCGCGGCCTATGACATTCGCGTGCATGCCGGACGCACGGCGGAGATGGAAGTCGACCTGATGATCGCGCCTATCGTCGATCATGAAGGCTGGCGCGTGGTATCGGTCCACACCCAGAGCCAGGCGCGCAAGATCGGCCATCGCGGCACGGCGGGAGGCGCGCGCTCGGCCATCGGCGCAGCGGCGATCCTGGCGCATGAGATCAAGAATCCCCTGTCGGGCATAAGGGGCGCGGCTCAATTGCTGGAATCGGGCAATGGCGGGCGCGACGCCGCTTTGACGCAACTCATCTGCAATGAGGTGGATCGGATCGCCGCGTTGATCGACCGGATGCAGGACTTCACCACCGACCGTACCCTGGAATGCCGCAGCGGTAACATCTACCCGCTGATCGACCGGGCGGCGAATATCGCCGCCGCCGGATTTGCAAGAAATATAAAGATCATAAAGAGTTATGATCCATCCCTGCCATTTGCCAATATCAACGAGGACGCGCTGGTGCAGGTGATGATCAACCTGCTCAAAAATGCTGCGGAAGCGCTGGAGCATTGCAAGAAGCCGCGCATTCGCGTGGAAACGGCGTTTCGCCACGGTGTGTCGGTGGTTGTCGGCAAGGGGAAGGGCAGCGCGGTGCTGCCCATCGAAATCCTGGTCGTCGACAATGGTCCCGGGGTGCCGGAGCATATATTGGACCACCTGTTCAATCCCTTCATCACCGGCAGGCGGGACGGGACGGGACTGGGGCTGGCGCTGGTGGACAAGCTGGTGCGCGACATGAGCGGGTTCGTGCAATATTCGCGCGATCATCAGGCAGGGGAATCGACCTTCCGAATCCTGCTGCCGATGGGGACTGGATGAAGACGGCAGGGTGATGGCGGTGACAGGCTCGATCTTGATGGTGGATGACGATCCGGCGATCTGCCTCGTCGTCGGTGAGGCCCTGCGGCGGCAGGGATACAGGGTGAAGACGGCGGCATCGATCCGGGAGCGCAGCGTCCTGCTGGAAAGCTTTTCGCCTGATGTCCTGATCACGGACGTCATGTTGCCGGACGGTGACGGGCTGGACGGCATTGCGGACATATTGGAGCGGCGCCCCGCGCTGAGCATCATCATCCTGTCGGCGCAGAACACGCTGAACACGGCGATCCGCGCCACGGAAAAGGGCGCGTTCGAATATCTGCCCAAGCCCTTCGATCTGAACGAGCTCACGCGCGCGGTGTCCGATGCGATCGGATCGGGCAAGGGAGCTGCCGAGGAAGCGACCGATAGCGGGTTGCCGCATGACGGACTGCCGCTGGTGGGGCGCTCCCCGGCGATGCAGGAGGTCTATCGGACCATCGCCCGAGTCCTGTCGAACGACCTCAGCATATTGGTGCTGGGGGAATCCGGCACGGGCAAGGAACTGGTGGCCGAGGCGATCCACAGCCTGGGTCAGCGGCGGACACGACCCTTTGTGGCGATCAACATGGCCGCCATTCCGCGCGAATTGATCGAGGCGGAACTGTTTGGTTATGAAAAGGGCGCCTTCACCGGAGCCCATGCCCGCACCGCCGGCAAATTCGAGCAGGCGCAGGGCGGCACGCTGTTCCTGGACGAGATCGGCGACATGCCGATGGAGGCGCAGACGCGGCTGCTACGCGTTTTGCAGTCGGGCGAAGTCACGACCGTGGGCGGCTCCAAACCGGTGAAGGTGAATGTTCGCATCATCGCAGCCACCAACAAGGACCTGCCCAGGCTGATCGAGGAGAATCGCTTCCGGCAGGATCTCTATTATCGGCTGAACGTGGTTCCCATCGCGTTGCCGGCACTGCGCGAGCGGCGGGAAGATGTGATCCTGCTTGCTCGCCACTTCCTTGATCGCGCGGCGCAGGAGGGGCTGCCGCGCAAGGCGCTGTCCGACGATGCCGCGCAATTGCTGATGGCCTATCATTGGCCCGGAAATGTGCGGGAGCTGCAGAATATCATGCAGCGGCTGGCGGTGTTGAGCCGCGAGAATGTGATCACGGCCGATCTGCTGCGCAACAGCCTGCCGCTGGATGCCGTTCCGGCCGATTATGCCGCGCCCGGCGATCTGCTGGGCCAGGCGGTGCGGGAATGGGCAAAGCGGCAACTGGGCATCGGCCTTACCCAGCCGAACCGAAGCCTGCATGATGACCTGCTGGCCGTGGTGGAGCCAATCCTGTTCCAGGAAACGCTGGCCAGCGTCGATGGAAACCAGATCCGCGCCGCCGGGCTGCTCGGCATCAACCGGAACACGCTGCGCAAGAAGCTGACCGATTACGGCCTCGATCCCTTGCAGCTTCGGATCGCCGATTAAGGCATCGGCCGACGGTCCGGTCGCCGGCGACGAAGCGAAAGCGCTTTTCGACCGGAAGCCATTTGTTCATCAATTACTGTGTTTGATCGGGCACATTAATGTTGTAACCAAGCCACTATGGAAGGCGCAGTAACTCTTCCGGCGCGGGGCCGGGCATGGAAAAGGCGTTTTCCGCTTTTCCTGCGCCGTCGGCTTGCCGCGGTGGTGGAGGCTGTGACGCTCGTCCTGTTTCTGGGCATGGCGGGGATCACCTATTTCCTGCTGAGCGGGCAGGGGCAGTCCTACACATTGCTGACGCCGCCCATAGTGGCGCTGCTGCTGGTGGCGAACCTGGTGCCAGCCATTGCGCTGCTCGTGCTGCTGGGGCGGCGGGTGGCGAAGCGGCGCGCGGCTCAGTCAGCGATCGGCAGCGACGGTCAGTTGCACGTTCGGCTGGTGGCGATCTTCTCCATCGTCGCCAGCGTGCCGATGCTGCTGGTCGTGATCTTCGCCTCCCTGCTCTTTCAATATGGCGTGCAATTCTGGTTTTCCGACAGTGCACGGGGCATGTTGCAGAACGCCAGCGATCTGGCGCGAGGCTATTATGAGCAGAACCTGCGCGACGTGCGCGACGAAACCGTCACCATGGCGAGCGACCTGCGCGATTATCTGGCTCAGTCGAAGGTTTCCAGTCCACGCTTTGCAGAGGGCTATATCTACCAGGTAGTCACGCGGAAGCTGAACCGCTCGGCGATCATCGAGATCGGGAAGGACGGCGTGGCGCGCACGGCGGCTACGGTCGATCCGGAAAGCCGGCCGGTTTCGGAAATGCTGACCCCCGATGTGGTGAAGCGGCTGGCCTCCGGCGAGGATGTGGTGGTTGCGGCGAAACCCAACCAGATCGAAGCGGTGACGCTGCTCTACCCCAATGCGAAAATCTATCTCTACGCCACCCGCGATTCCGGATCGACAGCCTTCAGCAATGTGGAACGGGCGCAGAAGGTGTTGTCGGATTACGACATATTTGCCGCACAGTCCCGCGCGCTGCAGTTGCGGTTCAACATATTGCTGTTCGTGGGGTCGCTGCTGCTGGTCGGCGTGGCTGTGTATATCGCGCTCAAGGTCGCAGACTGGATGGTGCGGCCGGTGAACGAACTGGTGATGGCGGCACGGCGAATCACGGCGGGCGACCTGTCGGCCCGCGTGACCAGTCCCCAGAGCCGGGACGAGATCGGCACGCTGGCCGCGGCCTTCAACCGCATGACCCAGCGCCTGGAGGCGCAGACCGGGGCGCTGGTGGCGGCGAACAGCCAGCTTGACGAGCGGCGCGCCTTTATCGAGGCGATCCTGTCGGGCGTGTCGGCCGGCGTGTTGTCGGTGGATCGCGAAGGTATCATCCTGCTGCTCAACAGCTCGGCGGCGGCCCTGCTGGTGAGGGAGGGGGACGATCCGGTAGGGCGGCCGCTGACCGAAATTTCCCCCGAACTGGCCTCGCTCATCACGTCCGAGGATGGCGCCGGCATCGTTCAGATCCGCGCCCATGGCGATGTACGGACGCTGGCGGTCAAGGTGTCGGAGGACGCATCGCGCCACATTCTGACATTCGACGATATCACCCAGCAGCTTTCCGATCAGCGCCGCGCCGCCTGGTCCGACGTGGCGCGGCGCATCGCGCATGAGATCAAGAATCCGCTCACCCCGATCCAGCTCGCCGCTGAACGGTTGCAGCGCCGCTATGCCGAGGAAGTGACGAGCGACAGGGCCACCTTCACCCGCCTGACCGGCACGATCGTGCGCCAGGTCGGTGACCTGCGCCGTATCGTGGATGAATTCTCCTCCTTCGCGCGCATGCCAAAGCCGGTGTTCCGGCGCGAGCGGATCGACGATATCGCTCGCCATGCGCTGTTCCTGCATGAAGTCGCCCATCCCGACATTCGCTTCCAATATCATTCGACGGACAGCGATGCGGAATTGGTATGCGATCGCCGGCAACTGGGGCAGGCGCTCACCAATATCGTCAAAAATGCCGTTGAGGCGATCGAGCCCGAGACCGTCTCGGACGGCGATGACTGGCGTGGCCAGGTCTCCATGAGTGTGGAGCATGATGGCGGCAATCTGCTGATTGCGGTGCAGGATAATGGCATTGGCCTGCCCCCGGAACGTGAACGCATTTTAGAGCCATATATGACGACCCGGACCAAGGGCACGGGCCTGGGCCTGGCGATCGTGAAGAAGATTGTCGAGGAACATATGGGTGAAATCCGCTTCGACGATGCCGACGGTGGGGGCGCTCGTGTGGCCCTGCGCTTTCCGGTGGCGGCGCTCGAAAAATTGGAAGAGGGGCAGGTCATTGCCTTGTCCCATGGCAAAACGACTGGAAAAGTGACGGCCAATGGCGCTTGATATTCTGATAGTCGACGATGAAGAGGACATTCGCGATCTGGTGGCGGGTGTCCTGGAGGATGAGGGTTTCGCCACGCGCACGGCCGCGAACAGCGACAGCGCGATCGAGGCGCTGGATGCGCGGCGCCCTTCGCTGGTGCTGCTGGACGTCTGGTTGCAGGGTTCCAGGCTCGATGGCCTGGAACTGCTGGACGAGATAAAGCGGCGGGATGCGACCATTCCGGTGCTGATGATCTCCGGCCACGGCAATATCGACACCGCCGTCGCCGCCATTCGCAAGGGGGCAGCGGATTTCATCGAAAAGCCTTTCGAGGCGGACCGGCTTCTGCATCTCGTATCGCGGGCAACCGAAACCGAACGGCTGCGGCGCGAGAACCAGGTGCTGCGGGCGCGCTTCGGACAGGATGATGAGCTTACCGGCACATCGGCGGCGATCAATGCCGTTCGCGCCACCATCAAGAAAGTCGCGGGTACGGGCAGCAGGGTGCTGATTTCCGGACCCGCCGGGGTGGGCAAGGAAGTCGCCGCGCGCATGCTGCACAGCTGGAGCGGACGGGCCGATGCCCCCTTCATCATCGTCGCCGCGGCGCGGATGGACCCGGATCGCGTCGAGGAAGAACTGTTCGGCGTCGAAGATCCGAGCGGACTGGTGCGTCCGGGCTATCTGGAGCAGGCGCATGGCGGTACGCTCTACCTGGATGAGATCGCGGACATGCCGCTCACGACGCAGGCGAAGATCCTGCGCGTGCTGACCGACCAGAGCTTCACCCGCGTCAGCGGACAGCGGCAGGTCAAGGTGGACGTGCGCGTCATTTCCTCGACCGCGCTCAACCTGGCGAGCGAGATCGAGGAGCGGCGTTTCCGCGAGGACCTCTTCTATCGGCTCAACGTCGTGCCGCTGGTCATTCCGCCTCTGGCCGAGCGGCGGGACGATATTCCTCCGCTGGTCGAACATTATCTCGCGCGTTTCGCGGCGGAACGCCGGGTTCCGTCGCCGGAGATCGCCAGCGACGCCATGGCCGCGCTCCAGGCCAATGAATGGCCGGGCAATGTCCGCCAGCTTCGCAATGTCATCGAACGCACCATGATCCTGGCTCCCGGCGAGCGGATCGGAAGGATCGAACTGGACATGCTGCCGCCCGAACTCACCAGCAATGGTGGTTCGGAAGGCATGGGTCAGTCCGCGATCATGGGCGCCCCCCTTCGGGAGGCGCGGGAAAGTTTCGAGCGCGAATATCTGCGCATCCAGATCCGGCGCTTTTCGGGCAATATTTCCCGCACCGCAACCTTCATCGGCATGGAACGTTCGGCGCTTCACCGGAAGTTGAAGCTGCTGGGTATTACGGATGGGAAGGACGGTTGAGGCAAAGGGAAGCAACTTGAACCAAACTGGGCATGGACGGCTCTTCGCAATTGCGGTAGACTTGCCTTGCTTCCGACAGGCGGAGGCGAGCAAGACATCCTGCTTAAGGGTGCGAGCGCGGGTAACGTCCCGCCAATAAAGGACTGGTGAAGACCATGGCCGACAAAGTGAACAACCTTCAAGACATCTTCCTGAACAGCCTGCGCAAGAGCAAGACGCCGGTGACCATGTTCCTGGTCAAGGGCGTTAAATTGCAGGGCATCATTACCTGGTTCGACAATTTTTCCGTCCTGCTGCGGCGCGACGGGCAGTCGCAACTGGTATACAAGCATGCGATATCGACCGTCATGCCTGCTCAATCCATGGACCTTACCGATCTGCGCAAGGCGAGTGACGGCAACGGCAAGTCGAAGCTGCTCCAGGAAATCTTCCTGAGCGCGGTGCGCAAGTCGGGCAGCCCGGTGACCATGTTCCTGGTGAACGGCGTCATGTTGCAGGGCGAAATCGCCGCCTTCGATCTTTTCTGCATGCTGCTGGAACGGGACGGCATGGTCCAGCTCGTTTACAAGCATGCCATTTCCACCGTGCAGCCGCTGCACGCGCTCGACCTCACCGGCGAGGGTGAGGGCGAGGATTGAACGCTTTTTCTTGTCTCTGCCGGGTTTCCCGTGAAGCCGGCAGAGGCGGGAAGCGTTAAGCCGTCATGGCCGTTTTCAACCGAGATTCCGCTGACGAAGTATCGCGTGGTGCACGCGCCATTGTTGTGCGCGCCGATGTCCATGGTCCGGAACGGCGTGACAGCGATGCGCGGCTGGACGAAGCGAGGGGGCTTGCCCTGGCTATCGGCATCGACGTGCGCGCAGCGCAGGCCTTCCGTGTGCGCGATCGAAAGCCGGCGACCCTGTTTGGTAGCGGACAGGTGGATCAGATCGCGACGCTGGCGCGGGCGGAAGATGCCGAACTGGTCATTGTCGACAATGCGCTCAGCCCCGTGCAGCAGAGCAATCTGGAAAAGGCGACCGAAACGAAGGTCATCGACCGGACCGGCCTGATCCTGGAAATTTTCGGTGAGCGTGCGGCGACCAATGAGGGGCGCCTGCAGGTCGAACTGGCGCATCTGGACTATCAGGCGGGACGGCTGGTGCGCAGTTGGACTCACCTGGAGCGGCAGCGGGGCGGTTTCGGCTTTCTTGGCGGTCCCGGTGAAACACAGATCGAAGCGGACCGTCGGATGATCCGCGATCGCATGGCGAAGATCAGGCGCGAACTGGATCAGGTGACGAAGACGCGCGGCCTGCATCGGGCGCGGCGGCAACGTGCGCCCTGGCCCGTGATCGCGCTGGTGGGTTATACCAATGCGGGCAAGTCAACGCTGTTCAACCGCCTGACCGGGGCTGACGTCATGGCGGAGGATCTGCTGTTCGCGACGCTTGACCCCACCATGCGTCAGATTGCCCTGCCGGGACTGGACAAGGCCATTCTTTCCGACACTGTGGGGTTTGTTTCTGACCTGCCGACGCAGTT
>Ga0207678_10000621_pt1 | contig 32462 bp, 31 predicted proteins | sample KBSC63metaG_FD_184319 | JGI IMG/M metagenome (GOLD analysis project Ga0207678, IMG submission 184319) | Corn rhizosphere microbial communities from Kellogg Biological Station, Michigan, USA - KBS C6-3 metaG (SPAdes) (version 2) | ecosystem: Host-associated > Plants > Roots > Rhizosphere > Soil ... | reverse complement strand
CTATCGGCGACCGCTTACCGAGATAGCGTCGGCGCTGACCGACGTCGGGTTCGTGATCGAGCGGCTTGTCGAGCCGACACCGACAGAGGCTTTTCGACTCATCGATCCGGACGCGTACCGCCAGCTGCTCCAGCAACCCGAGTTTCTGATAGTTCGCGCTCGCGTTTCCTGAGCTGTCACTACCAGCCCCGGTATACCACCAACGACTTTGTGAGCCCGCCAAGTCGCTCGCGGTACAACGATGCACCGGGAAACAATGATTTCATCTCAGTGCTATTGAGAAGTCGAATCTGCGACACCTCGCGGAGCGCATCCTGGTAGTCCGGTTGCCGGTGCATCCATCCCAGATCGCGTCGGCGCAACAGTTCCACCTGCAGACGCCGCGGGTAGAACTGAAAGAGAGGCAGGAGAAAGTGTGGCTCCAGTGGGAAGTAGCGGTTGGGCGTCTGAACGAAATATCGTGGAGCCACCCGCTGGACCTCTTCAGCCATCCTCTGCTGATCGCCGAGTGATCCGACGTGCTCGATGACGGAGTTCGAAAAAACCGCGTCGAATGCATTGTCGGCAAACATGCGCATGTCTCGTGCGTCGCAGGCCAGTTGCTTGATTGCCGGGTTTGCAGAAACGTAGGACTCCAGGTTGACAATCGTGACGCGAATCGCGCCCGTCGTCACAAGCGTCTCACCTTCCCAGAATTGTGGAGTTCCGCCGACATCAAGGACCGACGATCCTCGGGGGAGTTTTTCTATCAGCCCGCGGAACAACGCAAACCTTTTCCGGCGCATGCGACTGGCGAGCGACGCAGGGTCGTTGAAATTCGCCAAACGTTTGAGTCCCATGTTGGATCGGCCTCGTTACTGAACCAAAGAGCACGCATGCCTAGATTCCCGAGCGAATTTTTCCGGGCCAGGCGACCAGGGATATACTACTACATGCCACAACCTGCACGTGGTCGTTACGCGACAGAGCACGCGGCTCGATAAGTAAAGGCGGATGGTCAGCCAGCGAGTGCTGGCGGCTCGAGGTCACGTTGCCGTCCTCGTCGTGGTGCTTTGTATCTGTCACCGGACCGGTGACGCTGCCCGGGCGAAGTAAGCAGGCATCCACACTGCCTCGTCTCGCCGTCAACTCCGCACAAATAGGCGATATTGACGTGAAGCATCTGGACCGACTTCTGCGATGGATCGGAGCCTGACAAGCCTTACCGGCAAGCCCGGTAGCGACATGTGGGACTTTCGCGGAGATCCGTACGTGTACGAAATTCAACCATGATGATGGCTAGAGCTCAAATCCGCGGCATCCTTCGAATCGTCGCAGCGATTCTCACGGTCCTGATTCTGGTTGTGCTCGTCCAGTCGATCCGGCGGGATGGACCGGCCGCGGTCGACGCCTGGCGCAGCGCACATGTACGCTGGACGTGGGTTGCACTGTCGGTCGTATTGGGAGCGATCGGGCATGCATTCTATGTGATCGGATGGCGACGCCTCCTGAACGACGCAGGCATTCGCGTTCCGCTGTGGCAACTGATTCGCTTCTTTCTCGTAAGCAACCTCGGGCGCTATCTGCCGGGCGGGAAGGCATGGCAGATGGGCATCATCGGCGTGATGGCGGCAGAGCACGACCTTCCAGCCGCCGCCATCACTGCAAGCTCGCTCTTCCAGGGAGTCATAGGCGTCGGTGTCGGCGCGATCGTGTTGTTCGCGGCTGGCGGCGCCCTCGTTGGTCTGCCCACGCCGTGGCTGGCGCTACCATTGATCGGCGTGACGATCCTGCTCCTGTGTCCGGTGATCATCAAATCGTCCGATCGCCTGCGACAGCTGATCACTCGGCACTGGCCGGATGTCACTTCAGTGACCGTTGGCACGATGTGGATGCTGATCTGGACCTCGGTCGGCAACTGGGTCATGTGGGGCGCGGCATTCTACGCACTCGGCGGCGCGCTGCTGCCGTCACCCGTAGCGTCGATCAGTTCGTACATCGCTGCGTGGAGCGGATCATTTCTCGCCGGTTTGATCGCAGTCGTGTCTCCAGCCGGACTGGGTGCGAGAGAGGGCGTGATGCAGGCGATTCTTCACAATGCCGGCATGAACGCCGCGGACGTGTTGATAGTCGTCGTCATCGCGCGCGTGTGGTCGACAATACTCGACGTCGTTCCAGCTGTGACTGTCCTGATCTTCCGAAAGCGCCGACATGCGCGAGCAGCTGCCGATCAACTCACGCAGGAAATTGAGACGTGAGCGAGCGCACCCTTTAATACACGCATCTTTCACCCACGGACCATGCGCTACATCCTGAAGCAGAAGCTGTTTTCGCTCGGCGACGATTTCTTCATCAAGGACGAATCCGGCCGCGACCTCTATTTCGTCGACGGCAAGGTGTTCAGCTTCGGCAATCAACTGTCGTTCCAGGATCTCGAGCGCAACGAGCTTGCATTCATCAAGCAACGCGTGTTCGCCTGGGGAAAGACGTACGAGATCATCCGAAACGGTCAGATAACAGCGGTTGTGCAGAAGCATCTCTTCTCGCTGGTCCATCACCGGTTTACCGTGGACGTCCCCGGGCCGGACGACCTGGAAGCGGAAGGAAACTTTACCGACCACGAGTATGTCTTCCGGCGGGGCACGCTACCCGTTGCAACCGTCTCGAAGAAGTGGTTCAGCTGGGCTGATACTTACGGAATCGAGATCGCACCAGGAGAAGATCAGGTGCTGGTACTGGCAAGTGCGGTAGTCGTTGATGAAGCGTGCCATCCAGATGATGGGAGGCGCCATTGAGCCTCTGTCCATACGTGCCGTTCCATTCTATTTGAGCCAACCAAGTGATGTCTTTGCTCGAGGGGTGATGCACATGCCAGAAGATGTAGCAGATCTGATTGCACGCGGTACTCGAGCTCGGCGCGAGCAACGTCTGAATGACGCGTACGCTGCGTATCAAGAAGCAGCCGAGCTGTCACGCTCCGCCGGACTGGAACAGGATCTTATTTCCGCGCTCGCTGGCCTTGGTCAGATACAACGCGATCGCGGGTATCTCGACCAGGCTCAGCAGCATTACGCCGATGCTCTCGCTCTCTGTCGCCATCATGGTGATCCGCTTGCGATCGCCCACACTGCGAGACACCTGGGTGACATCTATCGGGAGAATGGCCACACGGAACAGGCCAGGACACTGCTTGCAGAGGCGATCACCGTCTACCGTCAGAACCTGGACACGAAAGTCCTTGATCTCGCCAATGCGATCAGGCCATTTGCGCTCCTCATGATCGAAATGGGCGACGTCGATGCGGCTCGACCGCTCTTGCAAGAAGCGTTGGTACTTTACTCGGCGCTCGATCTGACTGGTGGCGTCGCTGAATGCTCGACTCAGTTGGCAAAGCTTGTCACTTCGTAGGGGTGCGATCCGGTTGACTATTCGTCCGAACGGACGGCGGCATCAGACATGGATCAACAGTCGTGTCAGACGATTACAACTTCCTTTCTCATATGCCCCGCTATTCAGACGTTCCCCTCGCCCTCACCGCAGTTCGCGCGCTACTGGCTCCTGTCGTCGTACTTCTGGCAATCTTCTACCCGAGCCGATCTGCGTTCGGTGCATGCCTCATCGCCGCGTTTGTCTCCGACGTTTTCGATGGCATTCTTGCGCGGCGCATGGACGTTGCGACACCGATTCTACGCCGGCTGGACAGCATCACCGACACAATATTCTATCTATGCACTGCGTTCGCGGTGTGGCATCTCTATCCATCGGTAATCTTGCAGCACATGGTAGCGCTGGTGGCTCTCGCAGGTTTGGAAGTCGCACGGTACATCTTCGATCTTCGCAAATTCGGACGCGAAGCGAGTTATCACATGTGGTCTTCCAAGCTCTGGGGAATTGCACTGTTCGTTGGCATCTTCTCGTTGCTCGCGCTGGGATCATCCGGTGTCGCGGTATCGGCGGCGATCTATCTTGGCATCGTAGCGGATATTGAAGGCCTGACTATCTCCGTTATCATCAATGAGTGGGAATCCGATATTCCGACTTTTCTACACGCATATCGACGACGCAGCGCGAAGGCCCCCCAGGTCTCCGTGTGACTACCGCCAACTGCCTGAGCAGGATTGAAACAATGCGCCGAGTCCGTTACAACGTAGCGGCAACCCTGGACGGCTACATCGCCGGCCCCAATGGCGAGTACGACTGGATTCCGGAGGACACAACAGTCGATTTCGCATCGATCTTCGCGCGTGTCGACACCGTGCTGCTGGGACGTCGCAGCTACGAGGTGGCGCGCACGGTGCCCGAGGTACCGTGGTCAGCGGGAACACGCGTCTATGTCTTCTCGCACACCCTCCGGCCGGAGGAACACCCGGGAGTAACCATTGTGCGTGACAACGCGGCGAGCGTGGTGGCGTCGCTCAGGGCAGAATCGGGAGATGGTGACATCTGGCTGTTCGGCGGCGGTGTGCTGTTCGGCGACCTCCTCGCCGCCGGACAGGTTGACTCCGTCGAAGTAACCGTCGCGCCGGTGCTGCTCGGCGAAGGTGTTCGACTACTGCCGCGCGGCGTACGGACCGTGCTTACGCTCACCGGTTCCCACGTGTACCCGAGCGGTATGGTTGGTCTTTACTACTCGGTGCCGAGTGCTGACAAGAAAGTGGCACACGTTGACCATTCTTAGAAAGCAGGACGGCAAATGGGTACTCGCGCGTGACGCCAATCTTCTCGCAACGGTGCCAACCTGAGGATTCTCATGGATTTTGATGTAACGACCGCAGTCGCGGTCCTCGAACGAACGCCCCACGCTCTGCGCGCAATGCTCACGGGACTGGGATCGGAATGGATCGACGCAAATGAAGGCACCGAGACCTGGAGTCCCTATGACAACGTCGGTCACCTGATCCATGGCGAGCGCACGGACTGGATTCCCCGCGCGCAGATCATCCTCGCCCAGGGCGAGAATCGCCGCTTCACACCATTCGACCGTTTCGCGCAGTTCCGTGAGAGCAAGGGCAAGGCGCTCGCCGATCTGTTGGACGAATTCTCAAACGTGCGATCGGCCAACCTGGCTACACTTGCAGGATGGAAGCTTTCCGACGAACAACTCGCGTTGAAGGGTGAGCATCCGGAGCTCGGGACGGTCACGCTCCGGCAGTTGTTGTCGGCATGGGTCGTACACGACCTTGGACACATTGCTCAGATCGCTCGTGTGATGGCGAAACAATACCGCGACGCTGTGGGACCATGGCGCGTCTACCTTCCGGTGCTGGATCGCTGACATGCTGAAACACATCTGACGAGCAAACGCGTACCGCCCGCACGTGGACGGCCGCGAGCCGCTGGCTTCATCTGACGGAATGAAGCCAGCGACTCGAAAGGCGGTGTTACTTCGGAAATATCACCGGGAATACTTCGTCCGTAGTGAAGATGCAGCGATCGTTGTGGCCGCACTCCGGAACGATGATCGCGTTGTGCCTGGCGCCGAGCGTATCGTTGACATACTTGAAGAACGCTTCGCCGCGTGCGCGTCGCGTCGGGCCCTGCGCCATCGCGGACGGCGATGAATCGAACCCGCCGAGCGGCAGTACGTCCACCTGGCCAAGCAGGTATGTCGTCGGACGCTCGATCAGCTGCTTCTTCAACTGCTCGTCCGACATTTTCGCAGTGTAGGAGTTGCGATCCTCGAGACCGGACGGCCACTGATTGTACGTCGCAACCCTGGTCGAGTCGAACGGGCCATAGGTGAAATCCGCGTTCACCTTCTCTCCGTTCGGGCCCAGCGCTTCCTTGTATGCATCGACTGGATCTGCGTTGCCCGTAGGCAGCGGCCGCACAGCAGCCGGCCATGCGTAGCTCGACGGATTGGCAACGGCGTAGCTCATCGTCACACCCTCGAGCGCCCCGTCGACCTTGTTCGCCATCTCGTAGCGCGTCGCGAACTGTCCGCCCGCTGAATGTCCCGTGACGACGATGTGCTTGAGGTTCGGGAAATTCTTCTTGTTCGCAAGCTTGCGTACTATCTCGTCGACAAAATCAAATGCGGAGAGATCCGGATTGGTCGGCGACATGCCACCCGATCGCCAGCTGTCACGTCGTTCGGGCCACATCACCTCGTTCGCCGCCGGCTTGTCCTTGCCAGCCGTAAAGTGTGGCGCGATGATGACAGTGTTGTTGAGCGCATTGGCGAGAAATCCCGCCGACGTTGCGGTCTCGAAGTAGTGATCCGCATTGCGATTCGCGCCGTGGACCATGATGAGCGCGCGTGTCATCGCCGGATTCGGCTTGTCCAGCGAGTATGTCGAATAGACCATCGACCGCGCTGGTCCACTACCAAAGACTATCCATTGTTCGCAAGCCGTAGTGGCGTGCGTGCAGGGGGCGGCGGTTTGCGCCTGGCTCGCCGCCGGAATAAACACGAGCGCAGCGGCAGAAACAAAGAGGGAGGACTTTCGCATGAGAAACCGTTTCGGGGAAAAGATGATCGTGAGGAGATCATCCCGAGGGCCTTCCTGGTACGCACAAGAATACGCCCCGATGTCGCGACTCGTTGAGCCCGTCCGCGCAATGTATTATCACGCGGCCTTCCCCACGCGCATCGGTCGGACGCATATTCGGCGCATGACCTCACGGCGTGAATTTGTGGAGCAGGCGACCCTGTCTGCACTCGGCCTGATGATGCCGATCCCTGATGTGTCCAGCGCGGCGCGGGAATTATCCGTGCCGCAACCGCGCAACGGCTTTCTTGACCTGCTTCGCATGCCGGATCGCGTGATCGTCCAGACGACCACAGGCAATCAATCGCTCGATCACCACGCAGGCGAGAACTGGACGAGCGATGCCGGCGTGGTCATCACGACGTCGATACGGACCCGGACGCTTCACGTAGCGCTTTCAGCGCCGTCGACCGCGATAAAACGATTGTATCTCCGCTGGCGCGGCGACATGGCCGGCGCGCGTCTCATCATGGGTGACGCATGGGAGCGCGCGTACGGCGATCTCGAGTGGCGTACGTGGATCCCCGACCGCGTCATGCCATGGTACTTCGCGACGCACGATGGCACTCACACGAATACATATGGAGTTCGTACTGGCGCCAATGCATTCTGCTTCTGGCAGATCGACAGACATGGCATCAGCCTTTGCGCGGATGTGAGGAGCGGCGCTCTGGGCGTGCAGCTCAGTGAGCGCACTCTCGACGTCTGTGACATTGTCTGTCGTGCCGGCCGCGAAGGCGAGTCTGCGTTCGCGGCCGTGCATTCGTTCTGTCGCCAGATGTGTCCCAACCCGCGGCTTCCGTTGCAACCGGTTTATGGAAGCAACGACTGGTACTGGGCGTACGGAAAGAACAGCGCCGATTCCGTGCGCGTCGATGCTCGGCACATCGTCGAGCTGTCACCTACGGGGAAGAACCGGCCATTCGTCGTGATCGATGACGGATGGCAGCCAGGACGCGGAAAGGATGAGACCGGCGCCGGAACATGGGATCGTGGCAACGAAAAATTCCCGGACATGCCAGGCCTCACCGCCGACATCAGAAACATCGGTGCACGTGCCGGTGTGTGGATTCGTCCGCTGCAGCCGACGACGGACACTCCGGACAGCTGGCGCCTGGCGCGTACACGCACCGTGCTCGACCCAACCGTACCGGAAGTCCGCCAGAAGATCACCGACGACGTCACGCGGTTACGCGAATGGGGCTTCGAGCTGATCAAGCACGACTATACGACCTTCGACATCTTCGGTCGCTGGGGATTCCAGATGGACACCGATCTCACGCGCGGTGAATGGAAATTCGCGTCCGGCACAGGCAGGACGACGGCGGAAGTGTTAAACGACCTCTACGGAACCATCCGTGCAGCCGCCGGCGAGAGCCTCGTCATCGGGTGCAATACGGTTAGCCACCTGTCGGCCGGACACTTCGAGCTGTGCAGGATCGGCGACGATACCAGTGGCACCGACTGGGCACGCACGCGAAAGATGGGCGTCAACTCGCTCGCCTTCCGCGGTGCTCAACATGACGCGTTCTACGCCGCCGACGCCGATTGCGTGGGCGTGACGAACGACATTCCATGGATGTTCAATCGACAGTGGCTAGACCTGCTTGCCCGAAGCGGCACGACGCTCTTCGTATCGCTCGCGCCGGATGCACTCGGCGCGCAGCAGCGCGCGGATCTCCGCAATGCACTCGCACTGGCCGCAACACGCCAGCCGCGAGGCGAGCCGCTCGATTGGCAGCGTACCGTCTATCCCGAACAGTGGAGACTGGGGAACGAAGAACGCAGTTTCGACTGGGTGAGCGTCGACGGCATCGGGTTGCCATGATCGGCGGCTGGGCACCGCCAACGTTTCTCCAGCGAACGATCTAACCCGCGATCGGCGGCCCGAACCACACGCTGGCGGCAATTATGAGATACAGCCCGATCAACGCGGCGCCTTCGACATAGTTCGACTCGCCGTCGAAGATGATCATCGCACCCAGAATCGCTGCCAGGCCGAGCGCGGCGATAAGGAGCGTCGGAGCGACGAGCGTGAGAACGGGTCCGCCGAGTACCATGCTGATGAGCACCAGCACGGGGATGAGAAGCAGCGCAACCTGAAGGCTGCTGTTCAGGATCAGGCTCACCGCCAGGTCGGCCTCATTGCGCGCCGCCGCCGTTATGCCAACGACGTTCTCCACAGCATTGCCTGCAATCGCCACGATAACCAAACCGACGAACTCCTGCGAAAGGCCGAGGCTCCCCATGGCAGGTGTCAGGGCCGCGACGAACCAGTCGGAAACCAGAGCGGCGCCGACACCCGCCACTCCCAGTACTACGACAGAAGCACTCAGTGGCCAATAACGCTCATTGGCGCTATGGTGCTCGCGTGATGGCCCGATACTGCCGCGAATTGCCATCGGGATACTGCAGATAAAGACGATAAGCAGCACAACCGCCACGACGATGCTGAGGTTGTCGGCGTGGCCAAAATCGGGAGCGCCTGGCTCGGTCGCCAACGTTGGGATGGCCAGCGATGCTACCGACAGCACCAGTAGCATCGCAGTCAGGCGAGTCGTCCCGGCGCTGAAATGCTGTGTTCCGTGACGCACGCCGCCAACCACGAACGCCAACCCAAGAACTAGCAAGCTGTTGGCGAGAATGGAGCCGATCAGGGCGGTCTGCACCACCACCACAAGTCCTGCTCTAAGCGCGAAAATGCTGATGAACAGCTCTGGCAGATTCCCGAGCGCCGACTGGACCACTCCGGTCGCGCCCGGTCCGAGCCGCATTCCAAGCTGCTCCGTTGCCACGCCCACCACCGACGCCAGGCTCGCAAGCGCGATGGCCGTCATGATGAAAATGGCTATCTGATCGATGCCGGCGAGCCTGAGCAGCGCGCTGCCAACGGTCGCCACTATCGCAATCGACCCGATAATGAATGCCTTACGGCCCGCAGTGGCGATGATCTGTGCAAGCATGAGTTGCAGGAGTCTGCCTTCTGTTCGCCACTATGTCAAAGAAAAGCGTGTCGGTACGCGAACGCACGAGAGCTCGTCGACGGAGCCCGGTGGAGTCGCAACGCCTTCCAAGTGGCTGGCGTACATTTGTATGGATGGCCATACTTCTGAACGGGCCATCCCTCTTCGTCACAAGCTCAGGTTCCAGATCCCGTGATGTTCATACCACGATGTAAGCACGCTGCAGCGTCAGTTACTGCCATGGCTCTGGTGGCAGTTTCCATTGGCGTTTCCGTGCAATTGCCTGCGCAAGGCGCACAAAAAGCTTCGGCGCACACAGCAGCAGCACCCCACGATTACGTCCAGGCCGACGTCGACTTCGTGCAGGGCATGATCATCCATCATGCACAGGCCGTCGTGATGTCCGACTGGGCGGCCACCCACGGCGCACGGCCCAATCTGCAGATCCTCTGCAAGCGCATCGCTCTCTCGCAGCGCGACGAGATCACGATGATGCAGAGCTGGCTGGAGCAACGCCATCTCGCGACGCCGGACCCTCTCCACATGCTGCATCCGACACACGGTCCGATCCACGACCGGAGCGGAATGAACATGCCGGGCATGGACATGGGTGACCACATGATGATGATGGCCGGAATGCTCACACCCGCGGAGATGCGGCAGCTCGATTCCGCTCGCGGTCCGACATTCGATCATCTGTATCTCACCGGAATGATCAAGCATCACCAAGGCGCTCTCGACATGGTCGCCAAACTCTTCGCCACTCCAGGCGCGGGGCAACAGCCGGAGCTCTTCAGCTTCGCAACCGATGTCGATGCGGGCCAGCGCGCCGAGATGGCGCGAATGCAGGCCATGTTGAACACGCTCACCCCGAGTCAAACCAGATGACACAGAAGCAGGAATCGTTTCGTACCCGCGTGACGCTGCGGACGCTGTTCTGCGCCGCCGCGTCGCTCGCGCTGGCCATGCCGGCGCACGCCCAATCCAACACCAACGACCCACGCGTCGGCCTCAAGGCGGGGCTGTACGACGCAGGTGTAGCCTCGAAGGGTCTGACTCTCGTGGCGCACCGCAACAAGCCGGAAGTGTTCAAGCCCAACGCGCCGGGCGGCCTGACCTACGCGAATTCCGACATGGCGTTCGGCGGCCACTATCTGTACCAGGGAAATTTCAGCGGCTTCCAGATATGGGACATCGCCAACCCGCTCCAGCCCAGGATCACCGAGGCGTACTCCTGCTTCACCGAGCAGGGCGACGTATCCATCTACGGTCACCTTCTGTTCGTCTCTGCAGAGAACACGGGGAATCGGCTCGACTGCGGAAGTCAGGGGATCAAGGACAGCGTGAGCAAGGAGCGGATGCTCGGCATTCGCATCTTCGACATCGCCGACCCGATGCATCCCAAGCAGGTTGCCGACGTTCAGACATGCCGCGGCTCGCATACGCACACTCTCGTACCGGATCCAATCGACAAGTCGGTCGTTTACGTGTACGTGTCCGGACTCGCGCGCGTGCGATCCAAGAGTGAGATGGCAAGCTGCGAGAATGGCGGCATCGACGATCCGAACAGCGCACAGTTCCGACTCGAAGTGATTCGAGTCCCGCTCGCGCATCCGGAGCAGTCGAAGATCGTCAGCACTGCCCGCATCTTCAACGACCTCACGGCTCCTCCGACGCACGGTGTTGCATACGCCGACACGGCCAACGGCGCCGCGGTGAAGGCGGCACGTGGCTTCCTCGGACGGCTCGGGCTTCCGGCGACGGCGACCGCTGCCGATTCGGATCACGCCGCGCAGCTGCTGGTGGAGATACAGGAGCATCGCGACGACACTGCGCGCACTCGCGGCGCAATCGACTCGCTTGAGAAGTTGGGCGTACACATCCGTGGAATGATGGGCGGTGGTCAGGCACGCGGTGGTCCGTCACAGTGCCATGACATCACGGTGTATCCGAGTGTCGGGCTTGCTGCCGGCGCATGCTCGGGATACGGACTCCTGCTCGACATCAAGGATCCGACCCATCCTGTCCGCATACAGGCCGTAGCAGATTCCAACTTCTCGTTCTGGCACTCGGCAACCTTCAACAACGACGCCACGAGCCTGCTCTACACCGACGAGTGGGGCGGTGGTACGCAGCCCAAGTGCCGCGCAACCGATCCGATCGACTGGGGTGCAGACGCGATCTTCACACTTCGCAACCGGAAACTCAATCACGTCGGCTACTTCAAGATGCCAGCAGCTCAGACCTCGACCGAGAACTGTGTTGCGCATAACGGCGGATTGATCCCCGTACCGGGTCGCGACATCATGGTGCAGGGATGGTATCAGGGTGGTGTGTCGGTGTTCGACTTCACCAATCCTGCGCACCCGAAGGAGATCGCGTACTTCGATCGCGGTCCGATTGACGCATCGAAGCTGGTGATCGGCGGATACTGGGCAGGTTACTACTACAACGGCTACATCTACGGCTCGGAGATCGCACGCGGACTCGATGTGTTCAAGTTGACGCCGACCGCCGACCTCACGCAGAACGAGATCGATGCAGCGAATCTCGTGCGGTTCGATCGCTATAACCCGCAGAGTCAGCCCAAACTCGTGTGGCCTGCTGCCTTCCCTGTCGCCCGCGCATACGTCGATCAGCTCGTGCGTGACAACGGACTACCGGCAGCGCGCACGACAGCAATCATGACGGCGCTCAAGAGCGCTGAGCGGATGAGAGGTGCGAAGCGCACCGCTGCACTCAAGACGCTCGCTGGAGAGCTCGATCACGACGCATCGGGCGCGAGCGATGCAACGCGCGTTCATGCACTCGCGGCAGTGGTCAAGCGACTGGAAACCAAGTAGCTCCATACCCGGCCCAGGTTGGCCGATCCTGCTGTTACAACGGGCGCGCCGAAAGGCGCGCCCGTTTTGCGTGCCGATGTCGCGCTCACCTCTGTGAATCGCCACGATTCCCTGGATTGTTGCCCTGGCGCTGTCTAACTTTTTTACCATCGATGGCTAATCTCATCCGCCTCGCCGTACCGTCAGACGGTCCCGCACTGGCCGATATCTATCGCCCCGCCGTAACCGATTCGGCGACTTCCTTCGAGCTAGTGCCGCCTGACGGCGCGACAATGACGCAGCGCGTGGCGCACATCATGGAACGGGCGCCATGGTTGGTATTTGAGCGCGATGGCACCATCCTTGGATACGCGTACGCGGGGCCCCATCGCGAGCGTCCGGCATATCAATGGTCAGTTGAAGTGTCGGCGTACGTACACCGCGATGCACACCGGTTGGGCGTGGCGCGATCGCTCTACACCTCGCTGTTCGCGGCGCTCGTCGTGCAGGGATTTCGCAATGCCTACGCTGGCATCACACTTCCCAACGAGGCGAGCGTTGGGTTCCACACCGCAATGGGCTTCACGCCTGTAGGAGTCTACCGCGGTATTGGATACAAGCACAAGGAATGGCACGACGTCGCATGGTTCGAGCGAGCTCTCGCGCCGCGTGATCTATCACCACGCGCACCTCGTCCACTCCGTGAGTGCTCGGATGACGCGGCCTTCCTGGCCATGATCGACGCGGCACTTGCAGCCGGTCAGGCTGATAAAACCTGAGACTGATCTACCCCCTATGGAAGGGGCATGATCATACCGACGACCCAGAGAAAACGGAGGTGCATGAGGCCGAAATATCAGGTCGGCTTCGCCCGCACACTATCAGCGCTCGTAGAACGGCGGCGGCTCTATCCCGAGTGAGCGAAGATAGACGTAGCCCTGACCACGATGATGAATCTCATTGTCGATAGCGTACAGAAACATCGCGTAGCCAGCCATCTTCCATTGACCGAAGGCTGTATCGACCTCCTGAAAACGATGTGGCGGAATATCGGGCCACAGGCGATCGATGTCCGCCGTCGCGCTATCCCAGAGACCTAACAGCTCCGCCTTTGTAGTAGGATTCGGCGGATCGTACGATGTCCACTCGCCCGTGATCTCCCCACGGAGAATGGGCACAGCCATCTTGATCACCTCCATCGCGAGCGACGAGAACGGTCGCATCCCGCCAATGGAGTACGTAAACAGCGACTCATCAGGAAACGCCTCGATCATGCGGCGCGTAAGTCTGCGATGCCCCTGCCAGTCTTCCAGGAGTTGTTCGGGAGTAATCACGATGCTGGTGCTGGACGATGATGCCATGGTAGCCTCGTGCTGAGGGAAAGTGACGATCCAATAAGTTAGACGCGCAGATTCCATCGCGCCACGACTGATCCCGCTCACACCGCGACTACGCGACGCCTGTTGACGATGTAGATGCCAGCAAGCACCAGCACTCCGCCTATTATCTGACTCGCGCTCAGTGGCTCGCCAAGCAACGGGATTGCGAGCAGCGCTGTCAACGGAGCCTGGCCAAGCAACCCCACAGATGTAACAGTAGCAGGCAGATGACCCAGGGCATAAGTGATTGCGAGATATCCACCAACCTGGGACACGACCCCGAGGCCGATGAGCGACAACCACGCATGGGTCGAATATCCCGACAACGGCACGCGTAACCACAGACAGAGAATGAGTAATACGGCGCTACTTGCCGCAACGGCAAGCGTGGTGAGCGTCAATGTATCGATCTCGGATCGAACTCTGCCGATCGTGAGCAGGTACGCAGCGAAGAATACCGAGGCCGTGATGGCCATGATATCACCCGAGCCGAACGCTGCCGGCGTCAACGCATCACTCCCGATTATGCACGCGCTTCCAACCAGTGCGAGCGCCAATCCGATCCAGAAAATGGCCGCTGGCCGCTTGCGGAAGACCACCCAGCTTCCGAGTCCAACCAGGATCGGCGCGTTGTTGCCAAGCAGAGTGGCGTTTGCGGCAGATGTATTCATCACTGCCGAATTGAATAGCGCCAGATCAATGGCGAAGAACACGCCCGCAAGTACACCCAGCACCGCAGGACGAGCTGCCAGTGACCTGCGCCGTCCACGCCACAACCAGGCCGGCGCGAGCACGATGGTAGCGACAAGTGCGCGGTAGAATGCGGACGCGGGGCCAGACACCCCTGCCCACCTGACGAACAGAGCAGACCACGCGATGCAGACGACGCCGATGCCGAGTGCGAGATACGCTGCCCAACCGCGCCTCGGCACAGTCATGCCGTGAGCCGTTGAGGTTGTCGTTACTTCGCTCCGCGCAGTCGCCGCGAGGCGAGCTCGAGCAACAGCGAGGCCAGCAGAATCCCGAACAACACGCTCGATGGCACCTCACTCCGCATCGGCGACGCTGCATCCGGCGACCCTGAGCGTGCACCCAGCCGGTCCACCATGTCTGCGAGTGGTGCCGGATCGCTTACCGAGTCCGTTGCAACGGCGACGCGTGGTGCGTATGCAACCGTCGCGACAGCCCGCGCGAGCCACGCACGGTGCGCTGCAACCGGATCCGATACGGAATCATCGCCGGACATACGCTGGCGCCACAGGTCCTTGTATCCTACGCGGATCACTCGTCCAGCACCAACGCGAGAGGCGCGAACGTCTCCGTCGGGTCTGTGCTCGAGTACAACGGACGTCGCGCCGGTTGGGCCAACCGTACTCGCATCATGCAATGTGATGAGTCCTCCACCACTTCGCACGAATGCGCTCGCACCTCGCGATACGAGTGCGGCAGTACTGTCCACAGCAATGATCGCTGCATAGCGCGAGGTATCGGGAATCACCGGACCGCCCTCACGCACATCCACGCCGGGTGCGACGTGAGTCACGGCATCGACCTTCCATCCACGCTCGGCCAGCGCGGCAATGGTGAATTTGGTCTCCCAGCTGGCTGCACCTTCCACGAGCAGCCGTTTGAGAACAGCTGTGTCGGCAGCGCTGGCCCATGCATGCGAGCCGCCAACCGATACTCCGGCACGATTGGTGGTGCCGGGTATCTCCACCCTGATGCCGTCACCGCCTGCCTTCACGCTATCCAGCACGCCCACCGCATCTCTCACCACGACCAGACTGTCCCGCGGCGCCGACGCGGACAACTCGTACACACCAGACGGGTCGGGCATCTGCGTGAGTGTGAGGGCGAGCGGAGTTATGTGCGCCGAATTCCATGTGAGGTTTGTGCCGGCGCGCTCGATGGCCGCGAGCCAGTCGCGCTGGTCACGTGGAAGTACTGAATCGAGCGCCAGGTGCAGCTGTGCGGGCGCGACAAGGCTCCACCTCGGCAACGATGCTGCAATATTTCCCTGCCCAGCATTCTCGATCTGCCGTGAGCGTGATGATGGCGTCCACGCGCGCATGAGAATCACGACCAGCAATGCAAGACTGATCACGCGGAGGGCCCACTCCCCGACGCGGCGCGCGCTAACGGGTGAGGGCATACACGATGATGTTGACGCCGAACCTGGTATTGTCGACAGCGTTGAAACGCTTGCTCTCAGGATGGTAGTTCCATTCGGAGCTGTAATCCTTGCTGCTGTAAAGAAGCGCGATGTGACCGTCGCGCATCACACCCTGAAGATTCTTGTGCACGAGATTGTCACCCCACCCATTCAGCTCCTGACTCGTCGTGGGCGGTCCGTCCGCAAACTTGAAGAAGGAGTGGTACAGCTCGTGATCGTTAGGGATGTCGACCGGCTTTGACAGCGCGATCGTTATCTCTTCCATCGCGGTGTTGTGAAACACTCCGTCGATATCGTGGTTATGGTCATCCACGAAGATCATACCGCCACGATCGGTCAACTTCCTGATATTGCGGCGCTCGGCTGCCGAGAATCGCACCGGTAGATGACCGGTTATGTAGACGAGCGGATAATCCAGGATCGCATCCGATGCGAGCGCGACATTCACGCCGCTCGGTGCAACCGCAATGCTCGTGTACTGCGCGACCGAGTCGATGAGATTGGCTGGAACGAGTGGTGCCGAGTCCCAGTCGCCGGAGTCGTACTGACCAGTGCAGAAGACGAATCTGGTCATGGCTTGCCGCTCCACGAGCCGCTCCACGGTACGGCCGCATTCCCAGCGCGCGGCGCGCCGAGCAGTGCACGTCGCGCGCGCACGAGTGCCGGCGTCATGTCCTTGCCGGCACGGAACGCATCGACGGCATCGCCGAGCGCTGCAGCGAATGCGGAATTGACCGATGCGGCGCCTGCACGCAGCCGGACGAGCGCATCGACAAAGTGATTCGGATCGGTGGTCGCGATTCCCAGCGCCGCGTCGAGAGAGCGGTCCAGCCGTACCAACGCCGTATCAGCGCGCCCACGTTGACCAGCGACGGCATTGGCCGCGCCCTTGTCCTTTCCGGTCAGCCGAACCTTCTCGACGTTGACGACGATGCGCGGCGTGCGGCCGCGGAGATACAGTCGATTCGCCAGGCGCGCGCGATCGAGTGCGTGGAGCGCGCGCGTCATGAACGGAAGCGCAGCGTCGATCTCGCCCACGTTGAGAGACCGTTCGGCATCCCACATTGCGTCGTATGCCTGCTTGAGATCGCGATTCAGCACGAGCTGCGGATCGAGCTCTTCGTCATCTCCTTCGACGCCAAGATCGCCACCCGCCTCATCCTGCTCGTACAGAATATTGTAGACCTTCTTGCGCAGGTCGGCCTGATCGAGGCCAATACGGCCGGACGACGTGACGAACTCCCTGGTATCGAGCGACGCGCGCTTCTTGAGCAGCGACTCCGCCGACACGATGAGCATCCGCTCGGTGAGGAGCGACCGCTCGACCGGCGGGGGCGGTGCTGCATCCACTGCAAGCGAGTCGTATTCGTCGGCGCGCGCAACCCGGAACGTGCGCGTGTCGGACGTGGCATTGCCCGGTCCAGTGAGCGTGTTGTTGTCGGATACGACGGCTCTGACCGAGAGAATCGCGCCTTCGGTAAGTCCAAGCTGCGGCAACGCCAGAGTCCCGCGCAGGTCGCCCGTCTTTGCGCCTCCGAGCCGCGACGCTCCAAATGTGCCAGTACGCGACTTGAACACCTCACCCGAGCCAGTTGTCACCGTGAATTCAAGGTGGCCATCTGCCAGTCCGATGTCATCCGTAGCATGTGCGACGAAGGAAAGCGCGCCGGTCGGCACATGCCTCCACACTGTATCGCGACCGGGCTGAGTCATTGTCACAACGGGCGCCTGGTCGGCGACCGGTATGACCGCAATTACGCGATCATAGCTCCGGTCGGTGAGCGAAATCGTGGTCGCTGATGCCGGCACGGTGAAACTGACCTGCCAGTTTTCGCGGCCGGAAACGTGAATGTCGCGATCAGCCAGCTTCGCGTCGATTCCATCCGGCTTTCCGGTGCCTCGCACGGTTACGGTGCTTCCGATCAGCGCGGTCACACCGGATGGATCCTTGATCGTCTGTACTGTTGCGCCTGCATAAGCCGGTGCGGTTACGCGAACGGAGAGATTGAGAAGCCTGTTCGTTATCGGAGTATTTCCACCGACGGGCGCCACGCCGTCGTGAGCGGTAGTGTTGGCGCGACTGGATGCAAGCGTCAGTGCCGCCGCGAACGCGCCGGCCATCACCGATAATGCGACGCCCGAATAGATCACCGGGGTGAGCACCGCCGGACGGACGAACGTGTCGATGTTGGATCGCTCGATCTGTGCTTCGAGCAGGCTCTTGTCGACCGTCACCTGTGGATCGCTCGCAGTGATCAATGCGTACTGCAACGATGGAGCACGCTCTTCCATCCAGAGCGCTACCCGCCGCGCGGAGAGGACGAAGCGTGCGCGCCACAATACGATGAGCGAGGCTATCACCGCGATTCCGAGGGCAACGTTCCAGTCCCAGCCGCGTGAAATACGTCCGGGCGTCCAGTTGCCGATGACGAGCTCCACGGCGAGCACGGCGCACAGGATCGCTGCTCCCCACAGAAATGCAGATATGACCGCGACGACGCGCAGTTGTGACTGCACGCGCGCGACGCGCTGAGTCGCTGTCATTTGCCGCTCTCCTCATTTCGGGGGCGGCGCAGGATCATGTCGATGATCGCCAACGCGATTGCGAGCGCAGCAAGCCAGCGAGCGAGCGGTGAATCCACATCCATGGACGGAGGAAACTGCGCGGCGGTCGCGAGATTTCCGGTTGCCGCCAGCATCGTGGTCGCCTCCGGGTCCGGTGCGGATCCCACTTGAAGACATGGCCTCGCCAGCGCCGCGCGAAAACCGGCAAAACTGGGACGCAGGAGCATGTCGCCAGTGCTATCGACCGGCACCGCAATGGAGCGCATACACGTGGATGCACTATCCCACTCGATCGCAGCTGGCTCGCCGTCGACCCATCTGGCAATTACGCGCGAGTGAGCCAGAGAGTCGGACACAAAGCGCCAGCGCCGCTCGAATGGCGCGATGACGACGTGCCCGCCCGCGACGACCGCGCCGACAGTGTCGATGCGATTCCGCGCTACCGCGAGGCGCGGCCGCGATGCCGAGAGAAAGCTGAGCTGGGTTGTCGGCGTAATAAGACTGTCAGTCGATGGTGTCGCCGACACTCTGACCAATCGCCCGCGGCCCGGCCACTGCGCGCGGATTGCCGCGGTCGCACGATCGCGCTCGCCCAATGTCGCGGGTGACACCACCAGCAGCTCCACCGAGTCCGCACCCTCCCGTACGCGAGACCCGGCACGTAACGCCCCGATGAGTCCGGCGGACAGCGATCCATTGCTCGCGACACCTGGACGTGCACGGACCGAATCCGGTGTTTCAACCGACCACGTTGCCGTATCGAACAGCACAATCGCATCGCCCGGCCTGAATAGTGCGCGTACGCTGTCGCGAGTCTCGGCCACATTCTCCACGGAACCCGATACGTCCGCAGCGATGACGCGTACCACTTGCTCGCGCTCCGGCGGAAAGATCGGTCGAGCCAGTGCGGCTCCGGCGAGCAGTATGATCAGAACACGCACCGCAAGCAGCAGCAGGTCCGAGAGGTGCACCGATCTCGCACGCGCTGTGACCGGAACGTCCGGGACGAAACGCGCGGTCGGAAACGAAACTGCACGCGGTCGCCGCGTGACGATGAAATGCAGAGCGACTACACCCAACGCAGCGCCCGCGGCTGCGATCAGAAAACCCGGAGCCAGAAAGCTCACTGTGCTCTCGCCAATCCGTTATCCAGCCCGCGACGCTGCCGGCTCGTCGCGCACCACGCGCCGCACGGAATGACTCACAGGCTCCTTCCCGACAACGATCGTGCGATAGGCCGCTCCACTCGCGAGCCAGCGCGTCGCAGTCACCTCTCTCCACTCAGCGTACGAGCGCAGGTATTCGTCGCGCACCGAGTCCGCCATGTAGCGACGCACGTCGCTGCTCTCGGGATCGATAACCAACGATACGGCCCGAGGTGGATCGAGCTCTTCGGCGGCGATGATGTGCAGCGCATGCACGTCGCGCCCGGCAGCGATCAGCTCGCGCGCAATTCTCGACACGTCATCGGGGTCACCCAGAAAATCACTCACGATCGCTATTCTCGACGCAGAACGCGCGGCTGCTGTGAGCGCACCTGCCAGCGGGCTGCTTCCAGTGGCCGACGTATCTGCCACCTTCTCAATCACTTCAGCAACGATTCCGCGCCGCGTTCGCGGTGGAATCGTCGCGCGCGGATTGCCCGCAATCATGAGCCCGACCGGATCGCCGCCGGAGTGCGCGACGGAAGCGAGCGCGACGGCAAGCTGCTGCGCGAGAGACCACTTGGAGCCAGGGCCATCCGGAAACGCCATGGATGCGCTCGCATCCAGCACGAGACAGGTCGGCGTCACGGCCCGCTCCTCCGAGATCCGTACGTGCGCACGATCGCTCCGCGCAAACAACTTCCAGTCGATGCGTCTGAGATCGTCGCCCTGCCGGTACGCGCGGTATTCCGTGAATTCGGCGGACGTTCCACGCACGCGCGAAGGATGAATGCCAGGCACCGCTATGCGCGACACGCGGCGCGCACGCCATCTCAATCCGCGTACCGCGTCGAGAAGCGCACCGTACATCAACCTGTCCCGGTCCTCATCGTGCGGCGCGCGCCGCATCATCACACTCTGATATCGCTCTTCGGCATCGGCACATGCTCGAGCAGATCATCCACTATCCGCTCTGCCGAAAGTCCTTCTGCCTCGGCGGCGAAGTTGAGCAGAACGCGATGACGAAGCACGGGATGAGCCACACGCTTTATGTCCGACGGCATGACGGCATTGCGGCCGGCGAGCAGTGCATGCGCCTTTGCGCCGAGCACAAGTGCCTGCCCCGCGCGCGGACCGGCGCCCCAGCGCACGAACTGCCGGACTGTGGGCATCGCGTTGCTCTCATCCGGGCGGGTGGCACGAACGAGGCGCGCAGCGTATTGCAGAACGACGTCTGCAACGGGTACGTCGCGCACCATGCGCTGCAGCGCAATCGTCTGAGCTGCGTCGATCACCGCGTCGAGTGGCGCGTATTCGCGGCCGGTGGTATTGCGCAGAATCGCGACCTCGGCGTCCTCGTCAGGATACGATACGCGGATGTCGAACAGAAAACGATCCAGCTGCGCTTCGGGAAGCGGGTACGTCCCCTCCTGCTCGATCGGATTCTGTGTGGCAAGCACGAAGAAGGGAGCCGGCAGCGGCATCGTCTCACCCGCGACCGTGACGCTGTGCTCCTGCATCGCTTCCAGTAGCGCAGCCTGCGTGCGCGGCGGCGCGCGATTGATCTCGTCCGCGAGCACGATGTTCGCGAAGATCGGTCCCTGCACGAAACGGAAGAGGCGCGAATGCGATGTTGCATCCTCCTCCATCACCTCGGTCCCGGTGATGTCCGATGGCACGAGATCAGGCGTGAACTGAATGCGGCGAAATCCCAGTCGCATCGCCTCGGATACCGACCTGATCATCAGAGTCTTCGCGAGGCCGGGCACTCCCACCAGCAGAGCATGGCCGCCAGCGAGCAACGCCATCAGAATCTCGTCCAGCACTTTTTCCTGACCGACGATTCGTCCGGCAACTTCAGCGCGCAGACGCGCGGCGACCTCTAGCAGCTCGGCGCGTTCATGCGGAATTACCGGCCCGCGCGCCGCAATCGTTGGTGCAGTCATTGAGTTCAATACGATGGGATTCGACTGGTCGTTGAGCGGATCGAGCATTCACGCAACACGTCGATGCCGATTACATGATTACGGGAAGCCGCAGCCTCTCATTGCGAGAGCACACCGGAACTATCCAGAATGCATCGCCGTCAAACCAGAATATTGCCAGCTGCTCATACCTGCGCGCGATGTCGATGGCCGATCGCTGGTCAAGCGCGATCGCGATGCTCCGCTCGCAGTGCGACTCGTCGGGACTGCATGCATCCACGCAAACCTGCGTAACGCTCAACCCCGCGGCCTCCTTGAGTAAGCTAGCCGCGCGCGCATCGTTCACGGCCGGCAATTGCCGCACACCCATCGGATCCTGAGCCGTGATGATCCCGAACGACCGTTCGAAACCAATTTCACAGAGAACCGCTCGTGCACGGGGGTCGACTGCCGTCCGAAGATCGATGGTTATCGCCGGCGTCGAGCGGAACTGGAGGATCGTCTCCGGAAAGCTCCCCCATCCATGAGCCGGGTCACGCGATGACGCCAGGAGGCTCACCGTTCCTGGCCCGGGGAGGAAGCTCGAGTGGCAGCGAAACGATGAACGCACTGCCCTGGCCCACCGCGCTCGTCACTATCACGTCCCCGCCAAGGAGCCGGGCGAGCCGGCGGGTCACGCTCAGGCCCAGCCCGGTGCCGCCCACGCGACGAGTGCTCGGCTGCTCCACCTGCCAGAACGCATCGAATATCTGATCGCGGTGCTCCTCCGCGATTCCAATCCCGGTATCGCGGACGACGTAGCGAACGATCGGCCCGTCGTGCTGAACGACCAGTGTTACGCGGCCGGCCGGCGTAAACTTCACCGCGTTGGAGAGCAGGTTCACGAGAATCTGCCGGACCTTCCCGCTGTCGGTGCACATCGCGAGCGGATATCCGATCGGAACGACTTCCAGCGGCAGTCCCTTCTCTCTCGCCAGCGGCTCGACCAGTGTCGCAGCATCGTGCGCGACTTCGTTGGCGTCGATATCCTCTGCCTGGACGATTTCCCTTCCCGCGTCCACACGCGAATACGAGAGGATCTGGTCGATCAGGTGCAGCAGATGCTGAGCGCTCGCCTTCATCCTGCCGAGCTGGTGCTTCTGGGCGTCGTTGACGGGCCCCGTGATACCGTCAGCGAGGAGCTCCTCGTATCCTATGATCGCCGAAAGCGGTGTGCGGAGCTCATGCGACATCACTGCGAGAAAGTTGCTTTTCGCCGTGTTGGCACCCTCGGCGGCCTCTCGCGCGCGCTGTTCGCCGGAGAGCAGCTCCTCACGCACACGGTCACTTTCGTACGCCATGTGCGCCGACCAGTTGACGAGCCACAGGAAGATCGCCACCGTCGCGACTACATATATCGAAACGCCGAACGGTGTATCGTACCACCCGCTCTTCTCGCCCACGAGACGCAGCCAGCCGAGCAGAAATGGAACGGACACGGCCGCCGGAACGAGACGGCGGGCGACCGTTCCCGCTGCGCCCGGATCGACCAGTAGCTTGGGAAGACCGCTGGCGCGCCGAGCGAATACGATCCCGATTCCAAGCACGAACAGAGAGGCAGCGCTGGACACTGCCATCCCGGAATACGGCCCCACTGAATACAGGCCACTCACGCCGAAGGCGTAACCGACGAGTCCGAGGAAACCGATCGTACCACCGATCAGGCCTACCCAGTGCGAGGAGGCACGCCCGGTGCGGTCATCGATATGGAGCGATATGATGCCGGCGGCGATGAGAAATATCCCGACCAGCGTATTGAGTGCCATCCGACCTGGTGGACTCCACGGCTCGCGGATCAGCTGGTCACGTGCCATCAGCAGATCCAGGCCCAGATCGCGGCCAGCGAGCCATGACGCGAACTGGATGGCCGCGATCAGCATCACTATGCACGCCAGAACGATGGACGCAACGCGCAGTGCGAACGGTCGTTCCTTTGTTGCGATGAACGCCAGCGCGACGGCGGCACACGCAAAGGCGACGCAGCTCAATGGCCGCATCACGATTCCGCCAGGATAGAGCCCGGTCGCCGGATCCATCCCCATATACCACTCGATCAGGGTGCCGAGCGCCACAAGTGTGACGAGAACGGCCGCCGCGAGAGGAACTTGCTCGAAGAACCGAATTACGCGGGCCTGGCCGCTCGATTGACTCATTCGGGGTGCGGATACACGGAGGATGGAAAGCTGCCTTCTATGTTCCCGGTGTGCAACTGCGGACAGCGCCCTTTACGGCGCGGTTATCATATGTAGATGCTCCACCACACTGACCGGGGCCGCCCTCAAGCTCCCGGCAAAGTGCAGTGCCGGCCCTCGTTCCAGGCGGAATCATGCTGAAAAGGGCGGATTCTACACAGTCGGGCCTGCGGAACTCGATCTGCGCAAAGCTGACGGATGCCCGCGAGCGTACGCTGCTTCTGGTCGCATGTCTCACGGATGAGGATCTCCGCGTCCAGCATGACCCGTTGATGAGTCCCATCCTCTGGGACCTCGGCCACATTGCTCATTTCGAGGAACTGTGGCTGACGCGCAATCTGTCCGGGAAGATAGAGTTTTCCGAGATGCCGGGGATGTACAATCCATTCGAGCATCCGCGCGCAACCCGCGCCGCACTCCCGCTGCCATCGCTGCAGGCATTGATGCATACAGCGGCGGAGATTCGCGCAGACACGCTGGCGGCACTCGAATCCGCCGACCTGCACTCGGACCATCCGCTGTTGGCCGGCGGTTTCGTGTACAACATGGTGCTGCAGCACGAGTACCAGCACAACGAGACGATTCTGCAGACGCTGCAGCTCAAGACCGGCGAACCCTATCGCGCACCGCGCGCAATCGCAGCACCGCCGGCTGGGAGCGATGCCTTCGACAGGATGGTGCGCGTCGACGCCGGCACGTATCCGATCGGCACCGACGATCGCACTGCCGCGTACGACAACGAGCGGCCGCGACACCTGGTCAACGTCAACGCCTTCGACATCGATGCTGCGCCGGTAACCAACGCCGCGTACGAGCAGTTCATTGCGGACGGTGGATATCAGCAACCCGAGCTCTGGTCTGACGACGGTCGCGCATGGTTGGCCGATTCAAGTGCGCTCGCACCGAAATACTGGACCGCGTCGCCCGATGGCTGGCTGACACGAACGATGGACGTGGTCGCGCCGATCGGGCCGGATCATCCCGTTTGCCACGTGTGCTACCACGAAGCGGATGCGTACGCACGCTGGGCCGGCAAGCGGCTCCCCACCGAACAGGAATGGGAGATCGCTGCATCGTGGGATCCGACGACCGCGAGCAGTCAGCGATTCCCCTGGGGCGACGCAGACCCGACAGCGCTGCACGCGAACGTCGATCAGCTCTTCTTTGGCACCACACCGATTGGTGCGTTCGAGCGCAACGTATCTCCGCTCGGATGCTACGGAATGATCGGAGACGTATGGGAGTGGACGTCGAGCGATTTTTCCGGCTATCCCGGTTTCGTCGCGTATCCATATCCGGAATACTCCGAGACCTTCTTCGGTGCGGAATACAAGGTGCTGCGCGGAGGCTCATGGGCAACGCGTCCGGGTGCCATACGCAACACATTTCGCAACTGGGATTATCCTATTCGCCGCCAGATCTTCAGTGGCTTTCGTTGCGCGCGTGACATTTGATCGCGCTTTGATGTTGAGCGATGTGCGCGAGGGCCTCAGCGCACAGACGCGCCATCTTCCGTCCAAGTACTTCTACGACGAACGCGGATCGCAACTGTTCGACGAGATAACGCGGTTGCCGGAGTACTATCCGACCAGGGCCGAGCGTGCGCTCCTGCAGGATCGTGCTGCAACGATAGTATCGATCACGCACCCGGCGACACTCATCGAGCTCGGCGCCGGCAGCTCGGACAAGACGCGACTGCTGCTGGATCAGATACTGAAATCCAGAGCGGCCGACGTTACCTACATCCCGGTGGACGTGAGCGCGGACTTCCTCACGGCATCCGTCGCGCAGCTGCGCGACGAATATCGGTCGTTGACGACAAGTCCCGTGGTGGCTGACTTCTCCGCGCAGTTCGCCCTTCCCACGCATCCGTTGCCGGCTCTGCACGCATTCCTTGGAAGCACCATCGGCAACTTCACTCCGGCGGCAGCTGTAGAGCTGGTGACGAGCGTGCGTAACCGAATGGCAATCGGCGACTTCTTTCTCCTCGGAATCGACCTGCGCAAGGACCCGATTCAGATCGAGCGCGCGTACAACGACAGCCGCGGCGTCACGGCCCAGTTCAACAAGAATATTCTGAATGTCATCAACAACACGCTTGGCGCCAACTTCGACACATCCATGTTCGACCACAACGCCGTGTATGATACGGATAAGCACCGCATCGAGATGCGCCTTATATCCCGCATTCAACAGACCGTATCGATCCCGGAAGTTGGCGATATCGTCTTCGCACCCGGCGATGCGATTCTCACCGAGCTGAGCTACAAGTACGATCGTGCCCTCGTGACCGATCTCCTCTCCGCGAGTGAATTACAGCTGAGAGAATGGTTCACCGATGACGCAGAATCATTCGCGCTCGCACTCGCAAGCCGCTGACCGATGCCACGCAACTCACCACAGATGCGCGCGCTGGTCGAGTCTCTCTTCCAGGCGTCGCATCCGCATAATCCGGACGGCTCCATGGGCGCCGAGCTGGAGTTGATACCGTTTCGCGACCGCTCGCACCAGAGAGTATTGATAGACGCAAGCGACAACGGTCCCGGCAGCGCGGACATCATTCGCGACGCTGGAAGCACACGCGGCTGGAAAGAGGAAACCGACAGCTACGGTGCTCCAAGCTGGGCGACGCCTGATGGCGGCCACGTTTTCTACGAGCCTGGTGGTCAGATCGAGATCAGCTCACCCGTATTTCCGTCAGCTGCGGCGCTGGGCAGGTTTCTGACTGGAACAGTAAGGGCGATCCGCGACTCGGCGCGCGCCGCGGACGTGGTATTCCTCAGCAGCGGCGTCGATCCGTACAATTCGCTCGGAACCGTCCCGCTTCAACTGCATGCACCACGTTACGAAGCGATGACGCGCTACTTCGACTCGATCGGCGCGTCCGGCGCACGCATGATGCGACAGACAGCCTCGCTTCAGGTCAGCGTCGAGCTCGGCGCGCATCCGCTCGAGAGATGGAAACTCCTCAACTCGCTCGCTCCCTACCTGATTGCCGCGTACGCCAACTCGCCAGACTACGAAGGAAGTCCCACAGGCTACGCGAGCTACCGTGCGCGCTTGTGGCAGACGCTCGACAACACGCGTACGGGCCTGCCATTCGACGCCGAAGATCCGATAGCGGCCTACACTCGCTTTGCGGAACATGCAGGCCGAATTCTGGACGACGACGCCGCGCACCTCACCACACTATTCCCCGAGATACGTCCGCGCGGCTACTTCGAGATCCGGTCGATGGATTCGATGGAGCCAGACCGATTCGGCGACGCACTGCACTTCATCTCGCGTCTTGTTCACGATGAGGACCTGGCGGCGGAAGCGCAGGAAATTGTCGGAAACCCAGACGCCAGCCTTCTGCCACGCGCCGCGGAGTTTGGGCGAGCCGACCCGAGGATCGACTCGCCGCTCAAGGTGCTCGACATACTCGCCGCGGACTAGAGCGGGTCCGTCACTCCGGCGCAAGCGGGAATGATGGGATGCGCATACAGCGTCAAGGCCTGGCGATCTTCCCCTGTCTGCGCCGGTACAGCCACAAGGACACTGCCACAAGCACGAGTGCGCACAGCAACGCGAAAGCACCGCCCCGGAGGTAGCGCTCGAGCCGCGGCAACTCGTGCCCGAACGAATAGCCAAGCGCCGCGAAGGTCGTCGCCCAAAGCAACCCTCCGACTGCGTTGCAGATCTCGAATACGCCGAACGACATTCCGGCCGCCCCGGCAACGATGCCTACGATCATCCGGAGGATCGCCACGAACCGTGCGATGATGACCGTCCTGACACCATTTCGCTCGAAGAATCCGTGCGCCGTCGCCAGGCGCTCGGTGGTCATTCCGACCCAGTGACCATGCCGGTGGAGCAATGCCATGCCACCGAAACGACCGATCCAGTAACCGCCCGTCCCGCCAGCAATGGTCCCGATCCATGCTGCCAGCACCACTGTCACGATGCTCAGATCGCCTTCAGCAGCCAGTGCCGCCGCCGTGAGGAGCACGATCTCACCAGGGAGTGGGAATCCCATCCCTTCGAGCGTGATGAAGCCCACAACGGCAGCTTCGCCGTATGTGCGAACGAGATCAGTAACGGTCAGGACGTACTCTCGGCGAACGCATGCACGGAGTCAGGCATCATTGGGGGAATCAATGCACGGCGCATGCCTCGCCGCAAGAGACGGACTTGTGACGCGCTCTCAGGCCACGAATACGGCCTGCGCATTCGCGCGAAGCCTTTGTTCCGCGATTTCAGCGTCGTCGCGCCGTACGTGCAGCGACGTCGGGATGTCGGGAATACGCACGAGTCTCTCGGTAAGCCCGAATGCCGTTTCCGTGGCACCGAGAAACAGATAGCCGCCCGGAGTCAGCGCCGATGAAAGGCGATCCAGCACATCTTTCTTCGTCATCGTGTCGAAGTAGATCAGAACGTTCCTGCACAGCACGATGTCGAATTGCCCGAGTGATCTGAACGATTCGAGCAGATTCAACTCCTTGAACGAGACCCGCTTGCGAATGTCGTCGGAGAGACGGAACCCATCCGCCGTACTCGTGAAGAACTGCCGTAGATAGCGATCCGGAAGGCCGCGCTGCACTTCGATCTGGGTGAACAGACCGCGGCGCGCGCGGTTCAGGGCCTGCGACGAGAAATCGGTCGCGATCAGATCTATTCGCACCCCAGCCAGCTGCACGCCCATTTCCGCGATCAGCATCGCTATCGAATAAGCTTCCTGGCCGGTGGACGCAGCCGAGCTCCAGATGCGCAACGCGCGACCGCCGCGCCGGCAACGCTCGGCCACTTCCGGCAGAATGGTCGTGCGCATTATCTCGAATGGAACCGTGTCTCTGAAAAAGAACGTTTCGCCAGTCGCCATCGCGTCGCAGACGGCCTTGATCAGCTCCTGATGCGGACCCGCGCGCAGGATCACGATCAGCTCGTTTACCGACCCGAAGCCGTACGCTTTAGCTACGGCCGGGAGCCGGCTCTCCAGCAGATATTCCTTGCCGGGCCCAAGAGCCAATCCGCTCTTGGTGCGCAACAGGGTGCTGATGTACGAATAATCTTCGGGATTGATCACGACCGGACGGGACAGAGAGAAGCAACGTGCGTTGAGATGGACCTCAGCGGGAGAATCGAACAGGGAATTCCAGACGCGACAACACTCCCGGGCATTCCCCAGACCACGCTCGTCGTCTCGTCCTGCACAATTACACGACCACCGGACGCGGCAACCGCCTGACAACCCCGACGACCATCATCGCCCATGCCGGTGAGTACCACCGCCAGCACTCCGTTCGGGAACGCCTGAGCGGCTGTTCGGAACATTGGATCGGCCGCGGGGCGGCAATGGTGTTCCGGCGGGTCGCTGGTGATGCGCAGCGCCGGACTGCGCACGAGGCCTCCACCAATCACCGTCAGGTGATGATCCCCGGGAGCGACGTATATGCGTCCCGGCTGGAGCGCTTCACCGTCGTGCGCCTCATCGCACGGGAGACTGCTCTCTCGCGCGAGACGTTGGGCAAACATGGTGGTGAAGATCGGGGGCATGTGTTGCGTGACGAGCACGGGCAACGGGAAGTCACGCGGAAGACCGGACACCACTATCGCAAGCGCGTTGGGGCCGCCCGTGCTTGCCGCGAGCGCGAGTACCTGCGGCTCGAAGTCGCCGCTGGGAGGCTGAACGTGGCGCGTTCCGCTTACCGGCGTCGGCGCGGCACCGGCCGCTCCGGATCCTGCAACTGCGCGAATCTTCGCAACCACCTCAGTCGCCGCTGCCTCGACCCCGAAAGTGCCGCCGCCGCGCGTCGATGGCTTGTACACATAGTCCACCGCCCCGAGGGCAAGCGCGCGCATGGTGACGTTTGCGCTCTCTCGTGTCAGCGAGCTGGTAATGAGTACACGAACGCGCGGATGTCGCTGCACGATCAACGGAAGCGCGGTAAGTCCATCCATCACCGGCATCTCGATGTCGAGCAGGACGACGTCTATCTCCTGCAGTCGCAAGGCGTCAAGCGCGTCCCTCCCGTTCATCGCGGTAGTCGCCACTCGCATGTCGTCCTGCTCATCCACAATCCGGCCAAGCACACCACGCACGACGGCTGAGTCATCCACGATCAGCACGCGAATTGGCTGGATGCCGGAACTCGTCACGGCGACACCGGAATTTGGGATCTTGTTTCTCGTCTAGATGCCAGCGCGCAGCTTGCCGAGGAAACTCTCCACGGCGCCACAGAGGCGTACGGCCTCGGCGTTCAGCGCCGCAGCAGAACCGTTGAGGCCCTCGGCGGTCTGTCCGGATTCACCGGCAGCGACGGTGACACCGGCGATGTTGAGCGTCACGTCCGCAGTTCCGCGCGCAGCTTCCGTTACGTTCCTGGAAATCTCGCCGGTGGCCGCGTTCTGCTCTTCCACTGCAGCTGCGATCGTCCCCGAGATCTGGTTGATTGTGCCGATGACGCCGGAGATGTCGCCGATGTCGCGAACGGCGCGCGTAGCGTCGTCCTGAACGCTCGCGATCTTGCGCTCTATCTCCTCCGTCGCGCGCGCGGTCTGACGAGCAAGCTCCTTCACCTCGTTGGCAACGACGGCGAATCCCTTGCCTGCCTCACCAGCGCGGGCAGCCTCGATCGTCGCGTTCAACGCAAGCAGATTGGTCTGCTGCGCGATGGACGTGATGACCTTGATGACCTGACCGATCTCCTTGCTGCTCTGGCCCAACTGCACCATCGTGCTGCTCGCGCTGGACGCCTGGCGTACGGCATGCTGTGCGACGGTGGACGCTTCCTGTACCAGTCCAGCGATCTCGCGAACGCTCGCGGAGAGTTGCTCTGCCGAGCTTGCAACCGTCTGCACGTTCCGCGTTGCCTGTTCGGATGATGCCGCGACGGCCTGTGCCTGACACGCAGTTTCTTCCGCCGATGCAGCCATTCCCTGCGCACTGGCTTCAACGTCCGCGGCCGAGACCGTGACCATCTGAACCACGCTCTTTACGTCGCGCTCGAATTCATTCGCGAGCGCTACCTGCTCGGCGGCACCGCTCACCATGCGCGACACGTCGCGCAACATCGTGAGGCGACGCTCGGACGGACGCAATTCGTCCGACGATATGAATTCCATGATGCCGATCACGCGGCCCTTGACGATGACCGGGAAGGCAACTCCACTGCGCACGTTCGCGCGTCGCGCCATCGGCGAGCGAATTGCATCGCCCTGATCCGCCAGATCAGGAACGAATACGAGGTCATGGCTTGCCCATGCACGGCCGGCCAATCCCTCGCCCTGCTCGAATGTGCAATCACGAGTGGCACGCCGGAAATCCTCGTCGACCGAGCCGGATTCGACACAATAACGCAGCCTGTTTGCGGAGCTGTCGATCACCCAGTAAGTGCCGTAGGCCCACTTGAATGAGCTCCGGACGAGCTCGAGCGCCACCTTTGCGATGTCGTCGACCGAGTTGCGCCCCGCATTGGCACGCAGAACGGTGACGAGCACTTCCATGTCCTCTTCCGCTTCGAGGCGAGTCGCGCGCTCGCGCATGCGTTCGAGCGCCGACGAAACCAGCTCGGCGACGCGACGAAGTACGTCTATGCGCTCATCGGAAAGTGCCAGCGGCTCCATGACGAAGAAGTCGAGAGCTCCAACGACCTCGCCACCTACCGATAACGGAAGCGCTATTGCAGCAGTGCATCCCGCCGCCTGCGCGACTTCGCCGCGGCGGTCCTGCAGATATTGCAGATCGTCAACGATGAAGACGTCGCGATAACGCCACGCCTTTCCGACCAGACCGTCTGCTTCTGCATACGCCGCACTAACCGTGACTCGGTGAAACTCGTTGTTCACTGCGCCCGATTCCAGGGCGAAGCGAAGATGCTCCTTCTGATTGTCGGCGTTCCAGTACGATCCGTATGGCCAGCCGAAGCCGGCGCGAATCGCTTCGAGCGCGCCGCGTGCAGCTTCAGCCGCGCTTCCGGCCCGCGCGGTGGCGCCAGCAACGTGCATGATGACACGCGCATGAGTCTGCGCTTCGAGCACTCGCGTCTCGAGCTCATCCACGACCTGCCGCTCTCGCAGTGCGCCAGCGCGCCGCTCGGTCTTGCGACGCTCGGACTTCGCCAGGTTGTCGCCGCTTCCGTTCCTGGTTGGCGGTGCGACCGGAACTGGATCCGTGATGTCGTCGAGGTTGATGCGGGTCGTCATACAGCGTATCTCGGTTTATGGGCGTGTATTTGGTTCGTTCAGCAGGCGTGTCACATCGACAACTGCGAGTAACCCCTGGTCCATCCGTACAACGCCGGTACACGCCCGCGCCCAGGCACCGCCAAGACTGGCCGGAGCTGGATCGAGCGTCCCTGGCGAAACAGCAAAGACGTCGCCGACTTCGTCGACAACGAGCGCGAACAGCTCGTCGCCGTCGCGGACCACCACATTCATTGAAGAGTCGGACGCATGGCGCGAAATCTCCAGCCGCTGGTGCACGTCGATCGCGGTCACGATCTGGCCGCGAAGGTTGAGGAAACCGGCGATTCCGGGGCCGGCCAGCGGAACGCGCGCGATCCGCAGATGACCGATCACTTCCTGAACGTCCATGACGTCGACGCCAAACCACTGGTCGCCAACGCGAAACGTCACCACTTCACCAGCAGGGGCGAGTGTCACGGTCAAGAGACAGACCCCCGGCGCGCTCGCTCCATGTAGTATGAGACGTCGAGGACTTCGGTAGCGGCTCCGGCGATAACTGCCGTCCCAAGCACCCCGGGACGCGTCGAGGCGAGCTCGAGGTTCACTATCTCATCGACGATGTC
>Ga0207678_10000620_pt1 | contig 32501 bp, 26 predicted proteins | sample KBSC63metaG_FD_184319 | JGI IMG/M metagenome (GOLD analysis project Ga0207678, IMG submission 184319) | Corn rhizosphere microbial communities from Kellogg Biological Station, Michigan, USA - KBS C6-3 metaG (SPAdes) (version 2) | ecosystem: Host-associated > Plants > Roots > Rhizosphere > Soil ... | reverse complement strand
AAGCTCGGCACCGACGGCTACACGTTCGCGAACACGGGAACCTATACGTTCACGTCGTCGGACGGCAAATTCACCAAAACGCTGAAGGGCGACGGCAAGACGAAGATCGCGTCGGCCGTCGATGCGGTGAACGTGCTGTACAACCTGCTGCAGGTCGCGCCCGCGATGACGGCCGAAACGGGCGGCGTCACGATGGAGAAGTACCTCGGCGCGGAACAGGCGCAGACGCTCGCGTACCTGCAGGACGCGGAGGACTATTACCAGAAGGGGCCCGGCATCCAGGAAGCGAACCCGGTCACGTACCGGATGGCGAAGGTGCTGCAGGACGACTTCTTCAACGAGGTCGACGCGATCGCGCGCGGCGACCTGACGCGCGCCGCGAAACTGCGCTTCACGCATGCGGAAATCGTGATTCCGTTCGCGTCGATCATGAACCTGAAGAACGTGTTCGTGCCGACGCCGCAGGCGCAGACCTACACGTATGCGAACAACCCGTGGCGCGGCGACCAGGTGTCGCCGATGGCCGCGAACATGCAATGGGACGTGTATCGCAATGGCTCGCGGCTCATCGTGAAGATGCTGTACAACGAACGCGAGACGGATTTCCAGGCCGCATGCGATGGCGCGAAAATCGCGCCGGCGAGTCATTTCTATGACTACGCGGGATTGAAGCGCTGCTACGGATATCAGTGACGCGTCAACGCTGGATCGTTGCGCTCGTGTGTGCCGCCGGCGCAGCCTTCGGTTTCACCGCGGCGTGCGCCTTCGGATCGGCGCTGGCAGGATGTTGAACCTTGCGGGTCTTCGCGGGCGCCGCTTGTGTCTTCGACGCGGGCTTCGCGTCGACATGCGCCGCGGCCGGCGCCTTCGACGGCGAACGAACGGCTTGCCGCGCCGGCTTCACGGCCGTCGCACTGCTCGTCGCGACGGGCGCATGCTTGGCGTGCTGCTGCGCGTACGCTTTGACGTCGTGGTCGTTCATCCACGATTCCGTGTAGGCAGCCGCTGCAGGCTGCGACAGATTGAGACAGGCGATCGATGCCACGAGGAAGGCACGAAGATACGTGCGACGATTGAATGCGGTAATGACGAATGCTCCTTGCGATCTGGCTTGACGCGCCGTATCGAACTTGCCGGCGCCGTCGTGGCGGCACGATAAATGAGCGCATTCCACATCGCAAGCATCCGGCTGGTGATCCAAACGATTCTTGACGTTTGGTCGACCGCGGCGATCTCGAACTCCGGTTCGTCGACGGTGTCGAACGTGCATCGCCGGAGAGTCATATGAAACGCGTCGCCCCTTTCGTCCTCGTGATCGCGCTTGCCGCCGCCAGCTTGCCGGCACTCGCCGGTAGTAGCGCGTCGCCGGTTCCGCAGCAAGCGAGAAACTGTGTACCGTCGTCCACCTCCGCCTCCCCCGGAACCGCACCCGGCTCCCGCTCCACGTCGAAGGCCCCGCCGATTCGCGTGTGCGTCGGCGATTCCGACACGCAACTGAACCTGCCGTGGTTCCTGACCGACGTCCTCACCGCCGTGGACACGCACCAATCGCCACGCGACCTGTTCCACAAGATGCGCAACGATTTCTGACGCGCGGCCCGGCCAATGGCGTGCCCGTCATGCTCGGGTATTCCCCGATCCAGAAAGAAGAACCCCGCATCGCGTGGGTTGAACGGCGTTGACTGCAAATTGCCGAGAGATCGCGAAGACGCCGCGGTGCGCGAATATTTCCCGTTGAGAGTCAATCACAAAATTACACCATTGGTTGGCTAACAATATTTCGCAATCGTGCATCGCGTCATATACTTGCCCCGCACCATCCTCGTGCCAAGAGACGGTGTTCTTCTGTCCCGGCCGCACACCGATGCGGTCGGGTTTTTTTTCGGTGCGCGACGTCGATATCTATACATAATGAATGTATGTATAGCGATGCGCGTCGAATCCCGTGACTCCGTCGCGATGCCTTGGCTTGCGCACCGCAAGCATAGAATCGATTTGCGTCCAGATCTCGGCGCGAGCCCCGTTGCCCCGGCCAGGCACGGCGAATGCTCCGCGCCAATCCATCGACCGGTTCGACCTGCATTGCCATGCGTACAACAACAAGCGCGATCGGAGAAACATCCCCGCCGGGCTCAAAACCCGCATTCCAGCGCAGCGGTGCGTGGCCGCATATCGTCTTCTCGGTTGCGTTGAGCATCTGCATCCTCGTGCTCTTGATGGCGCTCGTCGCGGCCGAACGCCTCTCACGCGATTCGGTTGCCGAGCATGAACGCGACGTCGCGAACGACATCGTGATCTCGGTCGACCGCATCCTCGACGGCGTGCGCTCGCGGCACCCGGCCGAATTGACCGCGCTGGTCGGGCGCCCCTGCGCGACGGTCTTCAGGACCCTCGCCGAAGTAGGCACTCACCTGCGCTATCTGCGCGCCGTCGCGCTGGCCAATGACGGTCGCGTCACGTGCTCGTCGGCGCTGGGCTCGATCGACGTCTCGCTCGACGCGTATGTGCACGCCCCGCCACCGGGGATGACGGCCATCACGCTGCTTCGGCAGACTCCGTTCCAGCATCACGTGCCCGTGCTGGCGGTGTTTCGTGCGACCGCGCCCGCATCGGGCGTGCTTTATCTGATCGAAGGCGACTATCTGGCCGACATGCTGTCGCACGGCGCGCGTTTCGGCGCGGAAACCGCGATGCTGTCGGTCAACGGTGCGGGCGGTCTCGATCAGCATGGCGAATTCGTGCCGGCGTTCCACGCGGCCCCGTCGGCCGGCAGCACGATCGCCTCGAGCGCGTGGCCGTTCACGGTTTCCGTCACCTCGTCGGAATCCTATGTTCAGCAGGTGCAACGGCACTACCGGCTGATCTGCGTGACGATCGCGCTGCTGGTGAACGGCCTCGTCGCGGCCGCGTACCTGCTCGCGATGGCGCCGCGCCGGCTGTTGCTGAAGGCCGTGCGCAATGCGCTGAAGCGCAACGAATTTCACGTGGTGTACCAGCCGATCGTCGACGTCGACACGCGCAGGACCGTCGGCGTCGAGGCGCTGCTGCGCTGGCACCATCCGAAATGGGGGCCGATCAGCCCGGCCGTGTTCGTCCCGCAGGTCGAATCGAGCTCGATCCTGCCGAAGGTGACCGAATTCGTGCTGCGCACGGCCGTGTCGGAACTGACCACACTGGCGCCGTCGATGCCGCTGCGCATCGCGATCAACGTCGCGCCGAAGGATCTCGAGCGTCCGCGCTTCGTATCCGTCGTCGAAGAGGCGATCCGCGGGCTTCCGCCGGGGTTCACGCTGGTGCTCGAAGTGACCGAGCGCATCCTGCTCGAAAAGAATGCACGCACCACCGCGATGTTTGCCGCGCTGCGCGCGACGGGCGCGAGATTCGCGATCGACGACTTCGGCACGCATCACAGCAACCTCGACATGCTGTCGCGCTTTCCGTTCGACTACGTGAAGATCGATCGCCAGTTCATCTCGCAGTTGACGACCGTCAATGCCAGGCTGATCGAAGGCATCGCGGCCGTCGCGCACCACTACGACCTGAAGATCATCGCCGAGGGCGTGGAGACGGAAGAACAGCATCGCGCGCTGCATGCGGTCGGGATTCAGTACGCACAGGGCTACCTGTATCAGCGGCCGCAGCGGCCGACAGACCTGAAGCGGGATTTCGCGCCGATGCCGGCTTAGGTGTCGGCCGGCGCGGCGGGTGCGGGGCTGGCGCTTTGATCCGGCGCCCTTTCACGGCTATGCTCTCTGCGATGCTGACCGCCGCGCGACCGGGTATGAATCCATCGCGCCATAATGGAATTCGCAGCGCGATCGACAGGTTTAACGAGTTTTCCGATCATGACGCCAGACCAGCCGCAGCCCATCCCTTCGGACCCACCGCCGGCCCAGCACGAGCAGCCGCTGCTCGACCGCTATGCGGAGTTCCGCTTCCAGACGGTCGTCGCGTCGATCACCGACTATGCAGTGTTCATGCTCGACCCGCACGGCAACGTCGCGACATGGAACGCGGGCGCCGAGCGCATCAAGGGTTTCCGGACGGACGAAATCATCGGCAGCCATTTCTCGCGCTTCTATCCAGCCGATGCGATCGCGGCCGGCCGCCCGGCGCACGCGCTCGAAGCCGCCGCCGCGTACGGTCACTTCCAGGACGAAAGCTGGCGCGTGCGCAAGGACGGTTCGCGGTTCTGGGCCAGCGTGACGATCACGGCCGTCCGCGACGAGTCGCATCAATTGCGCGGCTTCATCAAGATCACGCGCGACATGACCGAGCGCAAGCGCGTGGAGGAACTCGAAGCGGCCACTCGGCGGCTGGACGTCTTCATCGCGACGCTCGCGCACGAGCTGCGCAACCAGCTCGCGCCGCTGCGGCACACGATCGGCATCCTGCAAGGCCTGCCGTTGTCCGAACTGGGCCCGGCGCTCACGCAATGCAAGGACATCGCGGATCGCCAGATCGAACAGCTCGTGCGGCTCGTCGACGATCTGCTCGACATCGGACGCATCAAGTCCGACAAGGTGGATCTGAAGAAAGCGCCGGTGAACGTGCGCGATATCGTGTACCGGAGCGTGCAGGGCATTCAGCCGAAGGTCGACGCGCGCGGGCAGCGGATTATCGTGCGGCTGCCGCCCGCGCCCGTGATCGTTCACGGCGACGATGTCCGGCTCGTCCAGGTGCTGTACAACCTGCTCGACAATGCGTCGAAGTATTCGCCGAACGGCGAGCGCATCGAGCTCCACGTGCGCACCGAGCAGAACGTGGTTGCGATCGAGATCGTCGATTACGGGATCGGCATCGTGCCCGGCGCGCAGGAATCGATCTTCGACCCGTTCGAGCAGGAGAATGCCGCGGAGCGCCACGCGCCCGGCGGGCTCGGGCTGGGGCTTGCGATCAGCAAGAAATTCGTCGACCTGCATGGTGGCAGCATCACGGCCGACAGCGCCGGGATCGGCGCGGGGTCGACGTTTACGGTCCGGCTGCCGATCGCGGAATCGAATCGTGCGGTCGAGCACGTGCAAAAGGCGCCGGCGCCATCCTCCATGCATGCGCTGCGCATCCTGATCGTCGACGACAACCGCGAATCGGCCGACACGCTCGCCATCCTGATGCAGATCAAGGGCCACACGGCCCGCGTCGCGTACCACGCGCGCGATGCACTGTCGATAGCCCGCGAATTCGCGCCGCATCTGATGCTGATCGATCTCAGCATGCCGGACGTCAGCGGGTTCGAGCTGCTCCAGACGTTGCGCTCGACCGGCGCCGCACCCGACTCGTACTATGTCGCGCTGTCCGGACATGTGCGTTCGTCGGACCGACAGGACACCACGGACGCCGGCTTCCACGATCATTTCGCGAAGCCGATTCCGATCGAGGCGCTGGACACGCTGCTCGCGCGCGTGGAGGACGATGCGCGTCGCCGCGGCCGGCTGTGACGATCGGCACGACCACCGCGGAGCGACGCGCGGGAGCCGCGAGAGGGGCTAAAATCCGCCGCCTGGGCATCCACACGAGCAAGCGTTTTGACGGAGTTCGAGCAGGGTTTCATCCTCACCCGCCACTGGCGGGACACAGCGTCCGGCATCGAGATCGAGTTCTGGCTGGCAACCGAACACGGCCCGCGCCGCGTGCGGTTGCGCCCGCAGGAAGCCGTCGCGTTCGTGCCGGCCGAGCAGCAGGCGCTCGCCGAACGCACGCTGGCCGGCGAACGTGATGCCGAACTGCGCCCGCTCGCGCTGCGCGACTTCCGCCAGCGCGCCGTCGCCGGCCTCTATTGCCGCCGCTACCGCAATCTGTCCGGGCTCCAGAAACGCCTCGCCGCAGCCGGCGTCGACGTCTACGAAGCCGACATCCAGCCGCCCGACCGCTACACGATGGAGCGCTTCATCACGGCGCCCGTGCTGTGTCGCGGCACGGCCGGCCGCGACGGCACGCTGACCGACGGCGAACTGAAACCCGCGACCGGCTATCGCCCGACGCTGCGCTGCGTGTCGCTCGACATCGAGACGAGCGTCCACGGCGAGCTGTATTCGATCGCGCTCGAAGGCTGCGGGCAGCGGCAGGTCTACATGCTCGGGCCGCCCAACGGCGACGCGCCGGCCGTCGACTTCAACCTCGACTACTGCGACAACCGGGCCGAGATGCTCACGCGGCTCAACGACTGGTTCGGCGCGCACGATCCCGATGCGGTGATCGGCTGGAACCTCGTGCAGTTCGACCTGCGCATCCTGCATGCGCACGCGGAGCAATACGGCGTGCCGCTGAAGCTCGGGCGCGGCGGCAGCGTGCTCGAGTGGCGCGCGCATGGTCAACAGCCCGACCACTTCTTCGCGGGTGCGGCCGGCCGCCTGATCCTCGACGGCATCGACATGCTGAAATCGGCGACGTGGTCGTTTCCGTCGTTCAGCCTCGAATACGTGTCGCAGTCGCTGCTCGGCGAAGGCAAGGCTGTCGACAATCCGTATCAGCGAATGGACGAGATCCAGCGCCGCTTCGATCACGACAAACCCGCGCTCGCACACTACAACCTGAAGGACTGCGAACTCGTCACGCGCATCTTCGAGAAGGCCGACCTGCTGTCCTTCGCGCTCGAACGCGCGAGCGTCACGGGCCTTGCGGCCGATCGCACCGGCGGCTCGGTCGCCGCGTTCACGAACCTGTACCTGCCGCGCATGCACCGGCTCGGCTACGTCGCGCCGAACCTCGGCGACGTGACGGGGCAGAACAGCCCCGGCGGCTTCGTGATGGATTCGCGGCCCGGGCTGTACGATTCGGTGCTCGTGTTCGACTACAAGAGCCTCTATCCGTCGATCATCCGCACGTTCCTGATCGATCCGGCCGGGCTGATCGAAGGGCTCGCGCACCCGAGCGACGACGCGTCCGTGCCGGGCTTTCTCGGCGCGCGCTTCTCGCGTACCGCGCATTGCCTGCCCGACATCGTGCGGCGCGTGTCCGAAGGCCGCGACGAAGCGAAACGCCAGCGCAACGCGCCGCTGTCGCAGGCGCTGAAGATCATCATGAACTCGTTCTACGGCGTGCTCGGCTCGACGGGCTGCCGGTTCTTCGATCCGCGCCTCGCGTCGTCGATCACGATGCGCGGCCACGAGATCATGCATCGCACGCGCGAGCTGATCGAAGCGCAGGGTTACGAAGTGATCTACGGCGACACCGATTCGACTTTCGTGTGGCTCGGGCGCGAGCACGACGACGATGCGGCCGCCGCCAAGGGCCGCGCGCTCGTCGAACAGGTGAACCGCTGGTGGCAAGCGCACCTGCGCGACCGCTTCGGGCTGGAAAGCGCGCTCGAACTGCAATACGAGCGGCATTACCGCCGCTTCCTGATGCCGACCGTGCGCGGCGCGGAGGAAGGCAGCAAGAAGCGCTATGCGGGCCTCGCGGTCGCGGCGAATGGCGACGAGGACCTCGTGTTCAAGGGGCTCGAAACGGTGCGCACCGACTGGACGCCGCTCGCGCAGGTATTCCAGCGCGAGCTCTACCGGCGCGTGTTCAAGCGCGAGCCTTACCAGGAGTTCATTCGCGACTATGTGCGCCGCACGCTCGCCGGCGAATACGACGCACAACTGATCTATCGGAAGCGCGTGCGCCGGCCTCTGAGCGAGTATCAGCGCAACGTGCCGCCGCATGTGCGTGCCGCGCGGATCGCCGACGAATTCAACCAGGCGCGCGGCCGGCCGCTGCAGTACCAGCGCGGCGGCTGGATCAGCTACGTGATGACGACGGCCGGCCCGGAGCCGCTCGAGACGACGCGCTCGCCGATCGACTACGCGTTCTATGTGAGCCGCCAGTTGCAACCGGTCGCTGATGCAATCCTGCCGTTCCTGCGCGACGATTTCGAACGCGTGATTTCGGGGCAGGGACAGTTGTTCTGAGATCGGGGGCGGGGGACGGCAGGCGCTGTCGTTGCGGCGCATGCGCGCCGCCGTCTGCCCGGCCGAGTGACCGGCCCAGCGCCGTCCCGCCTTTTCCGCTCGCCCTGGCGCGGTCACGCGGCTCGCGGCCACGCATCGGAACACCGAAGGCCGGCGGCGCCACGCCCATCCAGCTAAAATACCGCCCTGCCGCGCGTCCCGCCGCGGCCGGAGGATACTCACATGACCACACGTCGCGGTGCCGCGGTCGCCATCGCGCCCGGTCACGAGACAGCCAGCCTGTCGAAAGCCCAGAAAACGTTCAATACGCTCGTCAAGCAGATCGAGAAGCGGCGCGAGCGTCTCGGCGCGTGGGACGCCGTGATGCCGGCGTTCCAGAAGAAGTTCGTCGACGCGCTGTTGCCGCTCGAACAGGCATCCACCGCGCTGCGGATCAAACTGCTGCACCTGCTCGACGACGCGTTCCTGCAGAAGGGCTTGAGCAAGGCCGAGCAACGCACGCTGTCCGACCTGATCGCGGACATGGCGCGCGATTTAATGCAGGTCAGCGACGACGCGGCGCTGAAGGTCATTTACAACCGGCATGTCGGACCCGCGAACGTGGGCAACGCGGCGGCCAAGCCCGATTCCGAGCCGCAATCGCAACCGCAATCGCCGGAGGATCTCGACTCGCTGTCCCCCGACGCACTCGCCGAGCGGCTGCAAGCCGAACTCGACGCTCAGTTCGAGCGCGACATGGCCGCTCACGCAGCCCGCGAGGCCCAGCGCGCGAAGCGCAAGAAAGCGCCGAAGCAATCGGCGGCGCAGGCCAGGGTCGAAGCCGAGCAGGCCGAATCGAACAAGTCGATCCGCGAGATCTATCGGAAGCTCGCCAGCGCGCTGCATCCCGATCGCGAAACCGATCCGCGCGAGCAGGAACGCAAGACCGTGCTGATGCAGCGGGTCAACCATGCTTATGCGAAGGGCAATCTGCTGCAGTTGCTGGAGTTGCAACTGGAGATCGAACAGATCGACCGGCGTGCGATCGACGGGCTCAGCGAAGCGCGGCTCACGCGCTACAACGGCATCCTGGAAGAGCAGATCCGCGAGCTCGATCAGGAGATCCAGCACGTCGAGAACGATTTCCGGCGCACGTATGGCATCGTGTCGTCCACCAAGGTCGCGCCCGATACCGTGATGCGCATGCTCACGCGCGATATTGCCGGCATGCAGCGCGGCAATCAGGATCTCGCCGTGGCGCTGCGCGAGTTCGAGGATCCGGACAAGGTCAGGGACTGGTTGAAGGACATGAAGCGCAGGCCTGCGTCGTCGCGCTTCGATGACGAGTCGTTTTAAGCGGCAAGCTGGCGCACACCGGCGAACGCACGACGTATCACCGCATTTCCCCCATCCCACCCATCAGCGTCATCAACTGCTCCCGCAGCCACTGACTACCCTGGTCCTGATCGGCGCTGCGATGCCAGTAGCAGAAGTATTCGAGCCCGGGCATCTCGAACGGCAGTTCGAGAATCCGCGCCGGATAGCGCTGCAGCAGCCTGAGCGGCGCGGTCAGCGCGAGATCGCCGCGCATCGCGATCAGCGGCGCGACCATGTAGTGCTGCACGCGCATCTGGATGTTGCGGCGCAGCCCCAGGCGCGTCAGCTCCGCGTCGACGTGCCCGCTGCCCTTGCGGCGGCTCGACACGTGGATGTGCCCCATCGACAGGTAGTCGTCCATGGTCAGCGTGTCGCCCTTGAACGGGTGATCGTCGCGGATCATGCACGCGTAGCGGTCGCGCACGAGCAGCGCCTGATGCAGATGCGGATCGCCGATCAGCGGCGCGTCGATCGCGATGTCCACCGAGCCGTTTGCGAGCGCGGTCGCCACTTCGCGCCGGTCCATCGTGTAGCTGCGCACGTGCATGCCCGGCGCATGTGTCTGCAGCAGCTCGCCGAGCGCGGGCAGCAGCAGCGCTTCGGTCAGGTCGCTCATGCTGAGCCGGAACACGCGCTCGGACGACGCCGGATCGAACACGTCGCCTTCGTGCGCGCTCGAATCGAGCAGTTGCAGCGCCTCGCGCACGCGGCCGACGATGTTCTCGGCCATCGGCGTCGGCATCATCCCGGCCGGCGTGCTGACGAACAGCGGATCGTTCAGCGTCTTGCGCAGCCGCGCCAGCGCGTTGCTGACGGCCGGCTGCGTGAGGTTCAGCACCTCGGCCGCGCGCGTCAGGTTGCGCTTGTTGTAGATCGCCTCGAATACGACGAACAGGTTCAGATCAATCTTCGAAAGCCGCATCGCCGGATCTCCTTGCCGGCATCTTAATACGGCGCGCGCCGCCCGTTCGCCCATGTCGCTCCCTCGCGCGGCGCGAGGCTCAGCCGCGCGGCGGTCGCGTCAGGTACGGCTCGGTCGAGCCGCGCACGCCGTCCTTGATCTCCATCCGTGCGATCGCCTGCAGGTGCACCTCGTCCGGGCCGTCGGCGAAGCGCAGCGCGCGGCCCCAGGTCCACATGTCGGCGAGCGGCGTGTCCGGGCTCAGGCCCATCGCGCCGAACACCTGCATCGCGCGGTCGCATACGTCCGTGTACACGGTCGGCACGAGCGCCTTGATCATCGAGATTTCCTTGCGCGCGGCCTTCGCGCCGACCTTGTCGATCATCCACGCGGCCTTCAGCACCAGCAGGCGCGCCTGGTCGATCTCGATGCGCGAGCGCGCGATCCATTCGCCGATCGTGCCGTGCCGGTTCAGCGGCTTGCCGAACGCCTCGCGCGACTGTGCGCGGTCGATCATCAGCTCCAGCGCCAGCTCGGCCGCGCCGATCGAACGCATGCAGTGATGGATGCGGCCCGGCCCGAGGCGCGCCTGCGCGAGCGCGAAGCCGCTGCCTTCCTCGCCGAGCAGGTTGCGCGCGGGCACGCGCACGTTGTCGAACGTGATCTCGCAGTGCCCTTCCGGCGCGTGGTGATTGACCACCGTGATGTTGCGCACGACCGTCACGCCCGGCGTGTCGCGCGGCACGAGGATCATGCTCTGCTGCTGGTGCGACTCGGCATCGGGATCGGTCTTGCCCATCACGATGAAGATCTTGCAGTTCGGATGCGCGGCGTTCGTGATGAACCACTTGCGGCCGTCGATCACGTAGTCGTCGCCGTCGCGCCGGATGCGCGTCGTGATGTTGGTCGCATCCGACGATGCCACGTCGGGCTCGGTCATCGCGAACGCCGAACGGATCTCGCCGCGCAGCAGCGGCAGCAGCCACTGTTCGCGCTGCTCGGGCGTCGCGAACATGTGCAGCAACTCCATGTTGCCGGTGTCCGGCGCGTTGCAGTTGAACACCTCCGACGCCCAGCTCACGCGCCCCATGATCTCGGCGAGCGGCGCGTATTCGAGGTTGGTCAGGGCCGTGCCGGGCTCGTCGTCCTTCAGGTGCGGCAGGAACAGGTTCCACAGCCCTTCGGCCTTCGCGCGCTCCTTCAGCTCCTCCATGAACGACACGGGATACTGGCCCGCATGCACTTCGTCGTTCCACTGGCGGATGCGCGGCACGATGTGCGCGTCCATGAACGCATGCACGCGTTCGCGCAGCGCTTCCACTTTCGGGGTGTAGCCAAAGTCCATGATCGACTCCTCGAGATTGCGTGTTCGGTTCGGTCAGAAGGCCGAGACACCGCCGTCGACGGCGACGGCCTGCCCGGTCAGATAAGTGTTTTCCTTCGCGCACAGCATCAGCATCGTCGCGACGATTTCGTCGGGCCGGCCGAGCCGCTTCATCGGCGAGCCCTGTGCGAGAAAGTCCTGGCGGTCGCCGATGTCGCTGTCGGTGACCATCGGCGTCGTGCTGTAGAACGGGCACACCGCGTTCACGCGAATGCCGTGGCGCGCGTATTCGAGCGCGGCCGTCTTCGTGAGCCCGACCACCGCGTGTTTCGACGCCGCATAGGCGGCCAGCTTCGGCGCGCCGCCGAGCCCGGCCATCGACGCGACGTTCAGGATCACGCCTTCGCGCTGCGCGAGCATCTGGCGGATCTGGTGCTTCATCCCGAAGAACACGCCCTTCGCGTTCACCGCGAAGCTCAGGTCGAGATCGGCTTCGTCGGTGTCGATCAGCGCCTTCATCGGCGGCGCGATGCCCGCGTTGTTGATGCCGACGTCGAGCCGCCCGAAGCGCGCGGCGGCCGCCTGCACCAGCGAGGCCACGTCAGCTTCGACGCGCACGTCGCAGTGCTGCGCGATCACGTCGGCGCCGGCGGCGCGCAGCGGCGTGGCCACGCGTTCGAGCGCGTCGTCGTTCAGGTCGCCGAGCGCGAGCCGCGCGCCCATCGCCGCCAGCTCGCTCGCGAGCAGCGCACCGAAGCCGCTCGCGGCGCCGGTGATCATCACGGCCTGCCCCGCATAGCTGTCGAGTTTCATCGCGCGCTCAGATCGTCAGGCCGCCGTCGACAACGATGCATTCGCCGTTCGTGTAACTCGCCGCATCCGACACGAGATACAGCACGGTGCCGGCCATCTCGCGCGGCTCCGCGTGGCGGCGCAGCGGGATCTTCGCCATCCAGCTTTCGTAGATGTCCTTGTCGGCGAACAGCGCGCCCGCGAACTTCGTCTTCGTGAGGCCCGGCAGCAGCGCGTTCACGCGGATGCCGAACGGCCCGCACTCCTTCGCGAACGCCTTCGTCATGTTGACGACGGCCGCCTTCGTAATCGAATAGATGCCCTGCCGGTCGCCCGGCTGCAGCGCGTTCACCGACGCGGTGTTGACGATCGCGCCGCCGCCGTGGGCCTTCATCAGCTTGCCGGCCTCGACCGACATGAAGAAGTAGCCGCGGATGTTCACGTCGACGGTCTTTTCGTACGCGGCGAGATCGGTATCGAGGATGTGCCCGAAATACGGGTTCGCGGCCGCGTTGTTTACGAGGATGTCGAGCCGGCCGTGCTTGCCGCGGATCGTCTCGAACGTCGCGGCGATGTCCTCCAGCCGCCCGACGTGACAGGCCAGCGCTTCGGCGCGGCCGCCCGCCGCGACGATCGCGTCCGCGACCGCCTGGCAGTCGTCGAGCTTGCGGCTCGACACGATCACGTGCGCGCCCTGCTCCGCGAGCAGCTTCGCGATTTCCTCGCCGATGCCGCGGCTCGCGCCCGTCACCAGCGCGATCTTGCCCGTCAGGTCGAACAGATTCGTTGCCATGTTGCTGTGCTCCTCCATGTTGTAATTTGTCGTGCCGCCGCTCGGCGATGTCAGCGATGCGCGTCGATCACGCCGACGGCCATTTCGGCCAGCCGCCCGGTCATCGCGCCCACGCGCAGTGCCTGCTCGCTCGACGCGTTGCCCTGCAGCGCGCGCGCCTTCACGCCCTGCGCGATCGCCGCGAGCCGGAAGAAACTGAAGGCCAGATAGAAGTGCCAGTCGCGGATCGGCGCGAGGCCGCGCAGTTCGCAATAGCGCGCGACGATCGCCGCTTCGTCGGGAATGCCGAGTTCGGCACGATCCTGGCCCGCGAGCCCGCGCACCTGGCCGCCCGACGGCAGCCGCAGGCACATGCAGAAGTACGCGAGATCGGCGAGCGGATTGCCGAGCGTCGACAGCTCCCAGTCGAGCACGGCCTGCACGCGATAGTCGTCGCGCGCGAACATCAGGTTGTCGATCCGGAAATCGCCGTGCACCAGCGCGGGCCGGCCCGTGTCTTCCGGGCATGCCTTCGGTAGCCAGTCGATCAGCGTCTCCATCGCGTCGAGGCGCTCCGTTTCCCCCGCGCGATACTGCTTCGTCCATACGCCGACCTGGCGCTCGAAGTAGTTGCCGGGGCGGCCGTAGTCGGCGAGGCCCACCGCGTCGACATCCACGTCGTGCAGCGCGGCCATCGTGCGCAGCAGTGCGTCGTAGCAGATCGCCCGATCGGCCTTCGGCAGTTCCGGCAGCGCCGGATCCCAGAAGATCCGGCCGTCCTCGAAGCTCATCACGTAGAACAGGCTGCCGATCACGTCGCGGTCTTCGCAGAGGTGATACGGATGCGCCACCGGCACCGCGGTGCCCGACAGCGCGGTGAGCACGCGGAATTCGCGATCGACCGCGTGCGCGGATTTCAGCAGTTCGCCGGGCGGCTGGCGGCGCAGCACGTAGCGGCCGCTCTTCGCGTGCAGCAGGAAGGTCGGGTTCGACTGGCCGCCGGCAAACTTCTCCATGTCGAGCGGGCCTTCGAAACCCGGCACGTGCGCTTCCAGATAGCGCGTGAGGCGGGCTACGTCGAGGGGCTGGGAAGGGTTCGTCATCGTCGCGATCGTTCGTGGGTCAGCCGTAGGTGCGCCACGCATGTCGTTCGGGAGCCTCGAGATGCGGGATGCCGTTGAACGACGCAAGGTGGAACGCTTCGGCGTTGAAGAAAAACTGCGAAAGACTGCTGTTGCGGATCTGCAGGTTCAGCGCGATCGCGCTCGACGGCGGCGCGGCGAGCACCTGCTGCACCGTCACCGCGATCGGCCCGCCGGAACTCACCGCGAGCACGCGCTGGCTGCCGCCGTCGCGGATCGCGGCGCGCGCGTCGGAAACGCGCTGCTGGAAATACGCCCAGGTTTCGGGCGCGGTGTCGCCGAGCTTGTCGTCGGCCCATAGATGCAGCACCTGTCGCAGCGCGCGAAAGTGCTCCTTCATCGAGCCGGCCGCGAGCCGCGCGATCTCCGGATAGTCGCTGGCCGCCGCCGCGAACAGCCCGTGGAAGTCGTATTCGTTCAGGCCAGGATGGCGGTCGACCGGCGCGCCTTCGTGGCCCATCCCGCGCAGGATCGCGGCGACCGTCTGCGCATGCCGGTTCATCGTGCCGCAGATCACGCGGTCGAACGTCAGGCCCTGCCGTGCGAAGTATTCGCCGAGCCACACGCCCTGCTGCTCGCCGGAGGGGGACAGCCGGTCGTAGTCCTCCGTGCCGAACGACGCCTGCCCGTGCCGTACCAGAAAGAGTTCAGCCATTGCCTGTCCGCCTGAAGGGAACCGAAGGCCCAGCATAGCGATCGCGCTTACATTTTTGAAATTTATTTTCTGAATCGATCGGTATTCATGGAATGAATTCCACCGATTCAGACAATGCGCTTTCAGAGAGTTTCGAGTTGCCAGTGTCGCGGCACGCGAATTGCGACAGCAGGCACCGTCATATCACCACTCAGGAGGGTGCGATGCTCGGTACGATCCTTATCATCGTTCTGATTCTGCTGCTCATCGGAGCATTTCCTGCATGGCCCCACAGCCGGAGCTGGGGCTACTGGCCATCGGGCACTCTCGGGCTGGTCGTCGTCATCGTCGTGATACTGGTGTTGCTGGGGCGGATTTGAGCGGGAAGGCGCGCGTGCCGGTTGAACGCCCACGCGCGCCTTCCCCTGTCGCCGCCATCACTTCTTTACAAAGGCAAGCGATGATCTGCATCTCCGTAGCCCGTGCGGACGGCCTCTGATGCCGTCGACCCACGCGGGCGGGACATCGCTGTCCGTTGCTCGCGCACCGATCCGTTCCAATTCAGGAGAACGTGTTTCCCGCCGCCCGCGAGCAGCGCCGTGCGTACGTCGCGCATCAGCAGGGAGGATCGTCCTCCCGCGCGCCCCGCGCCCGGCAAATCCGAACGCCTCAGGTTATCAATTGATCGAAAAGATTCATTAGACGGTGCATCCTCCTGCGCGCGATGCTGGCCCCGCCCGTGAACGCTGCGTCATTGCAACGCCGCGCACGAAAATGGAGTGAGACACATGCCTACCGATCACCGTCAACGGCGCCACACGCTGTGGCTGCTGTGCGCGCTGTCATTCATCCTCTACGTCGACCGCGTCAATCTCGCGACCGCGGCCGGCGCGATCAAGGCCGAACTCGGCCTGTCGAATACCGAACTCGGCATCGCGTTTTCCGCGTTCGCCTATTCGTATGCAATCTGCCAGATCGGCGGCGGGTGGATCGCCGATCGCTTCGGCGCGCGCATCACGCTGATCGGCTGCGGGCTGATCTGGGTCGCGTCGACGTTCATGACCGGGCTCGTGCACAGCCTCGCGCTGCTGTTCGCCGCGCGCCTGCTGCTCGGCATCGGCGAAGGCGCGACGCTGCCCGCGCAGGCCCGCGCGATCACGCACTGGTTCTCGCGCGAACGGCGCGGCGTCGTGCAGGGCTTCACGCATTCGTTCTCGCGGCTCGGCAACGCGGTCACGCCGCCGATCGTCGCCGCGCTGATGACGTGGCTGTCGTGGCGCGCAGCATTCTTCGTGATCGGCGCGGTGACGCTGGTGTGGCTCGTGTGGTGGGTCGTCGGCTTCCGCGAGTACCCGCGCGGAGAAGGCGACGGCAATGGCGTCGGCCGCACGCACACCGCCGGTGCCGTGCGCCCGGCACCGGCCTCAGGCTCGACGCCGTGGGGCCCGCTGTTGCGCCGGATGGCGCCGACGATCTTCGTCTACTTCTGCTACGGCTGGACCGCGTGGCTGTTCTTCACGTGGCTGCCCACGTTCTTCCTGAACGGCCAGGGCCTTAACCTGAAATCGACCGCGCTGTTCGCGTCCGGCGTGTTCTTCGCGGGCGTGGTCGGCGACACGCTCGGCGGCTGGCTGTGCGACCGCATCTATCGCAAGACCGGCAATCTCGCGCTGTCGCGCCAGAGCGTGATCGTCGCGAGCTTCACCGGCGCGCTCGTCTGCCTGCTGCCGCTCGCGTTCGTGCATTCGACGGCCGGGATCGCGCTGTGCCTGTCCGGATCGTTCCTGTGCCTCGAACTGACGATCGGGCCGATCTGGGCCGTGCCGAGCGACATCGCGCCGCAACACGCGGGCATCGCGAGCGGAATGATGAACGCGGGTTCGGCGATCGCGGGGATCCTGTCGCCGATCCTGTTCGGCTATCTCGTCGATCACACCGGCAGCTGGACGGTGCCGTTCGTCGGATCGGTCGCCATGCTGCTGATCGGCATCGTCGCCGCGCTGCGGATCCGGCCGGATCGCGCGTTGTCCGAAGCACGGCCGCCGCTCGCCGAAGCGCCGGTTGCACCGTCGGCGCGCTGAAGCCGTTCGCTTCGGGTTCGCCTGCCTCCCCGTCTCGCCAGCGTCGCCGTCGCGCTTCACTGTGTTCCGCGATGGTGGTGCCTCGGCTGGTTCGGCTGGTTCGGCCGACGCGGCTTGTTCGGCTTGTTCGGCTTCGGTGTACTTGGCTGGCTCGGCCAGCTCGGCTGATTCGGCTGGTTCGGTCGCCTCGGCTGGCGCGGCTGGCTCGGCCGCCTCGGCTGGCAAACCGCGCCGTTACGCGGCGCCGTCATCGCCCGGCCCGCCTTCCCGGTGGAACAGCGCGAGAAACTGCTGCGCGGGAATGCTCAGCGGCCGGTCGCGCCGCACGAGACTCCCGTACGACGGCAGCTTCTGGCCAAGCTCGTAATCGAGGATCGCCACGAGCCCGTGCTCCGCGTTGCGCTGCGCGACCGTCAGCGGAATCACGCCGAGCATGTGCGAACGGTCGACGAGGTTCATCGTCGTCAGGATCGAGCCCGTCTCGACCAGCCCGCGTGGCATCGGCTGGTGACGCGCGCGGAACTCGCGCTCGACGACCTCGCGCGCCGGGCTGCCGGCCGGCTGCAGGATCCACGTGTAATCGAGCAGCGCGTCGAATTCGACCGGCCCGGCCCCGGCAAGCGGATGGTCGCGGCCCGCGATGATCGCGAGCGCCTCGTCGTCCACCACGCGGAAGTCGCAATCGGTGCCGACGTTGCGTCCGATCACCACTTCGAGCACGCCTTCGCGCAACTGGGGCATCAGCCGGTCGCTGGTGTCGACCGCGATGTCGATCGCGAGCAGCGGATAGCGCGCCTTCAACTGCACCAGCGCCTCGGTGAGCCGCCCGGGCGACGCCGCCATGATGCTGCCGATGGCGAGCCGCCCCGCGCTGCCGAGCTGCAGCTCGCCGAGCTCGCGATTGAGCGCCTCCATGCTGCCGCGAATCCCGCGGAAATAGCCGAGCACGCGCTCGCCGGCCGGGTTCAGCACGAGCCCGCGCCCGACGCGGTCGAACAGCCGCTGGCCGAGCGCGCTTTCCAGCTCGGCCAGCATCTTCGTCGCGGCCGGCTGCGTGAGGCCCAGCTGCCCGGCCGCCGCGCGCAGCGTCGAGCATTCATCCACCGCGAGCAGCAGCGCGATCTGCCGCATCCGCAGCCGGTTCAGCAGTTGGGGAGTCGAGTCTCGTCGATCGATCGAGCCCATTTCGATTACTCCAGGTTATCGATTCATCAAGAGTTTTCAATTTACCGACTCATTCCGTCTACCTAGCATGAACCCCATAGACCAACGGCCACGCGCCGCCACCGGAGACACCGCATGAACCCGCAACCGACCGCCGCCCGTCACGGAGACGCCTCATGACGACCGCCGCTGCCCTGCCCGTCGTCGCGCTGACGCTCGGCGACCCCGCCGGCATCGGCGCCGAACTGATCGCGAAACTGCTCGCGCGGCCCGACGCGACGTCCCGCGCGAACCTCGTGCTGATCGGCGACCGCTGGCTGTGGGAAGCCGGCCAGCGCATCGCCGGCGTGACGGTCGACGTCGAGCCCGTCGAATCGCTCGCCGCCGCGCGCGGTCGGCCGTCCACCGCGCGCGCCGCGTTCGTCGCAGTCGACACGATCGATCCCGCGCAGGTCACCGTCGGCCAGCCGGGCGCGGCCGGCGGCCGCTCTACGCTGACGGTGCTCGACCAGTGTCTCGACGCCGCGCTCGCCGGCGACATCGACGCGATCTGCTTCGCGCCGCTGAACAAGTACGCGATGAAGCTCGGCGGGCTCAGGCACGACGACGAGCTGCACCACTTCGCGGCCACGCTCGGCGTGACCGGCTACTTCTGCGAATTCAACACGCTCGGCGAACTGTGGACCGCGCGCATCTCGTCGCATATTCCGCTGAAGGAAGCGGCGGCCCAACTGAGCGTCGAGCGCATCGAACAGGCATCCGAACTGATCTACCAGTCGCTGCTCGCGAACGGCGTCGCGACGCCGAAGGTCGCGATCGCCGCGTTCAACCCGCACGGCGGCGACGGCGGCAGCTGCGGCCGCGAGGAAGTCGACATCATCGAGCCGGCGGTGCGCAAGCTGCAGGCGCGCGACTGGCCGACCGACACGCCGTTCCACGGCCCGTTCCCCGCCGACACGATCTTCCTGAAGGCGCAGGCCGGCGACTACCAGGCGATCGTCACGATGTACCACGACCAGGGGCAGATCGCGATCAAGCTGCTCGGCTTCTCGCGCGGCGTGACCGTGCAAGGCGGGCTGCCCGTGCCGATCACGACGCCCGCGCACGGCACCGCCTACGACATCGCGGGGCGCGGCACGGCCGACGTCGGCGCGACCTGGCAGGCGCTGCAGATCGCATGCCGGATGGGCGCCGCGCGCCGCACGCCCACCGTTTCGGCGTGACGCTCGCGCGGCGCTTGCACACGACAACATCGATTCCAGGAGACACCAACATGAAGATCCGCTCCGTGCGCGCCCGCGTATTCCAGTGGAAAGGGAAGACCGTCCCGCCGCAAGGCAATTTCTGCTCGAACGCGATGGACCTGCTGTACGCGCCGCAAGAAACCATGAGCACGTTCCGCTTCCATGCGTGGACCGTTGTCGAAGTCGAGACCGACGACGGCATCGTCGGCCTCGGCAACGTCGCGCTCGCGCCGCACATCGCGAAAGCGATCATCGACCAGTACCTCGCGCCGCTCGTGATCGGCCAGGACCCGTGGGACTACGAGTACCTGAACCAGCGGATGTACCGCGCGACCCATGCGTGGGGCCGCAAGGGCATCGGCATGGCGGCGATCTCGGCGGTCGATATCGCGATCTGGGACATCCTCGGCAAGAGCGTCGGCAAGCCCGTGTTCAAGCTGCTCGGCGGCCGCACGAAGGAAAAGATTCCTTGCTACTACTCGAAGCTCTACCGCACCGACCTGAAAGAGATGCAGGACGAGGCGCAGCGCTATATGAAGGAAGGCTTCCGCGCGTTCAAGATGCGCTTCGGCTACGGGCCCGCGCACGGGCAGCAGGGTGTGGTGGAGAACCTGAAGTCGGTCGCGGCGATCCGCGAGGTGATCGGCTACGACAACGACCTGATGCTCGAGTGCTACATGGGCTGGAATCTCGAGTACGCGAAGCGCATCCTGCCGAAGCTCGAGAAGTACCAGCCCCGCTGGCTCGAGGAACCGGTGATCGCCGACGACATCGACGGCTACGCGGAACTGAACCAGCTCACGCGCATTCCGATTTCGGGCGGCGAGCACGAGTTCTCGCTGTACGGCTTCAAGCAGCTGCTGGATCGCAAGGCCGTGTCGGTCGTGCAGTACGACACGAACCGCGTCGGCGGGATCACGATGGCGCACAAGATCAATGCGCTGTGCGAGGCGTACAGCGTGCCGGTGATTCCGCATGCGGGCCAGATGCACAACTATCACCTGACGATGAGCACGCTCGCGTCGCCGATGAGCGAGTACTTCCCGATGTTCGACGTGGAAGTGGGCAACGAGCTGTTCTATTACATCTTCGACGGCGAGCCGGTGGCCGAGAACGGCTTCCTGCAATTGCGCGACGACGTCCCGGGCCTCGGTCTCACGCTGAAGACCGAGTTCCTCGACCAGTTCGACATCGTCGAGTGAGCACGGCCATGAACGCACGCTACCAGGGCGTCTTTCCGGTCGCGCCGACCGTCTTCGACGCACACGGCGCGCTCGATCTCGACGGCCAGCGCCGCTGCCTCGACTTCATGATCGATGCCGGCTCGCAGGGCATCTGCATCCACGCGAACTACTCGGAGCAGTTCGCGCTCGGCGACGACGAGCGCGAGCTCGTCACGCGCACGACGCTCGAGCACGTCGCCGGCCGCGTGCCGGTGATCGTCACGACGTCGCATTTCAGCGCGCGCATCTGCGCGGAACGCAACCGCCACGCACAGGCGTGCGGCGCCGCGATGGTGATGGTGATGCCGCCGTACCACGGCGCGACGTTCCGCGTGCCCGAAGCGCAGGTGCGCGCGTTCTTCCGCGAAGTCGCCGACGGCCTCGACATTCCGCTGATGATCCAGGACGCGCCGGCGAGCGGCGTCGCGCTGCCTGCGTCGTTGCTCGCGACGCTCGCGCGCGAGATCGACGCCGTGTCGTACTTCAAGATCGAGACGGCCGGCGCCGCGTCGAAGCTGCGCGAGCTGATCGCGCTCGGCGGCGACGCGATCGAAGGGCCGTGGGACGGCGAGGAAGGCATCACGCTGCTCGCCGACCTCGATGCCGGCGCGACCGGCGCGATGACGGGCGGCGGCTATCCGGACGGCATCCGCCGGATCACCGACGCGTATTTCGCCGGACGTCGCGACGAAGCCTGCGAGCAGTATGCGCGCTGGCTGCCGCTGATCAACTACGAGAACCGCCAGTCGGGTTTCCTGACCGCGAAGGCGCTGATGAAGGAAGGCGGCGTAATCGCGTGCGATCAGCCGCGCGCGCCGTGGCCCGAGCTGCACCCCGAGGTGCTCGCGGACCTGCTCGACGCGGCGCGGCGGCTCGATCCGCTCGTGCTGCGCTGGGGACGCTAGCCAGACACCGGTTGCCCTGCAACAACGTTGCGCATCGGCGTGACGGCGGTCCGACAGATGGCCGCCGCCGCTCGTCACATGGATCGGAGACACCATGAACCTGTTGAACCCCGCCACCCCGGCCTATGAAGCCGGCGAAGCCATTCCGCGCCGCCGCTGGCTGCGCGTGATTCCACCGCTGCTGCTCGCGTGCATCGTTTCGTACATGGATCGCGTAAACATCGCGTTCGCGATGCCGGGCGGGATGAACGCCGATCTCGGCATGGACGCGACGATGGCCGGCCTCGCCGGCGGCATCTTCTTCTTCGGCTACCTGTTCCTGCAGATTCCAGGCGGCCGGCGCGCGGCGCTCGGCAGCGGCAAGACCTTCATCGCGTGGTCACTCGTGAGCTGGGCCGTGCTGTCGGTGCTGACCGGGCTCGTCACGCACACGTGGCAGCTGCTGACGCTGCGCTTCCTGCTCGGCGTGGCCGAGGGCGGGATGCTGCCCGTCGTGCTGACGATGGTCAGCCACTGGTTTCCCGACCGCGAACGTGGCCGCGCGAATGCGATGGTGATCATGTTCGTGCCGCTCGCCGGCATGATCACCGCGCCGCTGTCCGGCTTCATCCTCGCCGCGTACGATTGGCGTCACCTGTTCTTCAGCGCCGGTGCGCTGTCGCTGCTGTGCCTGTTCGCGTGGATGATGTTCGCCGACGACGGCCCGCAAACCGCGCGCTGGGTGTCGCCGCGCGAGAAGGCGTACATCCTCGACGCGCTGCGCGACGAACAGGCGCGCAAGCAGGCCGCCGGCGCGCCGGCCGCCGCGTCGTTCGGCGCGATACTGCGCAACCCGACGATCTGGCTGCTGATCGCGATCAACTTCTGCTATCAGGTCGGCATCTACGGCTATACGATGTGGCTGCCGACCCTGTTGAAGAACCTCACGCACGGCGGGATGGGCAAGGTCGGCCTGCTCGCGATGCTGCCGTATGTCGCGATGGTGATCGGGATGTTCGCCACGTCGTATTTGTCAGACCGAACCGGCAAGCGCCGCCTGTTCGTGCTGCTGCCGCTCGTCGGCTTCGCCGCGTGCCTCGCGCTGTCGGTGCTCACGCATGCATCGATGGTGGTGTCGTTCGCGTTCCTGATCGGTTGCGGCTTCTTCCTGCAGGCGGCCGCCGGCGTGTTCTGGGCGATTCCGCCGAAGCTGTGCAGCGTCGAGACGGCCGGCAGCGCGCGCGGCCTGATCAACGCGCTCGGCAACCTCGGCGGCTTCTGCGGCCCGTATGCGGTCGGCGTGCTGACCCAGCACGTGAGCGCGGCGGCCGGTGTGTACAGCCTCGCCGTCACGCTCGCGGTGGCCGGCCTGCTCGCGCTGACGCTGCCCAAGCGCTGCGAAGGCTGACGCGCGCCGACACGCGGGCACGCGAACGAAACAACGGAGACACACGATGAACGACATCCTGTTGCTGGTGCAGAAATGCGCCCATACCTTCAGCTTCTACGACCTCGAGACGAAAGCCGCGCTCAAGCATCTCGTGCTGTCGAACTTCCCGCACGAATTCACCGTCGACGTGAACGAACGATTCGCGTACGTCGGCATCTTCGGGATCGAGACGGCCTGGTCGCGCGGCCATGAAGGCGATCACCGGATCGCCGAGATCGACCTCGTCGAGCGCACGCACACGCGAATGCTCGACCTGTGGCCGTACTACCGGCCGCACGGAATGGCGACCGATCGCGACGGCCGGCTGTACGCGATGAGCGAGGCGCACGACATGCTGCTCGTGTTCGACGAACCGACCCGCCAGATCGTGCCGAACATGGCCGTGCCGTCCGGCGGCGTGAAGACCCACCTCGTGACGCTCACGCGCGATGCGAGCCGCGCATACGGCGTGCACCTGCTGTCGAACACGGTCACGCAGTTTCATCCGCGCGACGCGACCGTCGCGCCGCGCGCGGTGATGCCCGGCCCGCGTCCCGAAGGCAATGCGCTGTCGGGCGACGAGCGCACGCTGTTCGTCGCGAATCGCGGTGACGACACGCTCGTCGAGATCGACACCGACACGATGACCTGCGGCCGCCGCGTGAAGACGCGCAGCGATCCGAACCGCATCTACCGCACCAGCGCGCCGGACGGCCGCGACCTGCTGTTGCTGACGAATTCCGGCGAGCGTTCGATCTCGGTGTTCGATGCTCGGCAGCTGGAGGAGATCGAACGCGTCGCGCTGCCCGCGAACCCGACCGCGCTGTCGTTCCATCCGTCGCGGCGCGTCGCGTACGTGTCGTTCCAGGACGACTACGTGCGCGAGCTCGATCTCGATGCGTGGCGGTTCGTCGGCGCATGGCCGACGCTGCGCGAACCCGATGCGTCGTATGTGCTCGCAGGCGCGCGCTGAGTGGCACGGCGACGCGCTGCCGGCGGCGCTCGTCGACGCGCATCATCACCTGTGGCAGCTCGGCGCGGGGGCGCACTACCCGTGGCTGCAGGAACGCTACGACCCGGCGGGCTTCATGTTCGGCGACTACGCGGCGCTGTGCCGCGACTTCGGCGTGGACGACTACCGGCAAGCCGCACGATGCGCGCCGATCGTCGCGAGCGTGCACGTCGAGGCCGAACGGGCGCGCGACGAGGCGCTCGCGGAAACGCGCTGGCTGCACGAGGTCGCGGCCGCGCACGGGCTGCCGTCGGCGGTCGTCGCGTGGGTCGACCTGCTGGCCGACGATGCGCACGAGCGCCTCGCCGAACAGGCCGCGTGGCCGCGCGTGCGCGGCGTGCGGTTCAAGCCGCGCACCGCCGCGGCGCCGGATGCGTCCGTCGACGGGCCGGGCACCCTGCGCGATCCGCGCTGGCCGGCCGCGCTGGAGCGCGTCGCCGCGCATGGCCTCGGCTGGGATCTGCGCGTGCCGTTCTGGCATCTGGGCGACGCGGCCGCGCTGCTGGCCGATGCGCCCGGTGTCGACGTCGTGCTCGAACACGCGGGGCTGCCGTGGGATCGCTCGGAAGCAGGGCTCGCGCGCTGGCGCAGCGGCATGGAAGCACTGGCCGCGTCGCCGCGCGTGACCGTGAAGATTTCCGAACTCGGCTTGCGCGATGCGGTGTGGAACGAGGCGGACAACGCGCGGATCATCCGCGACACGATCGCGATATTCGGCTGGCAGCGCTGCCTGTTTGCGAGCAATTTTCCGGTGGCGGGGTTGCGCGTGTCGTATCCGGCGTTGCTGCGTACGTTTGCCCGCGCGATGGCGGACCTCGACGACGCGGCGCGTCAGGCGATCTGGCATGACAATGCGATGTGCGTGTACCGGATTGCGTGAACGCGCTTGACCCGGCCCTTGGGGTCGCCTTTATGCTGGCGGTGTCGAATCGACGGCAGACAGGGGTGACGAATGGGCACGACCACGCTTCGCTTGAGTGCTTCGGCGGCGGCCGCGCGGCTCGGTGTATCGGTGAAGGCGCTGCGGATCTATGAGCGGCAGGGTCTCGTCGCGCCGGAGCGAACGCCGGCGGGCTATCGGGTGTACGGCTCCGACGACCTCGCACGCGCGGCCGACATCGTCGCGCTGCGTGCGCTTGGCCTGAGCCTGGCGCAAGTCGCGAGCGTGCTCGATGGCGACGCGCGCAGTCTCGATGACGCGCTGGCCGCTCACGAAGCGGCGCTCGACCTAGGCATTCAGGATCTCGTCCACAAGCTCGATCGCGTGCGTGCGATCCGTAGCGGCCTTGCGCGCGGCCGGATGCCGTCCGACGGGGAACTGACGCAGCTGCTCGACGATCGCGGCGCCGGTGTCGCGTTCAATCTGCCGTGGCCGTGGGGTGGCGAGTGGTTCGAGTTTCACGACATTCGCCCGTTGAACTACATCATCGGCTCGCTGGCCAGCGGCAAGACGCGACTTGCGATGCGGCTGGCCGAGGCGCTGCCGGGCGCGATGTTCGTCGGACTCGATCGGCTGGAAAACGGCGCCGCCGCGGCATCTGCGGCGCTGCAGGGCGACCCGGCGTGGCAGACGCGTATGGCGCGCGCTTTGGCGTCGCTCGCCGACGGCGGCGCTACGCAATCGCCGGCCCTGACCGCGCTGCTTGCCTGCCTCGAAGCGGCGGGCCCGAGCGCACTGGTCGTCGATTTGATCGAACAGGATCTCGACCGGCCCACGCAACAGGCGTTGATCGCGTGGCTGCGCGCACGCGCCGCGACCGACGCGCGTCCGCTGTTCCTGATGACGCGTTCGTCGGCCATCCTCGATCTGTCGGCGGTCGGGCCCGATGAGGCGATCATCCTGTGTCCGGCGAACCACAACCCGCCTTCCCGCGTGGCGCCTTACCGTGGTGCGCCCGGCTACGAAGCCGTGACGATGTGCCTGGCGTCGCCCGAGATCCGCGAGCGGATCGCCCGCAGGCCGGAAGCGGCGTAACCCGCTGCATGCGCGAGTGGGCGGTCGCAACCGGGAAATCAGTGGAAAAGTTCGATGCTTGCCGGGTACTGTCGGGACACGTCGGACGATCGACCTGGCCCGATGGCCAACGTCGCGCGCAGCCGATCGATCGCGCTTAACATTCAAGGCATCCGAACGAATTCGATTCCTGTATCGTCCACGTCTCCAGCCGACATTTCGCATGACCGCACGCCATGAAAACCGCACCAGCCCGGCCGATTTCGGCCGCCTCGACACCATGAGCCGATTTCGCGTCACTTACGACGGGCCCGCACTCGAATCTTCCGAAATGGACGTGCGCGAACTCGCGCCCGCACTGCTTGCGATCGGAGATTTACTCGAGGCGTCGACACGGGCACTGTGCGGCGATCAGGTTCGGCCGCGCGTGAACGTGCGCGGCAGCTTCAAGACCGGCAGCTTCGGGATCGACTTCACGCTCGCGACCTCGCTGCTCGGCCGCATGCGCGACCTCCTGAGCGGCAACGAAAGCACGGCGCTGGCCAACGCGGTCACGATCCTGACCGCGCTCGGCATCGCCGCGCCGAAGGCGAGGAAAGGTCTCTTCGCCGTCCTCAAGTGGTTGCGCGGGCGCGAGATCCAGCGGGTACAGATGCAGGACCACACCGCGACGCTGCACGTGGACGGCGAGCAACTCGAGATCGACCTGTCGGTCCTCACGCTGCTGCGCGACGTCGGCGTTCGGCAGGCAACCGAGCACGTGCTTGCGCCGCTCGCGCGCGACGGCATCGTGATATTCGCGACCGGCACCGACACCGAGGTGGTCGAGACGATCACCCGCGATGAGATCGCATGGTTTCACGCGCCCGGACAAACCGACGCGCTCCTTCTCGACGAACATCGAAAGATGGCGTTCTCGATCGTGTCGCTCGCATTCAAGGACGACAACAAGTGGCGGCTGTACGACGGCGCGTCGACGATTCACGCGGCGATCACGGATGTCGGCTTCCTGTCGCGCGTGAACAACAGCCAGATCAGTTTCAGCAAGGGTGACGTGCTGGTCTGCAATGTCCGTATGCAGCAGTGGCAAACCTCGGACGGAGCAAAAACCGAATACGAAGTCACGGATGTCCTCGAGCATCGGCCGGCGGGGCGGCAGATTCCGTTGGCGGGGCTTTGATTGCGAATCTGATATGGCGCGCATGAGATCAAGCACTTCGCCCGCCGCCTCCGCACCCCTTGCAAAAGACACGGCCCTCCCGCCGGGAGGGCCGCCTTGCAGACCGACCGCCCAGACAATCAATCGTCGTCGCGGCTAGCCACCTTCTGCGTCACGCCCCGCAGCTTCGGGCACGCCTTCGATCCCACCATGCCTTTCCACAAGACCCGGTTGAACTGATCGGCCGGCCTCGATGACGGCCACCGTGGTGTCATCGTCACACTCGACGCGCCGCCCTCAAGGCGTCCACCGATAAACGGTGATGCTGTTCCCCTTCACGTTGTTCTTCGTCACCACGTACTCGCCGTTCGAGCGGCGGTACGCGCGCACGCTGTACATCGCGTCGATCGCGCTGCTGGTATCCACGGTCGCCGGGCTGGCATTGACGAGCGTCGTGTCGAGGTTGCCGGTGTCGAGATTGAATGCGTCGATGTTCGGCCACAGCGGCCCGCTGCTGCTGAACCAGTAGCCGACGAACAAGTGGCTGCCGGCCGCGTCGATCGACTTCGCGCCGCTATGCGGCAGCGTGATCACCGGATTCGGCTTCGTGGTGTTGCCCGCGCTCCAGCCGTGATACACCTCGATGCGCGTGCCGATCGACGTCCAGTCCGTACTCCCGACCACGCCCTGCGCGAGCACCATCGTGTCGCTGTCGGCGAGATAGATCACGCGCGTCAGCGGCTGGATGCTGGCCGGCACCGGCGTCGGCACGCCCGGCCCCCACGAAGGCTTGCCGCTCGCATCGAAGCCGGTCAGCGGATAGTGATAAATGGCGCCGGTCTTGTCGAGGCCGGCCCATACGCCGCCCCTGCTGTCGAGACTGAAGCCGGCCGACACGCGCCGGGTCGTGTTGAACGCGGGCCCCGGGATCGATCCGTCGGGAATCGCGACGTAGCCGTTGGCCGCGTTGAAGTGGAAGAAGTAGTAAACCGGCGGATTCTGTCCCGCTGCCACGAGGATCCGGTTCGCACCGACCGACGTCAGCAGCCCGAAGTGCTCGTCGCGCTGCGTGTCGTTCATGTTGATGCGCGGATCCGACGGATACGTGAACGGATCGACCGTATTCGCGACGAAGGTGCCGCCCGCGGTGCCGCCGTAGATGTGCGTGCCGCTGTAGAACAGCGCGCCGTCCGTGACCGGATCGGGTGAGGCGATCCCTTCGAAGTTGAGCGACTGCAGCGTCCACCGCAGGCTGCCGGTGCTGCTGTACGCATGAATGTCGGTCGCGCCGTTGCGGCCGAGATCCCAGCTGCCGCCCCACGGGTTGTTGAGCACGTACAGATTGCCGCCCGTGTCCTTGCCGATCCCGACGATCCGGGTGAAGCGCTTCGCGCCGACCTGCCCCTTGATGCCCGCCGTCGTGTCGAGATAGCCGCCGCGCACGCCGAACGTGCCGGCCAGCGCGGGCCGGCCCGATACGGTGTAGCGCTTGATGTTCATGTCGGGGCCTTCGTCGCCGACCAGCAGCTCTCCTGCCGCCGCATCGACATAGAGCGCCGATGGCTGCGACCCGGCAGCCAGCCGGATCGTGTTCAGCAGCGCACCGGCCGGGCTGAATTCGACGACCGCGCCGGCGCTTTTCTGCGCGACCCAGATGTTGCCCGCTGCGTCGACCGCGAGCGCGCCCGGCGCGGACACGCCGATGTCCCGCTGCCAGGCGCCGTCGGTCGTGAATACTCGCACGCGGTTGCCGTAGAAATCGCTCGCATAGAGCAGCGAGCCGGCCGTCGCGAGCCCGGTGACGACGTCGATGCGCGGCTGGTTCGTCGCCGCGGTGACCTGAATGAGCTTGTCGCGAAAGTGCGTCGCGCGGTTGTAGCGCCCGACCGCGCCGCTGCCGTAGGTGCTGCCGGGCTGCAGCGCGACGAACAGCGACGTCGCGTTGCCCGTGATCGCGCTGCCCTGGAATTCGGAATGCGCGCCGATCGAGCCGACGCTCTTGCCGTTCTGGTAGATCGCGACGCCGCCTTCATCCTCGTCCCACATCGACGCGGTGTAGATTACGCCTTCGGGCGCGACCCACATCGAACGCGCGACGTTGCCGACGTGCGCCGCGAGCGTGCCATACGTATTCGCCAGCCAGTCGGTGGTATTGCCCGCGTATCCGTAAGGCGCGAGCGCGGCGATCGCGGCGGCGAGCAGCACGGCCCGAATCGATTTTCTGGCGACCATGGCTGAGGTTCTCCTGAATGTTGGAATCATTCACACGAAGGGCAGCCGGATGGTTTGAAATCGGCAATGCGTAAATACTTCCGCTGAAGCATCCGGTGCAGTCGGTATTACATCGGGCGTGCAATCGATAATCGGCAGCGTCGAGAATAGCGTTATATAAATCAAAAAAAATTGTGCGCCGCTCGCGCAGACGACGTGCGCAATTGCGCGAGAGTGAATGATCACTTACGCGTGCACGCTCGCTATCGGGGAAGTCAGGCTTGCGCCTTGGGAATATCGTCGCCGGTTCGAATGCGACGTATTGAAATAACGGAGAGGTTTTTCGGCGAATCGGAAAAATCGCCGGATGCGGGTAACGAAATGACCGACGGCAAGTATCGCGCCGGCCGGAATTCAGATTGAATCCAGGCCGGCGCATATCACGACAACAGGGAAATCACGCGGACGCCGCCGTCTCACGCACCTCAACCTGCTTGATCTCGCCGCCGCCGCCTGCATCCGCGTCGTCGCGCGGATCGCCGAGCTGGCCCTCCCACTTCGCGACCACGGCCGCCGCGATCGAGTTGCCGACGGCGTTCGTCGCCGAGCGCCCCATGTCGAGGAACATGTCGACACCCATGATCAGCAGCAGCCCCGCTTCCGGCAGGTGGAACTGGCTGAGCGTCGCCGCGATCACGACGAGCGATGCGCGCGGCACGCCGGCCATCCCCTTCGACGTCACCATCAGCATCAGCAGCATCGTGATCTGCGTGCCGAGCGGCAGGTCGATCCCGTACACCTGCGAGATGAACAGCACCGCGAACGTGCAGTACATCATCGAGCCGTCGAGGTTGAACGAATACCCGATCGGCAGCACGAAGCTCGAGATCTTGCGGTTCACGCCGAACCGGTCCAACGCGTCGAGCAGCTTCGGATACGCGGCTTCGGAGCTCGCCGTCGCGAACGACAGCAGGAACGGCTCGCGAATCAGGCGGATCAGCGTGAACGCGCGCTTGCCAAGGAACGTCACGCCCGCGAGCGTCAGCACGCCCCACAGCAGCGCCAGCGCCAGATAGAAGCTCGCCATGAACTTCGCGAACGTGAGCAGGATGCCGAGCCCTTCCGTCGTGATCGTCGACGCCAGCGCGGCAAACACGGCGACCGGCGCGAACCACATCACCGCGCCCGTCACCTTCAGCATGACCTGCGCGAGATCGTCGATCACGCCGGTCAGGCGCTTGCCGGCGTCGCCGAGCGCGGACAGCGCGGTGCCGAAGAAGATCGAGAACACGACGATCTGCAGGATCTCGTTGTTCGCCATCGCCTCGGCGATCGACTTCGGCACCAGGTGGACCACGAAATCCTTCAGCGTGAATGCGGCCGTCTTCAGGTTCAGCGTCGCATCGGCGGCCGGCAGCGGCAAGCTCAGGTGGCTGCCCGGCTTCAGGATCGTCGCGGTCACGAGACCGAGCACCAGCGACGTGAACGACGCGATGAAGAACCAGCCGAACGCCTTCACGCCCACTCGGCCGACCGACCCGCTGTCGCCCATCTGCGCGATGCCGACCGTCAGCGTCGCGAATACCAGCGGCGCGATGATCATCTTGATCAGCCGCAGGAACACGTCGGACAGCAACGCCACGTAGCCGGCGACTTCCCTGGCCATTTTCGGGTCGGGAAATGCGCTATGACAGGCGTAGCCCACGGCGATGCCCAGCGCCATCGCGATGACGATGTACCGGGTGATGTTGTGCTTCTTCTTCATTAGCAATCCAAATTACGGAACATGTGTTTCCAACGGCAGGTCGATCGCCGGCATCGGAACGGGAACGGAATTCCGCGAGCACGGCATGCGCCGTTTCGACTGCCGGAGCCCGTCCGTGGGCACGGCCACTGCGAACGGGGGGCATTCTATCGCAAACGCCGGACCATCTTTCAATTCTGAAAGGAAGGATGGCGGGGCGTTCTGCCGCAGCGGGACGGGCCAGGCCGCCGGTTGAGGATAGGCGCCTGTCGCGCCCGGCGCCCAATTCGGCCGTACGCGGGACATCCGCGAAACCGCCAAGCGACGCATCACGCCGCCGACGTGCCCGGCCGCGGCATGAACCGGCACAGGCACAGCGGCACCACGACCAGCGCGGCGCCCGCGAGAAACGTGGTCGACGCGCCGAAATGCGTCCACAGCGCGCCGGCGAGGCTGCTCGCGAGCAGCATGCAGATGCCGCTCACGAGATTGAATACGCCGAACGCGGTGCCGCGCAGCGTGGCCGGCGAGGTTTCCGACACCATCGCGGCGAGGATGCCCTGCGTAAAGCCCATGTGCAGCCCCCACACGGCCACGCCGACGAACATCGAGATCGTCGACGCGCCGATGCCCAGCAGCAGGTCGGCCGCGATCAGCAGCACCATGCCGGCCGCGAGCAGCACGCGGCGATCCAGCCGGTCCGACAGGATGCCGACCGGCCACGCGGACAGCGAATAGGTGACGCTCATCGCGACCATCACCGCCGGGATCCATGCGGCGTCGAGCCCCGTCTGCTGCGCGCGCAGCACCAGGAACGCCTCGCTGAAACGCGCGAGTGTAAAGGTCGCGCCGGCCGCGACGACGAACCAGTAGCTGCGCGGAAACTCGCGCAGCGCGCTCCAGCGCAGCGGCGAGCGAAAGCGCCGTTGCGATTCCGCCCGATCGGGCTCGCGCACGCCGAAGACGATCAGCGCGATCGCGATGAACGCCGGCACCACGGCGAACCAGAGCACGGTCCTGATGCGGTCCGCGAACAACAACATCAGCGCGATGGCGAGCAGCGGGCCGAGAAACGCGCCCACGGTATCCATCGACTGACGCAGGCCGAAGCACGCGCCGCGGATTTCGGGCGGTGCGACGTCGGCCACCAGCGCGTCCCGCGGCGCGCCGCGAATCCCCTTGCCGACGCGATCGAGCAGCCGGGCCGTCACGACCACGGCCGGGGTGGACGCGAGCGGAAACAACGGCTTGGTGAACGCCGCGAGGCCGTAGCCGAGCAGCAGCAATCCCTTGCGGCGCCCGAGCCAGTCGCTGATCGCGCCGGAGAACACCTTCACGATCATCGCGGTTGCCTCGGCCGCTCCTTCGAGGATGCCGAGCGCGACGACGCTCATCCCCATCGTCGACACCAGATAGATCGGCAACAGCGCATGGATCAGCTCGGACGACAGGTCCATGAACAGGCTGACGAGGCCCAGCGCCCACACGGTCCGCGGAATCGCACGCTTGCCGGCAATCGGTGATGGAACGCTCATGACGGGTCGACCTCGAGGTAGGGGGGCGGCACAAACATCCGACAAATC
>Ga0207678_10000618_pt1 | contig 32543 bp, 33 predicted proteins | sample KBSC63metaG_FD_184319 | JGI IMG/M metagenome (GOLD analysis project Ga0207678, IMG submission 184319) | Corn rhizosphere microbial communities from Kellogg Biological Station, Michigan, USA - KBS C6-3 metaG (SPAdes) (version 2) | ecosystem: Host-associated > Plants > Roots > Rhizosphere > Soil ... | reverse complement strand
AACGAGAGTGAAGATAGAACACGTCGCCGGGATAAGCTTCGCGGCCCGGCGGGCGGCGCAGAAGCAGCGACATCTGGCGATAAGCGACGGCCTGTTTCGAAAGATCGTCATAGGCAATCACGGCGTGCATGCCGTTATCGCGGAAGTATTCGCCCATCGTGCATCCCGTGAACGGTGCAAGGTACTGCATCGGCGCCGGATCGGAGGCGGTCGCAGCAACAATGATCGAGTAATCGAGCGCCCCCCGCTCCTCGAGGATCTTGACGAACTGCGCAACCGTCGAGCGCTTCTGTCCGACGGCGACATAGACGCAATAAAGCTTGGCGCCTTCATCTGTCCCCGCGTTCAAGGACTTCTGGTTGAGGAAAGTGTCGAGAATGACCGCGGTTTTGCCGGTCTGACGGTCGCCGATGACGAGCTCGCGCTGGCCACGGCCAATTGGGATGAGTGAGTCGATCGCCTTGAGGCCTGTGGCCATCGGCTCATGCACCGACTTGCGCGGCAGGATGCCGGGCGCCTTGACGTCGACGCGCATCTTCTTGTCGGACTTGATCGGGCCCTTGCCGTCGATCGGATTTCCGAGGCCATCGACGACGCGGCCGAGAAGACCTTTACCGACCGGAACTTCGACGATGGCGCCAGTCCGCTTGACCGTATCGCCTTCCTTGATCGTGCGGTCGTCGCCGAAAATAACGACGCCGACGTTGTCGGCTTCGAGGTTCAGCGCCATGCCACGGATGCCGCCCGGGAATTCGACCATCTCACCGGCCTGGACGTTATCGAGTCCGTAGACGCGGGCGATGCCGTCACCCACCGACAGCACCTGGCCGATTTCGGAAACTTCAGCCTCTTTGCCGAAGTTCTTGATCTGATCCTTGAGGATCGAGGAAATTTCTGCGGCCCGGATTTCCATTGACGAAGACCTCTTCCCTTGGTCGTTTGCGTTTTTGCACGGCTTCTAGAGCCGCGTATTTCCAAATTCTGGTTCGTCTCGGTGAAACGCCGCCCGGCTCGTGTCCGCGCGGCGCTCGAATTCGCTAAGTCGTCAGGTTCCGGTCCCGGTAAGGACCACCTTGAGATTCTGCAGCTTCGTTTTAAGCGAAGAATCGATCATTCGACTTCCGACCTTGACCACGAGGCCTCCGAGCAGGCCCGGATCGACGCGCGCCTGCAGCGTCACGTCCTTGCCGACAGAAGCCTTCAGGGTTTCTTTCAAAGCGGCGGTCTGCTCGTTATTCAACGGCACCGCGCTGGTAACTTCCGCCGTGACTTCGCCGCGCGACCGGGCAGCAAGCGCCCGATAGGCCTTGATGATGTCCTGGATCGAAAAGAGCCGCCGGTTGCTGGTGACGAGCTTCAGAAAATTGGCCGCCAGGCCGCTGATGCGGACCTTGTCAAGAATAGCGGCAATGGCTTTGTTCTGATCGTCCGTGGCAATGACCGGACTACGCACCAAGCGAACGAGATCGGGGCTCTGGTCCAATAAGCCTTGAAAAGTCACGAGATCGGTTTCGATATCGGCAACTTTTCCGCTGTCGCTGGCGAGATCGAACAACGCCGACGCGTAGCGCCCGGCTACCCCTTCAACGATCGTATCGTTAGTTGCCACGTCGCTCTCACCGTCGCGCTTCAAGGCGCATAGAGGGCGGGGCACCAAAAGGCCCGACACTGCGCCCCGCTTCAAGGAAAGGCTTTTGCTAAACAGAGGCCTGCGGTTGAGGCCGAAACCGACCAGCCGCCCCCTTCAAAGCCGGCGTGTCCTTAACATGGGCTCCGTTGGGCTTCAACGGCGTGCTGGGGGGCGCGTTGCCGCATTATGGCAGCTTTGGGGACGCCGAACGGCATCCCGTGTTTCTCACGACAACGCCGGAGAAGTGGGCTTGGCTCGCCTTCGCAGCCGCGTCGCGAACAACGGTTAGCGGCCGGTAACTTTCCCGATCGAAGCGCGAACGGGCATCACAGCGCGTCGTGCATGATGAGCGGGAAGCGCCAAGGCACGACAAAGACGAGATCAAATCCGATATCGTGCCGCTGAAAGCGCGGATTGCGTGCCAGCCACAAATTGGCCGCCCGGCGCACGCGATGGCGCAACATCGGCGTGATGGCGGCCTCGCAATCCTCGCTGGTCGAGCGGCGTTTCACTTCGACGAACGCGATGCGCCCAGCTTTTACGGCGATGAGATCAATCTCTCCGACCGGCGTCTTGAAGCGCCGGGCCAGAATGCGGTGGCCGCTGGCAATAAGGAGTGCCGCCACAATCGTCTCGGCGTTGAGCCCGCTACGATGGCGCCGGCGACGCTCGATCTGCCGGCTTATGCCGTTTTCAACGTCTGAACTCACGGGGACCGACCCTTCGCCTTGATGCCAAGACCATAAATACGCGCCTTTGGCACGCCGAGTTCATCGGCAAGCGCCTTGGCAGCGTCCTTCAGGCTCATGCCCTCGAGCGCCTCGGCAAGACGCGCATTGATCGTCTCGTCGCTGACCGGCTCAGCCCGTCCGGGCCCGACGACCAGGACGATCTCGCCCTTCAAGGTCTCTCCGAACGTCGCCTCCGCCAGCGTGCGCAAGCTTCCACGCACGATGTCTTCGTGCAGCTTGGTCAGCTCCCTCGCGATGACGGCCGCTCGTTCGCCGAGCACATCGGCCATATCTGCGAGTGCTTCGGCGACGCGATGCGGGGCCTCGAAAATCACGAGGCTGCCCGGAATTTGCGAGAGTTCCACTAGGCGGGCCCGCCGCGCCGCCTGCTTGGGCGGCAGGAAGCCCGCAAAGAAGAAAGAGTCGGTTGGCAATCCGCTCGAGGTCAGCGCCGCCAATGCAGCGGATGGACCGGGAATCGAAATGACGGGAACTCCGGCCGCCGCCGCAGCGCGGACGAGCTTGAAGCCGGGATCGGACAATAACGGCGTACCGGCATCCGAAATCATCGCAATGCGTTTTCCGCTCTCGAGGTCGCTGATCGCGCGTTCGATTTCGCGCTCCTCGTTGTGCTCGTGAAACGGCCGCGTTTTCGCGGCGATGGCGTAATGCTGCAGCAGCTTCGCCGAGTGGCGAGTATCCTCGCAGTAGATCACGTCAGCACGCGATAATACCGAGAGGGCCCGCAACGTCATATCGGCCAGATTGCCGATGGGCGTCGCGACCAGATAGAGCCCCGCGGTCAATGGCTTGGCCAGAAGATCGGCAATATCGGTCGTTACACAACCAGCGAGACTTCGCTCGCCCTGTTCGCTGCTTTTCCTATGCGATGGCGATGGTTCTTCAGACACGGACATGACCTAACTGCTTTAGCCAGCAAGCATTAGCAAAGAGCACGCCCAGCATGAAGGAATCGAACGGCATGCCGCCATACCACGAAAGAATCTGCCTTAATTTTTCGGAACCGGGCGGCCCTGCTGAGGTTTGTCTCTAACCGGTCAGCTGCAAGGCAGTGCCAAAGAAAAATCGACGGAGGTTATGCCACTCAGGCGGCGATGGCGTCGCCAAGAACACGCGGCGGAGCGACTTCGAGCACGTGAACCGTAGCACGCCGGCGCCGGCCCTGCATGTCCATGACGGCGGAAAGCTCGTCGACGAGCGTCGTCAGACCGTATTGCGCGAGGTCGAGTTGCATGGCCGCGGCCGCTTGGCAGCGCGTCGCCTCGTCGGCGCGCGATACGGCGGTTTTGATAACGGTCGCAAGCCTATTCCATTGCTCGGCGAGCGTCATTCGCCGAGGCTCTATATACGGTAATATCTGGCTTTCGCCCGGTTCGGCGACGGAATCCAAAAAAGCGACACCCCGGAAATGCGCAATTGCCCGCAAAACCGCGTCTAAACCTCTGCCGGAAAGAATCGTCGTCTTATTTCTCATGGATCCTAAGATCCGCGTTGCGGGTTATCGAACAATTAAATGGTGATTTGCTCGTAAAAACAAGAAGTACCTTGGGAATATTCATTTATTCCCTGACCGAGACGAGGCCCGCGGCGGCGAATTACGACACGGACGGACGACCAAACGCCGTAAAGCGCGGTTGAATCACGTCGCCGAAATGTTCGCATTATCAGCACGCTAATGGTCGCGCAAAGGCGTGAAATTTAGCCGGATTTATGGCTCACGAATTCAAGCCTGCAATTGCAAGCCTTGCGCATTTAGTTGCATATCCCGCGACGAATCCGCAAATCAAAATAGATGATGCGAAAAAAAATTCTGACCGGAGCGGCGCCGGTCAGGCAAATCCAATCACCCGGCGAATATCGTCTGCCGTCGCGCCTTCAGCCCTCAAGGCGCGCAATCCCATATCCCGATTTGTTTTCGAAAGTTTGCGCCCATCGGCCCAACGGATCACGCGATGATGTGAATAGACGGGCTCCGGCAGATCGAGGAGTTCCTGCAGAAGCCGCTGCAGATCAGTTGCCTCGAACAGATCCTGGCCGCGCGTCACGTGCGTCACGCCCTGCCGCGCATCATCGACGACGACGGATAGATGATAGCTCGCCGGTACCTCCTTGCGGACGATCACGGCGTCGCCCCAGCGCTGCGGCCGGGCTTCGACCGTCTGCCGTGTGCCGTCCTCGCCGATTTCGGTGAAGGTAAGCGGCACGTCACCGCGCTTTTTCGCCAGCGCCTTCAGCGCCCCGTCCATGTAGAGTCTCAGCGCAGGCGCCTCGCCGGCTGCCATCCGCGCCGAGACGGCGTCCACTGGCGCGCCTCTCCAAAGCCCCGGATAAATCGGCGCACCGTCCGGATCGGCGTTTGCCGGATCGGATGCCGCCGCGATCTCCGCCCGCGTCGCAAAGCACGGATAGAGAAGTCCCATCGCAATCAACTTGTCGGCCGCCTTGAGGTATTCCGCGAAATGCTCCGACTGGACCAGAACGGGCTCTTCCCAGGCCAATCCCAGCCACGCCAGATCTTCGTAAATGGCGTCGACGAATTCCGGCCGCCGCCGTTCGAGATCGATATCCTCGATGCGCAACAAAAAACGTCCGCCTTCCTTGCGCGCCGCGTCGTACGCGATGATGGCAGACAGCGCGTGACCAACATGCAAATGCCCGTTTGGCGACGGTGCGAAACGTGTAACAGCGGTCATCAGTCGCAAACACCTGTTTGGCCGGCGCCGGGCGCATAATAATCGAGTGCGAATTTACGTGCTCGCACGCTTTCTTTAAAGCGTCGTAGGGAGGCATTTTTTGTGACCGGACCGCGACACGCGACTGTGACAAACGATCGCCAGCTGCGCGCCGCCGCGACCGCCTTGGCGCGACAGTGCAAAATCATGTCGAGCATTTTGAAGCGCACCGGACTGCCTGCACCGCGGCACTTCCCTGCCGACTTTTCCGGATTGGCCAAGATCGTCGTCGGCCAGCAGCTTTCAACGCACAGTGCCGCGGCCATTTGGGCGCGCGTTGAACAAGCACTCTCACCTGTCGCGGCGGAGACGATTCTTTCGACTGACGATGCCGGGCTCAAGTCGCTAGGGCTGTCGAACGGCAAGGTTCGCACGCTGCGGGCGTTATCGCGCGCCGTGATCGACGACGGTCTCGATTTCGGAATTTTGAATGTGGCCGATGACCGGACGATCGTCGAACGTCTGACTGCCGTGCACGGCATCGGTCCCTGGACCGCAGACATCTACATTTTGTTCGCGCTCGCACGAAAAGACGCCTTCGCATCCGGCGATCTGGCGTTACAGCTCGCAGTACAACATCACTTCAAACTCGACCGGCGGCCAACCGCAGAAGAGCTTGAGCGTATCGCCGAGCGATGGCGTCCGTCGCGCGCAATTGCGGCGAGGCTTCTGTGGGCCGATTATGCCTTCGCGCGCCGCGCGCTTCTGGCCTCTCGACAGAAACCGCTCGTCTTGAATTCGCGCAAGCTGTTAAAATAAATGAGAAAAGCCGCCGCCGCGACAGATCGGAGCGCACGCTTCACAGAACTGATACGCGCGGCTAGTATCCCCGCGTCCTGATGGGGCCTAAGACGCGATTCGACAGACGAAAAACCGCGAGGTTTGCGCGACTGTGAATGCTCACGTGACAATCCCGGACAATTGTCCGGCTCTCGTACTGAACGCCGACTTCCGGCCGCTCAGCTACTATCCGTTGTCCCTATGGAGCTGGCAGGACACGGTGAAGGCCGTCTTCCTCGATCGCGTCAATATCGTCTCGGAATACGAGCGCTTCGTCAGAAGCCCATCGTTCGAACTGAAGCTACCGAGCGTCGTGTCGCTGAAGACTTATGTGAAGCCCGCCCTTTATCCGGCGTTCACGCGGTTCAACGTCTTCCTGCGCGATCGCTTCGCGTGTCAGTACTGCGGCGACAAGCACGATCTGACATTTGATCATCTCATTCCGCGGTCCCGCGGTGGCCAAACGCGATGGGACAACGTCGTGACGGCCTGCGCACCTTGCAATCTCAAGAAGGGCGGGTTGATGCCGCGGATGGCCGGCATGTTCCCGGCACATGAGCCGTACAGACCGACCGTATTCGAGCTGCATCGGAACGGGCGGCTGTTTCCGCCCAACTACCTGCATGAAAGCTGGCTCGACTATCTCTATTGGGATACCGAACTCGAGCCCTAGTAGCGCGAGGCGGCCCGCGCGTTTCCGCGCTTTTCGATTTCGTTCAAGCGGCGCGCATCACCGGCCGGGCGCACATTTCGCCGGCAATTTGGTCCACGGCGCGCTCCCAGTTGACGGAATCATCCGCTTTCAGGCCGAACGCCACGAGGGCATCGCCCGGCGTTCCGCCGTCGCGAAAAATGCGGGCGCACTCCTGACGGCTGACGGCGATCGCCTGCTGCCATTGGATCGGGCTTAGATACTCCGGAACCGAGGGGGTCATTTTTAATGCTCCGCTTTTGCCTTTGTTTTTATGGAACGATTTGGAACGTTGCCGTGTTCCAGTGCAGGCGGCAGACACACAGAGCGCATTGACATCACTACGCGAGACCGTGAAACGCGATGTCTCGATTGAGGGCTAACTCGATCACACTCCATGTGCCTGCCAGCTCGTTGGAAGAGCCGGCCGCTCTTCGAATTCTTTTGTTCAACGCGTTACGGGTTGCTACGCATCGACGCGAACACGCACTATCGACGCAACTACCGCATCCTATTGCTCGACGCTGTGCCCATCGGAATAGCGGCGTCATGCAGAACCTCCCGCACGACATCTCCGACCGAACGCCAGGCCCACGCTTCGGACGCCGCACCATCAAGGGGACCCGTTACGGGACCGTGACGCGAGGTGCGGGCGAACCGCCGGGACATACGCTTCGACATTTTTGTCGAGGCGGCTCGCCTAATGTTTTTGAAACTTCCGGACAAAACGTCTTTCGGACTTTGTCCGCACTCGGACACAACGCTACGCAACAAACGCTTACGAAACGCAACAACGCTACGCTTACTCAAAGACGGGACGCGAACACCGCCATCGGGACCACCGAGGGCAGATGGCCCAGGAGAAGGACTCAAAGTAGGCAACTCGGACGCCACCAAAAAAGCTCCCTCGCCGGATCACGATCTCCACAGACTTTGTGTTCCGCGAACGAAGAGAGAATAGCCGTCACATTCAGGCAACGCGAAGGCGTGAATCTGGCCCCGCCATGATATTCGCTTGACTGTATCGAGCGCGCAACGAAATCAACGTTTTTGCGCCGGCCAGCAATTGTGGAAAACTAAGAAAAAGCTAAAAATCAAAGGATTAGCGGCGTGCGGCGGCGACAAAAGCGGCACGGAGCGTCAGCCCCATGATGACGAGCGACGCAAGGACGTTCCAACCGGCGAACGACAACCCGAGGACACGCAGCGCCGCCTCGTCGCACTGCACGACCTTGATGTTCTGAAGGTCACCGAGAAGGCTGCCGGCCGAGGTGCTGAGAGATCCGCCGCCGCCGCACGTTGCCGGCCCAGGCCAGAATTTCCATTCGACGCCAGCGTGATAGACGCCAAGACCAGCGTTAGCGAAAAAGGCGAGCGCGACGAGGAAAAAAAGCGCCGCCGCAAAACCGCGGTTGCCGCCGGCGGTCAAAGCGAGTGCAACGAAGAGAACCGGTATCGCCGCGTAGTATGGGTAGCGCTGCATCAGGCACAGCATGCACGGCTGGTAGCCGCCGATGTATTGGAAACCAAGCGCCGTCAGGATCGATACGGCGGCCAGAAACAGCGCCGTGGCGCCGAGCCGATAATCCAATCCGCGTTCGACATTAACGACCAGCGCCATCAGCCTATCGTCCTGGCTAGAAGATGTAGCTCACGGCGATGAACCCGCCGACGAGAAGCACGACGAAGGCCGTCGTCACCAGCGCCAGCCGCGTCTCGATAAAAACCCGGATCGGCTCGCCGAAGAAATATAGGAGACCTGCTACCAAATAGAAACGCATTGCCCGGGCCACGATGCTGGCCCCGATGAACGCCAGCAAGTTCATTTGGCCGACACCGGCAGCAATCGTCACGACCTTGTAGGGAATGGGCGTCATGCCTTTGATAATGACGGCCGGCACGCCGTACTCGTGAACGAAGGTCATGAAGCTGTCGAGCGCGTGCTCGCGGCCATAGAATTTCAGGATCGGCAGGCCGACGGCGTCGTAAAGATAATAGCCGATGGCGTAGCCAAAGAGTCCGCCGATGACCGACGCCACCGTAGCGATCGTTGCATACCACCACGCCTTCTCGCGCCGGCTCAGCACCATCGGCACCAGCATCACGTCGGGGGGTATCGGAAAGAACGAGCTTTCGATGAACGACACGGCGGCGAGAGCCCACGGCGCCCGCTTGTCGGCCGCCATGCGCATCGTCCAGTCGTAGATTCGCCTGAGCATGTGGCGGTGCTTAACGGGCGCTCACGAGGTTGTCCATGCCGCGCGAAGCCTCGAAACTCTTGGCGAGTTTTGCGACAACGGCATTCAGAACGAGGCGACCGGACGGCGTGGCGCGGATTCTGACGGCTCGGGATTGCGGTTTGGGAACTCCAGGACGGAGGCCCGGCCCGGCGCAGGCGACAATGGCTTCGAGCTCGTTCGCACGCCAGTTCGTTGAGACAGCGTCGTCAAAACCTTGAGCGTTCGAAACCTGCAGCAGGCCCAGTCCGACCAGTTCGTCGACGACCTCCGGATCGAGTCGCATGTTTCCGAGCGACTCCAACCGCCCGAGATCAATGCCCTCGCTAAGGCGAAGGCCCATCAGAAGCATCTCGTCGGCCTGCTCGGCGCGGGCCAGTTTGATCATCTCGACGTTGCCGCTGCCGGTCGCCTCGACACGCGCCGCCCAGGTCTCGGGATTGCGTTCCGCGACGGTTGCACGCCGGCGTCCGTCGGTAACGATGCGGCCATGCGCGCCGGGGCCAATGCCTGCATATTCGCCATAGCGCCAGTAAAGAAGGTTGTGCCGGCTCTCCGATCCGGGGCGCGCGTAGTTCGACACTTCATAGGCGGCGAGCCCGCGAGCGTCGGTCAGTTCGCCGGTAATTTCGTAGAGCGCACGCGCCGCATCGTTGTCGGGGATCACGAGTTTGCCGGCCGCGTGGAGCGCCGCGTAAGGCGTGTCCGGCTCGATCGTCAGTTGATAAAGCGATAAGTGATCGCCGGCGAGATCGAGAGCTTCGGCAAGCTCAACGCGCCAGTCTTCAAGCGTCTGGCCGGGCCGCGCGTAAATCAAATCGAACGAAAAACGCTCGAACGTCGCGCGCGCGATATCGAGCGCCGCCTTGGCCTCGGCCGCCGTATGAATGCGGCCGAGCTTGCGTAGCTGCTCGTCCCTGAGCGACTGCACCCCGATCGACACGCGATTGACGCCCGCGTCGCGAAAGCCACGAAAGCGGCCCGCTTCGACGCTTCCAGGGTTGGCCTCGAGGGTGATTTCGGCATCGCGCGCAATCGCCCAGCGCTTGCCGATATGCTCCAAAATTGCAGCTGTCGTTTCAGCCTTCATCAGCGACGGCGTACCGCCGCCGAAGAAGATGCTCGTCACGACCCGCGAGCCGATCAGATCGGCGACCCAATCGATCTCTCGTTTGTAGGCTGCGAGAAAGCGCGCCTCATCCCAGCCGCCGAAACGCACGTGGCTATTGAAATCGCAGTACGGGCATTTTTGCGCGCAGAACGGCCAATGGACGTAAACGCCGAACGCCTTTTCGTCGTGATCAGTCATGGCAGCTGGCCGCAAGAAGCGCCTTCGCAAGCGTGCGCCACGCCGGCTCTTCCGTCGCCGGCGCCTCGGCCAGTTGCCGTTGAAGCGCGTCGAGATAGGCGTCAAGGGTCACATTTTTCCAGTCGCTCCCGTGCACCGCGAGATCGTCCTTGAGCCGCGCGATGAACGCCGCCGATTCAGCTCTTGTCGATAGACTGGCAGCCGCCGCAGAGAATGCCGCAAGATCCCGCCCGGTGCCTGTCGTCGCCGCGTTGGCCTTGGCTGCAATTGCGTCGGGCGTGATGGCGTCGAGCATCGCTGCCTTGAAGGCAGCAAAGGCGCGCGTCCGATGCGAGATCGCGTACTTCCCCTCGGGTTGCATCTCGCCGAACGTCTCGGTCCCGCCATCGGGCACGAACATCGGATCGTAGCCGAACCCGTTGCCGCCGCGCGGCGGCCAGACGAGATGACCGAACACCTTGCCCTCGAACAGCCGGGTCTCGCCGTCGGGCCAAGCGAGACAGAGCACCGATATGAAGTTGGCGCGCGGACCGGGCGCAACCCAGCCGTTCCGCGACGTGATTTCCTCGCCGAGCCGCTTCATCGCCAAGCCGAAATCCTTGCCCGGCCCCGCCCAACGCGCCGAGTAGATGCCCGGCGCACCGCCAAGGCAATCGACCTCGAGGCCAGAGTCGTCGGCGAGCGCCGGCAATCCCGATCCCGTCGCTGCCGCCACGGCCTTGAGCTTCGCGTTGCCGGCAAAGGTCGGCTCGGATTCTTCCGGTTCGGCAAGGCCGAGATCACCGGCCGATATGGCGTCGAGCCCATAAGGCTCGATCAACTGCTGAATCTCCCAGACTTTACCTGGATTGTGGCTTGCGACGACGAGCCGTGTGCCGCGGCGTAGCTTAGTCATCACCATCAAATCGAAGCCCAGACAAAAATTGCCGTTGCAATGAGGCCGAGAAGGCTGCGGCCCGCGTGAAGACGCCCCCACCGCACGAGATCGGCCCTTGACGCCGGACCGGCCTCGCTAACGGGCAACTCTTTCAAGACATCGTTGATCGGCATGATTGAGATCAGGGTATAGGGAACGTTCGCGACGAGCACGAGGGCTCCAATGAGCCAAACATGACTTCCGGTCACCAGCCATTCGAGCACGCCGAGAACAGACCCGACGAGCGCGAGGGTCGCCTGCATCAGAGCGGCGCGCGGATAGCTGACCTTCCATTGAGCCAGAGCCGCCCGATCATCGAGCGTCATGCGTGCCGGATGCTCGGCCGTGGAAACGTACACGGCCGCGCCCGCAAAAAGCGCCGCAACCAGCAGAGTGAAGACGCCAAACATCTTTCACCTCGCCTAAGGGTGAACTAAGCCACTGTAAGCTTCTGAAGCTGCACGAGTTCTGCGATGCCCTTCTTTGCAAAAGTCATCAGCTCGCCGAAACGCTGCTCGGTAAATGGTGTGGTTTCCGCCGTTCCTTGCACTTCGACGATGCCGCCGGTGCCGGTCATTACAAAATTGGAATCGGCGTCGGCATTGCTGTCTTCGGCATAGTCGAGGTCGAGCACCGGCTCTCCCTTATAAATGCCGCATGACACCGCCGCCACATGATCGCGCAAAACAGCGTCCTTCACCATGTCGCGCATTTTCATCCATTGGATACAGTCGTGCAGAGCCACCCAGGCTCCGGTAATCGCCGCAGTGCGCGTTCCGCCATCGGCCTGGATGACATCGCAATCGACGGTGATCTGGCGCTCGCCGAGTTTCGGCAGATCGACTACCGCCCTTAGCGCCCGGCCGACAAGCCGCTGAATTTCCTGTGTGCGGCCCGAGGGATGGCCGCTCGTCACCTCACGCCTGGTGCGCTCATGGGTCGAACGCGGCAGCATCGCATATTCGGCCGTCACCCAACCCCGGCCCTGGCCCTTTAGCCACTGGGGAAGGCGTTCTTCCAAGCTTGCCGTGCACAGCACATGCGTGTCGCCGAACTTGATAAGGCACGAGCCTTCGGCATGTTTCGAGACCGCGCGCTCGATTGAAACGCGGCGCAGTTCGTCGGGCTTGCGTTTGGAAGGTCGTATATTGTCCATGAAGGCTATAAGGTCCTGGAAACTATTGAAGTCGCCCCCCCTTCAATCCCAAAGCCAAGAGGCGGGCAAGCCGATTTGACGGCGAACAGAGGTATTCCTAGATTCAACCCGTGAAAATCGACGAACCCATCATCGCTGCGGCGCTGCTCAGCGGACAAAGTCCGCTCCAGCAGCTTAACGAGCGGTCGCGCACGATTCTGCGGCGCATCGTCGAGAGTTATCTGGCGACAGGCGAACCCGTCGGCTCGCGCAACCTGTCGCGAGCCCTGCCGATGACGCTCTCCCCGGCCTCGATCCGCAACGTCATGTCGGACCTCGAGCAGCTCGGCCTGATCATTTCGCCGCACACATCCGCCGGACGATTGCCGACACAGCTCGGCCTGCGGCTCTTCGTCGACGGTCTCCTCGAGGTTGGCGACATCACGCCGGACGAGCGCCGCCAGATCGAAACACAGATCGCCTATCGTCGCGATAAGTCCGTCGACCAACTGCTCGCCGAGGCGAGTGAGCTGATCTCCGGGCTGTCGCACTGCGCCGGAGTGGTGGTCGCCGAAAAGCAGGTCGCGCGCCTGCGTCATATCGAATTCGTGCCGCTCGAGCCAGGGCGCGGCCTCGTCGTTCTCGTCGACGAAGATCAGAACGTCGAAAACCGCATCATCACATTGCCAGATGGTTTGCCGCCGTCGGCTCTGCAGGAAGCCTCGAACTATTTGAATACGCACGTCCGCGGCATGACGCTGACCGAGGCAAAAGCCGAACTCGTGAAGTCGATCAGCGCCGCCAAGGCCGAACTCGATCATCTGACTCAGAAGGTCATTCAAGCCGGCCTCGCCGAATGGTCGGGCGTGTCGGACGATCGCAAGAGCCTGATCGTGCGCGGCCAGAGCAATCTCTTGAAGGACGTGACGGCGGCAGAAGATCTCGAGCGCATCCGTCTGCTTTTCGATGCGTTTGAAACCAAACAGGATATCGTTGAACTGCTAGGCGCTTCGGAAAACGCGCAGGGCGTGCGCATCTTTATCGGCTCCGAGAACAAACTTTTCTCGCTCTCCGGTTCGTCGTTGATTGTCGCACCGTTCCGCGACGAGACCCGGCACATCGTCGGCGTTCTCGGCGTCATCGGCCCGACGCGGCTTAACTATGCCCGGATTATCCCGATGGTTGATTACACGGCAAAACTCGTAAGCCGGTTAATTCCTTGACCTGAACATGGGCAGTGGCGGCCCGAAACGCCTTGATTTTTAACCCGGCGGAGCCGATATCCCCTGACCCGTTCGCGTGCCGCCGGATCGCATGCGTCTCAACCAGCAATGCCTCAGCGAAGAGAAATATGAGCGACGAAAAGAAGCCCATTCAAGAAACCGCGCCGAACGATCTCAGCCCCGAGTCGGATGATATCGGGGTCGAGCAGTTGAAGGCAGTGATCGCGGCGTTGCAAGGCGACCTCGAGAAGAAAACAGCCGAACTCGCAGCAAAGCACGATGTCTATTTGCGCGCCGTCGCGGAGACAGAGAATGTTCGCCGCCGCCTCGAGAGAGAGAAAGAAGAGATCGCCAAGTATGCGATCGCCAAGTTCGCCAAGGACATGTTGTCGGTCGGCGACAATTTTCAGCGCGCCATCGCGGCCGTCCCCAAGGACGCCGTCGAAACCGATCCGGCGCTAAAAACTTTGCTCGATGGCGTCGTGCTCGCCGAACGCGATTACCGCGGAGCACTCGAGCGCCACGGTATCGAAATGCTCGATCCCGTCGGCCAGCCCTTCAATCCGCATCACCACCAGGCCGTGATGCAGCAGGAAAACCCCGACGTTCCGGCTGGCACCGTACTTCAGGTCTATCAGGTCGGCTGGCTGCTCGAGGACCGCTGCTTGCGTCCGGCGATGGTCGTCGTTTCGAAGGGCGGGCCGAAGTCCGCAAAGCCTGATCAGGCGGGCGCAGAACCCCCTCCTTCGAGCTAGATTTTTCGTTGCCACGTAGCTGCCCGTCCACATGCCGTCTTTGGCCCGGCCTCCGCTGCGACCTCTTTTCGCCACGGCAGCGGCATGGTTTCCGCTCTCCTTGTGGCGGGTGGAAAATTGATCAATTCTTTAAAACAGGCCCGAAATCGAACGCGTTTCGCGGCAAAGGTATGTGCTAGTGTTTCATAGCTCCGACGCTTTAAAGTTGCTTCCTCGCCGGCTCGACTAGCCGTTGCACGGCGAAAACAGCTGCTTATATAACCGTCGGTCACACAATTTGAATCCTGGGGACCGGTGCTTCGAACCCCTCGTGGGCGGGCACGTTGGATGCTGGTCAAGGGTCCACCCGGTCTGCCGCAACTAAGAAGGATTGACGCGAATGGCTAAAGTTATCGGTATCGACCTCGGCACGACCAACTCGTGCGTCGCCGTCATGGAGGGCGGAAAACCGAAAGTTTTGGAGAATTCCGAGGGCGCCAACACGACGCCGTCGATTGTTGCATTTACCGCCGATGACGAGCGTCTTGTCGGTCTGCCGGCAAAGCGTCAGGGGGTTACCAACCCGACGAACACGTTTTTCGCAATCAAACGCCTGATCGGGCGGCGATTCGATGATCCTGAAGTTGCGAAGGATCAGAAGCTTGCCCCGTTCAAGATCGTCAAGGGACCGACGGGCGACGCGTGGGTCGAGAGCCACGGCAAGCAGTATTCGCCACAGCAGATTTCAGCCTTCATTCTGCAGAAGATGAAGGAAACCGCCGAAGCCAAGCTCGGCGAGAAGGTGACGCAGGCCGTCATCACCGTTCCAGCCTACTTCAACGACGCCCAGCGCCAGGCGACCAAAGATGCCGGCAAGATCGCGGGCCTTGAAGTACTGCGCATCATTAACGAGCCGACCGCTGCCGCGCTGGCCTATGGCCTCGACAAGAAAAAGGACGCCCGGACGATCGCGGTCTACGACCTCGGCGGCGGCACGTTCGACGTTTCGATCCTGGAGATCGGCGACGGCGTCTTCGAGGTGAAGTCGACCAACGGCGACACGCATCTCGGCGGCGAAGACTTCGATATGACGCTCGTCGGCTATCTGGCGGACGAATTCAAGAAGGAGCAGGGCATTGATCTGCGCTCCGACAAGCTCGCATTGCAGCGTCTGAAGGAAGCCGCCGAAAAAGCCAAAATCGAACTTTCGAGCGCTCCGCAGACTGAGATCAACCTGCCGTTCATCACGGCCGATGCGTCGGGCCCGAAGCATCTGACGATGAAGCTGACGCGCGCCAAGCTCGAAAGCCTCGTCGATAGCCTGATCAGCCGCACCAAAGGCCCCTGCGAAAAGGCGCTGAAGGATGCCGGCCTCAAGGCTGCCGAGATCGACGAAGTCGTTCTTGTCGGCGGCATGACGCGCATGCCGAAGGTTCAGGAAGTCGTCAAGCAGCTCTTCGGAAAAGACCCGCACAAGGGCGTCAATCCGGACGAGGTCGTGGCCGTCGGTGCGGCGATCCAGGGCGGCGTGCTTAAAGGCGAGGTCAAGGACGTCCTGTTGCTCGACGTGACGCCGCTGTCACTCGGCATCGAAACGCTCGGTGGCGTCTTCACGCGGTTGATCGATCGCAACACGACGATCCCGACCAAGAAGGGCCAGACGTTCTCGACCGCCGAAGACGGCCAGAATGCCGTGACCATCCGCGTGTTCCAGGGCGAACGCGAAATGGCGGCCGACAACAAGATGCTGGGACAGTTCGATCTTCTCGGCATTCCGCCGGCGCCGCGCGGCGTGCCGCAAATCGAAGTCACCTTCGATATCGACGCCAACGGCATTGTGCACGTTTCAGCCAAGGACAAGGCGACCGGCAAGGAGCAGTCGATCCGCATCCAGGCTTCGGGTGGTTTGTCCGATGCCGACATCGACAAGATGGTGAAGGATGCCGAGGCCCACGCCGCCGAGGACAAGAAGACTCGCGAACTGGTCGAAACTCGCAACCAGACCGAGGCCCTGATCCACGGCACGGAGAAATCGCTATCCGAGAATGCCTCGATCCCGGCCGTCGCCGCGATCAAGGGCGAAGTCGATAGCGCCATCGCCGCTGCCAAGTCGGCAATCACCGGCGAGGACGTCGAAGCGATTCGCTCCGCGACCGAGGCGCTGACGAAAGTTGCGATGAAGATCGGCGAAGCTGTCTACACGGCCAAGGGTGGCGCGGCCGGCGTCGAAGGCGAGGAACCGGCGACTGAAGAAAAGCCCGCAGGCGGCGACGACGTCGTCGACGCGGACTTCGAAGAAGTCAAAGACGACAGGAAGAAATCGGCTTAAGAGGCCGATGCGACACTGAAACCGCCATTGTCCCGCCGTAGTTGCCCATTTTTTCAGGGTACTACGGTCGGGCCGAGGGCAGAAGACGTAGCGCTCGTTCGAGTTTGATGCGATAGCCGCTTCGACGGCAGCGATTCACCCTACAGGTCATAGAACAGCGCACACATGGCCAAGCGCGACTATTACGAAATACTGGGCGTGAAGCGAAGCGCCACCGATCAGGAAATCAAATCCGCCTACCGCGGGCTCGCAAAAGAGTGCCACCCCGATCGCAACTCCGGAGACAAAGACTCCGAGCGCCGCTTCAAGGAAGCCAACGAAGCCTACGAAGCCCTGAAGGATCCGCAGAAGCGATCCGCCTATGACCAATTCGGCCATGCCGCCTTCGATGGCGGCATCGGACGCGGCGGACACGCGGGCTTCGGACCCGACTTCGCCTCCTCGATGTCCGATATATTCGACGATCTCTTCGGCGAATTCATGGGCGGCAGGCGTGGCCAGGGCCGTTCCCGTTCAGGGCGCGAGTCTGGCGCCGACCTCCGCTACAACCTCGAAATCACGCTGACGGAGGCCTTTTCCGGCAAGACCGCGCAAATCCGCGTCCCGGCGAGTGTTAAATGTGAAACATGCGCTGGTTCCGGCGCCAAGCCCGGGACCAAAGCCCACATCTGCGCCACATGCGGCGGCGTGGGGAAAGTGCGCGCCAGCCAGGGCTTCTTCACGATCGAACGTACGTGCCCGGCCTGCCAGGGGCGCGGCGAGACGATCGATGACCCGTGTCACGATTGCTCCGGCTCGGGCCGCGTCCAAAAAGAGCGCACGCTGTCGGTCAACATTCCGGCCGGCGTCGAGGACGGGACGCGCATTCGCCTCGCAGGTGAAGGCGAGGCAGGCCTCAGAGGCGGCACGCCCGGCGACCTCTACATCTTCCTGTCGATCAAGCCGCATGAGTTTTTCCAACGCGACGGCGCCGACATCTTCTGCAAGGTGCCGATCTCGATGACGACCGCGGCGCTCGGCGGTCAGATCGACGTGCCGACGCTCGAAGGCATAACGACCCGCGTCAAAATTCCGGAAGGCACAGAAAGCCGCAAGCAATTCCGGCTCCGCGGCAAAGGGATGCCGGTGCTCAGGGCCAAGGTCTCGGGCGACATGTACATCGAAGTCGATGTCGAAACGCCGAAGAATCTGACCCGGCGTCAACGCGACCTGCTTGAAGAGTTCGAACGCGCCAGCCGCACGGAAACGAGTCCGGAAAGCGCCGGGTTCTTCTCGCGCGTCAAGGAATTCTTCGAAGGCAAAACCGGCTGACGGCCGCGCGTCTTATTCACGCCTCCGGTGATCGTTAACACTCACCAGCACTTCTGATTGGGCCTCATCCCAATCGATGCGAAACTGCCGACGCATCGACAGGGCAGTTGGCATCAATCAAAATGCGTTTCCGAATTCTCGATAGTTGGCGGGGTATCGCGGCCCTATGCGTCGTGCTGTTTCATTTCGAGGCGGCCGACCATATCTATGCCCTGCGCTTCATTCGTCACAGCTACCTCTTCGTTGATTTTTTCTTCGTCTTGAGCGGCTTTGTCATCGCCCACGCCTACGGCGATAAGTTGAAGTCTCCGCTTGAAGTCTGGCAGTTCATCGTGCGCCGATTCGGCCGCGTCTGGCCTCTGCATATCACAGTGCTTGCCGCGTTCATCGCCGTTGCGGTCTTCAAGTATGGCCTGACTGCGGGATTGGGAATGTCGGCGACGACATCCGCCTTCGATGCAGCAGGCTCGACACCGCTTGCCTCGTTGCCGGTAGAGGTTCTGCTGTTGCAAGCCGTTGACGTCACTGATCGGCTGACGTGGAACACGCCGAGTTGGAGCATCAGCGCCGAATTCTGGACCTATATCCTTTTTGCTCTGATCGTTCTGCTGCTGCCGCGCTTTCGTACGATCGCCTTCGCCGTAGCGGCTGTCCTTGGCGTGGCGACCGTCGTCGTCTTTTCCCATCACGGCATGGACGTGACGTACGATCTCGGGCTGCCACGCAGCATCTTCGGCTTTTCGGTCGGCTACCTCGTCTACTGGGCCCGCCCGCGCATTGGCCCGATGCCGCCGGCACTCGCGTATATTGCCGAAGTGCTGACGGTCCTCGCGATCTTCGCATTCGTTACGATGACTAACCGTTCGCCGCTTTCGTACGCGGCGCCGTTCGTGTTCGCGATCGCCGTCTATGTTTTCAGCTACGAGTTAGGACCGGTCTCACGCCTGCTGCGGCGACCGGTCTTTCAAAACCTCGGGCTCTGGTCCTACTCGATCTATATGATTCACGCGTTGATCGCGTTCGTGATCGGCCTCGTCGTCAGTGAGTTGCAAAAGCGCCTAGGCGTCGATTTGTGGCACGTCGTCGTCGAAGACGGCATCAGCAAGCGCGTAATTGTTTCTGATCACGTGCTTCTGCTCGACGCAATTCATCTGGCCTACGCAGCGGCGGTTGTCGCCATCTCGGCTTTCAGCTATCGCCTCATCGAGCAGCCGGGCCGGCGGTACTTTCAAAGCGTGGCGGACGGCATGGCGAAGTTCCGCGGCAAGCGGATGAACCCTATGGCGATCAATCCGTCGATTTGCCAAAGCCAGGAAAGCCGGTAGGGTCGGCCGCCCATATTGCCGCCGCGCCCGTCCGTTCTCGGGACAGCAGGAATTTCTCGTCGTATGACAACGCCGCCGAAGTCTGATCCTCGCCTCTTGTTCCTAGCCGGAAGCGTCCGCCAGAACTCGTTCAACAAACGGCTTGCACGCCTCGGCGCCGCGATATCGGAAGCCAACAACATCCCCTCGACGTTCGTCGATCTCGCCGACTATCCGATGCCGATCTATGACGGCGACGTCGAAGCCGAATCCGGCCCACCCGAAAACGCTCGTAAGCTCAAAAATCTGATGCGCGCCCACACCGGCATCTTCATCGCCAGCCCCGAATACAACGCCGCGTTTTCACCGTTGCTGAAAAACACGATCGACTGGGTCAGCCACACGCGCGACGCGGGCGAGGCGCCGCTTGAGGTCTTCAGGACGCGCGTCTTCGCCCTCGGCTCTGCTTCGAATGGCGGTCTCGGCGGATTGCGCGGACTGTCGATGCTGCGTCTCGTCTTTGAGCTTGGCCTCGGCGCGCTCGTGCTGCCCGATCAGTTCGCCCTGCCGCGTGCCGCCGACGCCTATGATGAGCATGGCCATCTCAAGAACAAGGATCAGCAGGAGCAGCTGAAAACCGTGATACAGAAACTCGCCCGCGCCGCCCGCGTGCTGCACGGTTGAACGGAGCGGATGGTCGACATGGCTGACGCCACCCGAGACAAACTCATCGTTGCGCTTGACCTGCCGTCCTATGACGATGCGCGGGCTCTGGTCGACAGTCTTGGCGAAACCGTGAATTTCTACAAAATCGGGCTTGAACTGCTACTCGTGGGCGGTCTTGAGCTGGCGCGCGAATTGAAATTCGATGGCAAGCGCGTTTTCCTCGACCTGAAGTTTTTAGACATCGGCAATACCGTCGAGCGCGCCGTCGCGGCCGTAGCCGGACTGGGCGTCGATTTTTTGACCGTGCATGGCCACGATACAAAAACGCTTAAAGCCGCCGTGCGCGGACGGGCCGGTTCGAATTTGAAGCTGTTGGCCGTCACCGTTCTGACAAATCTCGATCAGTCCGATCTCGACGAGCAGGGAATTTCGCTAACGCCCGAACAACTGGTGCTCCACCGCGCAAAATTGGCGAACGACGCAGGATTCGACGGCGTCATTGCTTCGGGTCAGGAAGCGGGCGCGATTCGCGCCATCTCGGGACCGGAGTTTTTGATCGTTACGCCGGGCATACGCCTTGCCGGCGCCGACAGCGGCGACCAAAGCCGCGTGACGACGCCCGAAGACGCGCTTCGAGCCGGCGCCGATCACCTTGTCGTCGGCCGTCCGATCAACGCCGCAAAAGATCCAAAAGCGGCCGCGGAAACCTTTCTCTCGCGCATTGGCGGAGCCTAAGTCCACGCACGCCCTCCCAATAGGCGAAATTCTCATTCCGCTTACGGACTTGCCACATCCTCGCCTAGCTCTCACCACGCCCAGCCCACACTCCGCGTTCATTCAAACTTAACGCGTATTAGGGATAGGCTGTCTCAGCCCGGTGTTGAGTGAGACGGGGTTAAGGGCGGAATGCTGGTTTGGCGTTTGATGACGCGAGCAAGATGGCTCGCAGCCGTACTTTTCGTTGCCGGTTCGCTGGCCGCTTTAGGCTCCGCCTACGCCGCGGAAACAGCCGCTGAAAAACCGCTACCTCCCGCCGTCGAAGCCTCGATCATTCTGCACTCCATTGCACCCGAAGCGCCGATCTATCTCCGCGTCTTCAAGGAAGAGTCGGAACTCGAGGTCTGGAAAGCCCGCCCGAACGGACGCTATGCGCTGATCAAGACCTTTCCGGTCTGCAATTGGGGAGGAACAATTGGTCCGAAGCAATCGCGCGGCGACCGCATGTCTCCGGAAGGCTTCTATAACATTACGCCCGGCGCCCTGAAGCCCGACAGCAAGTATCACCTCGCCTTCAATATCGGATACCCGAACGCGCTCGACCGGTCGCTCGGCCGCACCGGCAATTTCATCATGGTGCACGGCAACTGCGTCAGCGTCGGCTGCTTCGCGATGTCGGACACGTTGATCGAGGAAATTTACGCCTTCGTTCGCGACTCGCTGGCTGCCGGACAAACATCGATCCCGATCCACGTCTTCCCGTTCCGCATGACGGCGGAGAACATGAAACGGTATGCGGACAACCCGGCGCGCGGCACATGGGGACCGTTGAAAGAAGCCTACGACGATTTCTCCGAAACGCGCGAGCCACCGAAGATCGGCATGTGCGGCAAACGCTACGTGGTCAATTCGCTCACCCCGGTCGGCATGAACCCGGAAGCGGCGTGCCCGGTGTTGATTGGTAAACGTCTCGCTCCCTTGTCGCCCCGCAAAGCGAAAAAGCTGGCGAAGGCCGATCCGGATTTTCTGGCGCCGGGGCAAAAACTCAAATTCGCCCAGAAAAGCTCGGACATCAGCGACTTCTTTTCGAGCACGCTATTTGGTCCGGCTTCGCCGCAGCCGCCGGCTGCCGCGACCAACCGGCCAGCGCCTCAAAGCGATGCTGCGCTCGGAAGCATGCAGCCGCTGTTGCAACGCTGAGCTTTAGGCCGGAGTCCGTTCTCTCATCTGCGCGCAAGCGCTAGGTTGCCGAAGCGCCCCGGCTCCGGCTATGGCTCGTGCAGAACAACTGCGTTTGCAAGAGAGAGGAAACAATGCCCAAGGGATACGTCATCGCCCACTCCACCGTCACCGATGCCGAGAAGTGGGCCGCCTACGTCGCGAAATCGAAGATCGCCCTCGACAAATATGAAGGCAAACCGATCGTCCGCGGCGGTAGGTATGAAATCATGGAAGGCAACGGCCACCCGCGCAACGTCGTGATCGAATTCCCGAGCTACGAACACGCGCATGGCTACGCCACGTCGCCCGAATATGCCGAAGCCAAGAAGCTGCGCCAGGGCGCAGGCGCGATCGACATTACGATCGTCGAAGGGGCTTGATGCCACACATCCCCCAGCGCGACGCGACGCGCCCCTGCTGGCGCGCGCTCGTACTGACGCTTTTCCCGGAGATGTTCCCAGGTCCGCTCGGCATCTCGCTCGCCGGACAGGCGCGCGACGCGGGAATCTGGTCGCTCGATACCATCCAGATTCGCGACTTCGGTCTCGGCAAGCATCGCCAGGTCGATGATACGCCCGCCGGCGGCGGCGCCGGTATGGTGCTGCGCGCCGACGTTCTGGGCCCGGCGCTCGATCACGCCCGGACGCAGTCGCCGGATGCGCCGCTGATCTACCTGTCGCCACGCGGAACACCGCTGACGCAGAGCTTGGCGCGCGATCTTGCCGAGGGGCCGGGTGTTACACTGCTTGCCGGGCGCTTCGAAGGTGTCGACGAGCGCGTCATCTCCGCCAAGGGCCTCAAGGAAATCTCGATCGGCGATTACGTGCTGGCGGGCGGCGAGCTTGCCGCGATGGTACTGATCGAGGCCTGCGTGCGCCTGCTGCCCGGCGTTGTGGGAGCCGCCGAAAGCCTCGCCAACGAGAGCTTCGAAGCGGGCCTCCTCGAACATCCGCAGTATACCAAGCCGCGCACCTGGATCGGCCGGTCGATCCCGGACGTTTTGCTCTCCGGCGACCACAAAAAGGTCGAGGCATGGCGCCGAAAGGAAGCAGAGCGCCTGACGGCGGATCGCCGGCCCGACCTGTTGCGGCCCCACGGCCGGCCAGAAAAGTAAAAGCCGCCAACACTGTTCGCCTTTGCATGGCCAGGATTTCCTGGGCAAATACCAGCCGACAGGGAGATTCGCGCGGCCGTCGCTCCGGGGAACGTTTGGCCGGCTACGCGCGGGTGACTTTTTTCCTAACGTGCGCGTTGCAACCGAGAGCACGGGCGATGAAGAACGTGAGGGGCCTTCTACTGGGGGTTTTGGCGGGGGTGGCACTGACCATCCCGGCGCTGGCGGACCCGTCCCCAACGCCGAACGCGCCCGAGGCTACATCGGCCGCGATCGCAACACCCGATGATGCGGTTCTAAGCGCCGTGCGCGGCAAGCTTGCATCGCAACCGGCAGCAACCGACGAGCGCCAACGCGACGACCAGACCGCGCTGACCGATTTTTACACGGCGCGACACGGTGAGGGACTATGGGTCACGGCCTCCGGCTTGAAACCGGAAGCCAAGCTCCTCGCAAACGAAATCGCCAACGCCTGGGCTTATGCGCTCGACGTGTCGGCGTTCAAACTTCCCAAGCTTGAAAACGGCATGCTCACGACGAACGACACGGACTCGTTGGCCGATGCCGAAATTCAGTATTCGACGGCCGCGCTGCTTTACGCGCGTCACGCCCGCGGCGGGCGCATTCCGGATCCAACGTCGATGCTGACGACGGAATTCGACCGTCGGCCGCAATGGATCGCACCGAAAGCGGTGATCGAAGGTCTCGCCGCAACCCGCGAGCCCGACGCCTATCTGCGCGGCCTCGAACCGCAACATCCCCAGTTCGAAAAATTGCGGCAGCTCTACGTGGCGATGCTTCCCGCCGATGGCAAACCGGCGCGGCTTAGCCCTGCGGCCAAAAGGCTGCGCGCCAACATGGAGATGTGGCGATGGATGTGGACCGACATGGGCGATCTCTATGTCCTGAATAACATTCCGGAGTTCATGCAGTACGTCTACAAGGACGGCAAGATCATCCGCAGCGCCAAGATCGTCGCCGGGCAAACCGACAAACAGAGCACGATCTTTTCCCGGCCGCTGAAGTACGTCGTGCTCCGGCCAACGTGGATCGTCCCCGAAAGCATCAAGGTCAACGAGCTTTGGCCGAGCCTCATTCGCGGCGGCGGCCTGATGCGCCAGTACGGTCTGCAGATCGAAACGAAGAACGGCAAGCGCCTCGACTGGCGCGCCATCGATTGGAGCAAAGCCGACATTCGCGACTACGAGGTGACGCAGCCGCCAGGTCCGAGAAGTGTCCTCGGTCACGTCAAATTCTCATTCCCGAGCCAGCACACCATCTTCATGCACGATACTCCGGACAAGTGGATGTTCCGGCAAGCCCAGCGCACGTTGAGCCACGGTTGCCTGCGCGTGCAGAACCCGATGCAGCTCGCGGAAATCATTCTGAAAGAGGACAAGGGCTGGGACTCAGCCAAGGTTGCAGAGCTTGATCGCTCGGGACCGCTCAACAACGAAGTCCCGATCGAAAAGGAAATTCCGATCCACCTCGTCTATTTCACGGCGTGGGTCGACGACGCGGGCAAGCTGAAGACGTTTCGCGACGTTTACGGGCATGAGAAGCGCGTAACCCAGGCGCTCGACGGCGATTGGGATAAGATCAACAAGGGCCACAACCACCTTGCGCCGGTCGAGCCTGACTTCAATCCGGAAGCACTTGCGGCAAGCGCGCCGGACCGTTCGCCAAACCTCACCCGCTCGGCGCAGAAAAACGCGACAATCAGCGACATCATCGGCAACGCGTTGGGTTTGCCATTTTGAGAACTCGGGGCTCGGCCGGTCGCGCGCCCGGACTGTTGGCGCTCGACAAACCGCATCTCTTCAGCTATCACCCGCGCAACGATAACTCCCCTCAAACGGGTGGCCCATAAGGGCTTGCATGACCGGTTCGGCTCCTAACGACGCCAAGCCGATCCTCTGCGTCATCAAAAAGCAAAACGGAATCAATAAGATGAACATTATCCAAGAGCTCGATCGCGAGCAGATGGACGCCATTCTTTCGAAGCGCAGCGTCCCTGAATTCGCCCCCGGTGACACCGTCAAAGTGATGGTCAAGGTCATCGAATCCGCCGATGCCGACCCTAAGAACAAGAAGAAGGGCGGCGCGCCGAAAGAGCCGACCGTTCGTTTTCAGGCTTACGAAGGCGTCGTGATCGCCCGCTCCGGCAGCGGCATCAACGAGAACTTCACCGTTCGCAAGATCTCCTACGGCGAAGGCGTCGAGCGCGTTTTCCCGGTTTATTCGCCTTACATCGCCGAAATTGAGGTGGTTCGCCGCGGCAAAGTTCGCCGCGCCAAGCTCTATTACCTCAGAGGCCGCCGCGGTAAGGCCGCACGTATCTTCGAGCGCACCGACGCACGGGCCCGTCGCCTTAACGCCGCCTGGAAGGGCTTCAAGAAGCCGAAGGGCGAGCCCGAGGATCTGACACAGATCAAAGGCATCGATGTCGATTTGCAGAACCGCTTGAAGCATCTCAACTGCTACAAGATCGAGCAGATCGCCAACTTCTCGGATGAAGACATCGCCAATCTCGACGAGACGCTGAACCTCAATGGCGCGATCGAGAAGCAGGATTGGGCCGGACAGGCACGGCGGCTTGTCGCCGAACTGACGGCGGCGGAAGTTACTGCCGAAGAGACGCCGACCTAAGCATACTTACGGCTGTCTCTCTGAGTACCTATTTAGAAAGCGCCGGACGAGAGTCCGGCGCTTTTGCTTTGGCGGCACCACCGTTCGGCAATTGCACAACAGTTGGCCGTCCGCGCCTAACCGCCCGAAACGAAGAACTCGATACGCCGGTTCATGCGCCGGCCCTCGGGCGTGCCGTTTGTTGTTATCGGCCGTTCTTGCCCATAGCCAACGGCTTTCAATTTCGATGCGTCGACGCCGGCCGCCGTCAGGAAATCGACTACCGACTTGGCTCTCTGTTCCGAGAGCGTCTTGTTACTGGAGGGTGTGCCGGTGCTGTCGGTATGCCCATCGACCTCTATGACGACGTTGCCGCAATCCATGACGATCGAGGCAATCTTCTTAAGCGCGCCGCGACTTGCGGGCGCGATGTCGAAGCGATCTTCCTCGAAATAAATCCTTCCGCCGCCTGTTCCGGCGTTCAGCGTTTCGCGGCAGGTCTCAACGGCCACATCGCGGGCCTGCACTGCGGCTGGCTGCGTGGCACTCTCCGATGGCTGCGCTGCCGGCACGGCCTCCGGCGCCGCTGCGCTGTTATAGTTCGGGTTCATCGTGGCTTCTGCAGCCCATGCCGGGTTTTGAGGTGCAGCGGTGCTTTCGAAAAACTCCGTTGTCGCCTGACCGCCGGTCGCGGGCGGCGGCGCTTCTTCCGTTGCAGTTGCCGTAGATGCCGCAGGCGCTTCGCCCTTTTGATAATCCGGGTTCATCGTTGCATCAGCGGCCCAGGCTGGGGCTTGAGGTGCGGCAGCGCCACCGAAAAATTCTGTCGTGGCTTGGCCGCCGGTTGCGGGCGGCGGCGTCTCGTCAGCGGCGGTCTCCGTAGATGCCGCAGGCGCTTCGCCCTTTTGATAATCCGGGTTCATCGTTGCATCAGCGGCCCAGGCTGGGGCTTGAGGTGCGGCAGTACCACCGAAAAATTCCGTCGTGGCTTGGCCGCCTGTTGCAGGCGGTGGCGCCTCATCGGCAGCGGCCGGCACCGATGCGGGAGATGTATCGTCCTGTGCGTATTCGGGATTCATCGTCGCTTCCGCAGCCCAGGCGGGACGAGACGAATTGTCGGCCACGCGAACCAGATGCGCGCTATCATTGTCCGAGTTCTTGACTGCGCTCGCGGCGTACCCAATATCGACCGCGACAAAACAAGACATCACGGCCATGCTGCAGATCCCTCCGAAGAGAAGGGAACGAATATGCGTCATCTGTTCCTCCTATCGTGGTGACGCCAACTTATGAGGCGCTCTTTTGCGATAGTTCAGTTTTGCACTAAATAACTTAGGTAGCCAGACGATAGCCTTACCGCGGAGCAACATGTCGAACGTTGAAGTAAACAAGAGCGCAAGCCGCGATGGTAAAATTCCGCTGCACGACGCCGATGCCTTTGCTGCGATGCGCAAGGCGGGCAGGCTAGCAGCCGAAACCCTCGACATGCTTGTTCCGATCGTCCAGCCGGGCGTAACGACGAGCGAGATCGACGAGTTGATCCTGACCTTCGCTCTCGACCATGGGGCTATTCCCGCAACCCTCAATTATCGCGGCTATCGCTATTCGACGTGCACGTCCGTTAATCACGTCGTTTGTCATGGTATGCCGAACGACAAACCGCTGCGCGTCGGCGACATCGTCAATATCGACGTCACGCTGATCGTCGATGGCTGGCATGGCGATACCAGCCGCATGTATTCGGTCGGCGAGGTTTCTCGGCGGGCCGAGCGGCTGATGCACGTGACGTATGAATCGTTGATGCGCGGCGTTGCTGCGGTGAAGCCCGGCCACACGACCGGCGACATCGGCGCGGCCATTCAGAAATTCGCCGAGGCGGAACGCTGTGGCGTCGTGCGCGATTTTTGCGGCCACGGCCTCGGACGCGTGTTCCACGACCGCCCCAACATTCTGCATTACGGCGAGCCGGGCGAAGGCGTCTTGCTCGAACCCGGAATGCTGTTCACGATCGAGCCGATGATCAACCTCGGCAAGCCGCACGTGAAAATTCTGGCCGACGGATGGACGGCCGTGACGCGCGATCGCGAACTCTCGGCGCAGTTCGAGCACACCGTCGGCGTTACCGAAACCGGCTGTGAGATTTTCACGACCTCGCCTGCGGGATTGCATTTCCCGCCTTACGACCTCCGCGACGCCGCCTGACAAAAGGGTCGCCGATGTCGAATTCCAAAGACTCTGGCGGCGACAAGACGAGCGCTGAGGAACAGACGACATTCTTCGGCACAGCGAGTAAACCGGAAAGCATCCCCGACCACAGAAGCGGCCATCGCAGCCGGCTACGCGACCGCTTTCATAATGGCGGCTCCGACGCGGTGCCGGATTACGAACTGCTCGAATTGATTTTGTTTCGCGCCTTTCCGCGCATCGACACCAAGCCGATCGCGAAACGTCTCATCGCGAAATTCGGATCATTCGCCGAAGTTGTCTCAGCTCCGGCCGAGCGGTTGAAAGAAGTCGACGGCATCGGTGATCGCGCCGTTGCCGAGCTGAAGCTCATCAAGGCGGCGGCCGAGCGGCTGACGAAGGGCGAGATCAGAGCGCGGCCCGCCCTCTCGTCATGGAATGGCGTGCTCGATTATCTTCGCCTCGCGCAAGGGTTCGAAGCCCGCGAACAGTTCCGCATTTTATTCCTCGACAAGAAGAACCATCTGATCGCCGACGAGGTTCAGGGGCACGGTACCGTCGATCACACACCCGTCTACGTGCGCGAAGTCGTGAAGCGGGCGCTCGAACTCTCGGCGACGGCGATCATTCTCGTGCACAACCACCCTTCCGGCGATCCCACACCGTCTCGGGCCGACATCGACATGACGAAACAAATCATCGATGCCGCCCGGCCGCTCGGCGTCTCGGTGCACGACCACGTCATCGTCGGCCGTCACGGCCACGCCAGCCTCAAGGCGCTGCGGTTGATCTAGTGACGGCTTACTTGATTTCGCTTTTGTCGCGCGTATCGCGCATCATCACGTAGACGACAAGAGAAACGGCGATGCAGGCCGAAACGTACCAGTAGAAATCCGTTTCGCGTCCCGCTTGCTTCAGCCATAGCGCCACGTATTCGGCCGTGCCTCCGAAGACGGCAACGGTCAGCGCGTACGGAAGCCCGACGCCGAGAGCCCGGACCGAAGTCGGAAAGAGTTCGGCCTTCACCACGGCATTGATCGCCGTGTAGCCCGACACGATCGCCAATCCCATGAGTATCAATGCGAAAGCCTGCCAGGGGTCTCGCGCCGCTTGCAATGCCGACATGATCGGAACCGTAGAGAGCGTGCCGAGAACGCCAAAGGCGATAAGAACCGGCCGCCTGCCGATGGCATCGGAAATGCTACCGACGACAGGCTGCAGAAGCATATAGATGAACAGCGTCGAGGCCGAAATCAGCGTCGCGATGTCCTTCGGAAAACCCGAGGTGTTGACCAGAAATTTTTGCATGTATGTCGTGTACGTGTAGAAGGCCAGCGTTCCGCCGAGCGTCAGACCAACGACGATAGCGACCTCGCGGGGATGAGCCGCCAACGCTGCGAGCGACCCTTCGCGCCGCGTCGCCCGTTGGAACGCTTCCGTCTCGAGCAGATCGCGCCGCATCCAAAACGCGACAGCGGAAAGCATCGCACCGATCGCGAACGGAATGCGCCATCCCCATGCGTCGAGTTCTTCGGGCGTCAGCACGACCTTCTGTAGCGCGATCAATACCAGTATCGCCGTCAGCTGACCGCCGATCAGCGTCACGTACTGGAAACTCGAATAGAAGCCGCGGTGATCGGCGGTCGCCATCTCGGAAAGATAGGTGGCGCTGGTGCCGTATTCGCCGCCAAGGCTCAGGCCCTGGATCATGCGTGCCAATAGCAGGATCACCGGCGCAGCGATGCCGATCGTGGCATAGACCGGTGTCACGGCAACAAGCCCCGACCCGAAACACATCAGCAAAACCGAGGTTGTCAGCGCCACGCGCCGGCCGTGCCGATCCGCCATCCGCCCGAACAGCCAAGCGCCGATCGGGCGCATTAGAAAACCGACAGCGAAGATCGCAGCCGTGTTCAAGAGTTGCGCCGTCTGATCGCCTGCCGGAAAAAAGGCCTTGGCGAAATAAAGGGAAAAGGCCGAATAGACGTAGAAGTCATACCATTCGACGAGATTGCCGGACGAGCCGATCAGGATCGCCCGGACTCGCTCGGCCATGCTCAGCGTTGACGATGTCTTGCTGCCCGACACGCGTTCATTCCCCCGACCTGCAGTCAGCCTCGCTACCATGTTCTGCGCCGCTGTGCCGCAGCTCACGCATGAGACGTGGACGCCACCCGTACCCACATTGACGATTCGCGCACGTGCCCGCTAATGAGTTAGCCTCGGCGGAGCTTCAAGACATGACAAAAAAACCTCACCATTCCAGAGTGATCATTCTGGGCTCGGGTCCGGCCGGATACACCGCCGCCGTCTACGCGGCACGCGCCATGCTCGCCCCGACGTTGATCCAAGGCTCGCAACCCGGCGGCCAGCTGACCATCACGACTGACGTCGAAAATTATCCGGGCTTTGCCGAGACCATCCAGGGTCCCTGGCTGATGGAGCAGATGCAGGCCCAGGCCGAGCACGTCGGCACCCACATCGTGATGGATCACATCAACAAGGTCGACCTTCGCGTCCGCCCGATCAGGCTCGAGGGCGACAGCGGCGACACGTACACGTGCGATGCGCTCATCATCTGCACGGGCGCTCAGGCGCGTTGGCTGGGCCTCCACTCGGAAGACTTTTTCAAAGGCCACGGCGTTTCGGCCTGCGCAACGTGCGACGGTTTTTTCTACAAGGGTAAAGAGGTCATCGTCGTCGGCGGCGGCAACACGGCTGTCGAAGAGGCGTTGTTTCTGACGAACTTTGCCAATCGCGTGACGCTGATCCACCGCCGCGATATGCTGCGTTCCGAGAAGATCCTGCAGGAGCGATTGCTCAAGAATCCGAAGATCGACGTGATCTGGGACACCGTTGTCGAAGATATCGTCGGCACTACGTCGCCGAAATCAGTCACTGGCATCAAGCTTAGGAATCTGAAAACCGGAAAAAGCTCGGAACGGTCCGCCGATGGCATCTTCGTCGCAATTGGGCATGCGCCCGCAACGGAGCTCTTCAAGGGCCAGCTCGAGATGACGTCTTCCGGCTATCTGATCACCGCGCCCGATTCGACCGCCACGTCGATTCCCGGCGTCTTCGCTGCCGGTGACGTTAAGGACGAGGTCTTCCGTCAGGCTGTGACAGCGGCCGGCATGGGCTGCATGGCGGCGCTTGAGGCGGAACGTTATCTGACCGCGATCGAAAACCAAGCCTACGCGGCCGAATGACCTTTTTCCTAAGCCCGCATTGCAACGCAACAGGGTTTCGCTAGACTTCGGCGCCGCTCCGCCCGCGCGTAATCTGCGCATGGCCCTCGAGTACTGAAAGCGCTGAAAAATGGACTGGGATAAACTTCGCATTTTTCATGCCGCCGCGGAGGCCGGCAGTTTTACGCATGCCGGCGACCAGCTGCACATGAGCCAGTCGGCGGTGAGCCGCCAGATTTCGGCACTCGAAGCCAATCTCAAAGTGACCCTCTTTCACCGTCACGCGCGCGGCCTCGTTCTGACCGAGCAGGGTGAACTTCTGAACCGCACGGTCGCGGACGTTTTCGCAAAGCTGCAGACGGCGGAAACGCTGCTTTCCGATTCGACGACGAAGCCCTCGGGTGAACTGCGGGTGACGGCGCCGATCGGTTTCGGAACCCTTTGGCTGACGCCGCGTCTGAAGGAATTCGGCGAACTCTATCCGGAAATCCGCATTGAGCTGATCCTCAATGACGAACAGGTCGATATCGGCATGCGCGCCGCCGACGTGGCGATCTGGACGCGCGAGCCCGAGCAGGGCGATCTCGTCCGCCGCCCGCTTTTCGAGAGCCGCTTGCACGCCTTCGCCTCGGCACAGTACATTCGCAAACACGGCGCGCCGCGCACGCTTTCCGATCTCGATCAGCACCGGATTATTGCCTACACGGGCATCCCGGCGCAGCACCTCGATGCGATGGCCTGGATCGAAACGGCCGGCCGCGATGGGCTCGGGCCGCGGCCGGCGGCGCTGCGCGTCAACAGCGTCGTCGCGATAAAATACGCGATCCGGGCCGGCATCGGCATCGGCATGATCCCCGATTACATGACAGAGGACCAATCCGATCTCGTGCCCGTCCTGACCGAGATCGAGCAGCCGTCGCTGAACATGATATTTGCGTATCCGGAAGAGTTAAGATCTTCGAAGAAAGTCCAGCTCTTGCGGGATTTTCTTCTTTCCAAAATCACGAAATCGAAATAGTGCCTCTTTGCGGCGTCATGATCCGCCGATAGGGACGCACGTATCCTATTGCACGAGGCGGGGTCCCGTGAGCCGGTTGTCTGCCACCACCGTCGAGCGCTCCTCGTAAGGAACGGCAACGTTCCCCCTCTTCACTTTGCCGGGCTGAGAAATCGGCCCGGCTTTTTCCTTATGGCAGCTGCGACGACAGCTGATTTGCGGTATTGCTCCTCAATCGCTATCTAACGCCCTGAGCCTATCGATGCGCGCTGAAGGCCCCTGAAAGTCATGGCAAAAACGCTTTACGATAAAATTTTCGACGATCACGTGGTGGAAAAGTCGCCGGACGGCACCTGCCTCCTTTACGTCGATCGCCACCTCATCCATGAGGTCACAAGCCCGCAGGCATTCGAGGGTCTGCGGATGAGCGGCCGCAAGGTTCGCGCGCCCGAGAAGACGCTCGCCGTCGTCGATCACAATGTCCCAACCACCGACCGGACAAAAGGCATTGCGGACGAGCAAAGCCGCGTCCAGGTTGAAACGCTGGCTGCCAATGCCCGCGACTTCGGCATCGAATATTTCAACGAACGCGACAAGCGGCAAGGCATCGTCCACGTCGTTGGGCCGGAGCAGGGTTTCACGCTTCCGGGAACCACGATCGTCTGCGGCGATAGTCACACCTCGACGCATGGCGCATTCGGAGCCCTGGCGCATGGCATCGGTACGTCGGAAGTCGAACACGTGC
>Ga0207678_10000617_pt1 | contig 32594 bp, 29 predicted proteins | sample KBSC63metaG_FD_184319 | JGI IMG/M metagenome (GOLD analysis project Ga0207678, IMG submission 184319) | Corn rhizosphere microbial communities from Kellogg Biological Station, Michigan, USA - KBS C6-3 metaG (SPAdes) (version 2) | ecosystem: Host-associated > Plants > Roots > Rhizosphere > Soil ... | reverse complement strand
GCCATAGCACGAGCTATGGCTGCGCTTTGCGCCTAGATCAGGCGCCTTTTGACGTGCTGCTCGTGCACGCTCGAAAAACTCTCAGCCTCTGAGGCCTGCGCCATGTCCCTATTGTTCTTCGGCCCACGCAAAGCCGTCGCGTGCCACGAGTGCGCTCGCGGCAGCTGGGCCCCACGTGCCCGCTGCATAGGGGCGAGGTCCGCCGGATGCCGCGTTGTCGCGCTTCCAGGCATCTAGCACGGGCTCGACCCAACGCCATGCCTGTTCCTGCTCATCGCTTCGAACGAAGAGATTGAGGCGCCCGGCAATCGCATCCAGCAGCAAACGCTCGTAGGCGCCTACGCGGTTTTCAGCGAACGCCTTTTCGAAGTCCAGGTCGAGGAAAACTGGGCTCAAAGACTCCTGCTGTCCCGCGCCCTTGGCAGCGAGCAGGTGCAACTCCAGTCCGTCTTCCGGCTGCAGTTTGATCACGAGCTTGTTGGGTTGGTTGACGCCTGGGAAGATGCTGTGTGGCGTCGGCCGGAAGTTCACGACGATCTGCGCATCGCGTGCTGCCAGTCGTTTGCCAGTGCGCAAGTAGAAGGGCACGCCGGCCCATCGCCAGTTCTCAACCTCGGTGCGCAACGCGACAAAGGTTTCGGTCTTGCTGTCTGTCGGCACCTTGGCTTCCTCGAGATAGCCAGGCACCGGCTTGCCTGCAGACGTGCCCTTGCGGTATTGGCCGCGGATTACGTCGCGCGCCACGCTTTCGTCGGTAAAGGGCTTGAGCGAACGCAGCACCTTGAGCTTTTCGTCACGAATGGCATCCGCATCCATTCGTGAAGGCGGCTCCATGGCGACCATGGTGAGTAACTGCAGGGCATGGTTCTGGATCATGTCGCGCAGCGCGCCGGTGCGGTCGTAGAAGTCGCCTCGCGTGCCAACGCCCAGATCTTCGGCGAGCGTGATCTGGATGTTCGCGATGCTTTCGCGGCGCCACAGCGGCTCGAATAGCGCATTGCCGAAACGCAGCGCCATCAGGTTTTGCACGGCGGGCTTGCCGAGGTAGTGGTCGATACGGAACGCCTGTGTTTCGCTATACACCGAGCGCACGACGCGATTGATCTCTTGCGCACTCGAGAGGTCATGCCCCAGCGGCTTTTCGAGCACCACGCGAATGCTCGGACCATTCAGGTCCACGGCGCCCAGCTGCTCGCAAATCATTGGGAAGAGGTGTGGACTCGTCGCGAGATACAGCACAGCCGTGTCCGCATGGCGCTCTTCCAGCCACTTCTTGAGCTTGAGGTAGTCCTCGGGGTGGGATAGGTCCATCCGGCGGTAGTGCACCAACTGGGCAAAACGTTCGAATTCCTCGTCGCTTGGACGTTTGGCGTCGACGACATCCTGGAAGCGATCCTTGAGCCAGGCGCGGTATTTGTCGTCCGTCAGTTCATCTCGCGCCACCGACAGAATGCGGCCATTCGGTGGCAGCTTGCCGTGTCGAAATGCCTGGAAAAGTGCCGGCATCAGCTTGCGCCACGTGAGGTCGCCGGTGCCTCCAAAGAAGACGAGATCGAAGGACATTTCCGCGCCTGTTGTAATTTAGTTTCACGAGAATCATGCCCACGTTGCTTCGGTCGGTCAACGTTTCAAGGTCGCCATCCGGGTTGCATGGTGACACCAAGGGGTCACGACACGATTCGACTTTGGCTCGTGTCGCGTCAAGCCTCAAGTGTCGGCTGATCGCGCCGCTGTCGCAGCGCAGAGCAAGGCGCGCGGACGAGTCATAGCCATGCTATGGCGAGGAGGCGCAACGCCGCATGCGCTTCGAGAGCAAGCGAGCAGCCGGCACTTGAGGCTTGACGCGACACTCGGGTTCTAATGCAATTCAGAACGGCCTGACCAGGACGGTGCCATGAACCAACTCGACCAGCTCAAGCAATACACGACCGTCGTTGCCGATACTGGCAATTTCAAGCAGCTCGCCGCCTTTGCGCCAAGAGATGCCACCACCAACCCTTCGCTCATCCTGAAAGCGGTCCAGCAGCCCGACTACGCTCCACTGCTCGCGGAAACCGTGGCCCAGTTCAAGGCTTGGCCGCGCGAAGAAGTCGTTGACCGGGTACTGGTGCGCTTTGGCCTGGAAATCCTGAAAGTCGTGCCCGGTCGTGTCTCGACCGAGGTCGACGCGCGCCTGAGCTTCGACTGCGCGGCGACTGTCGCGCGAGCTCATCGCATCATCTCGCTGTATGAGGAGGCGGGCATTGCGAAGGAACGTGTCCTGATCAAGATCGCATCGACCTGGGAAGGCATCCAGGCAGCGCGCATCCTTGAGCGCGAGGGTATTCACTGCAACCTCACGCTTCTCTTTTCCTTCTGCCAGGCGGTGGCCTGCGGGGAGGCCGACGTGAAGCTCATCTCGCCCTTCGTTGGCCGAATCTACGACTGGTACAAGAAGTCGGCCGGTGGCAAGTGGGACGAAGCCGCGAACGCCGGCGCCAATGATCCGGGCGTGCGATCGGTGGCGCAGATCTACAACTACTACAAGAAGTTCGACGTCGACACAGAGGTGATGGGCGCGAGCTTTCGCAATGTGGGTCAGATCACTGCGCTCGCCGGCTGCGATCTGCTCACCATCAGCCCCGAATTACTTGCCGCATTGCAATCGAGTGAAGCGCCGCTGCGGTGCGCGCTCGATCCAGAAGTGGCAAAGACCTCGGACATCCACGCTGTGACTTACAACGAAGCGAGCTTCCGCTACGCGCTCAACGACGACGCGATGGCCACCGAAAAACTAGCCGAAGGCATCCGCGCCTTCGCGGCTGATGCCGCCAAGCTCGACACCATGATTGAAGCCCTGTCATGAACACTCCTCGTTGCGATCAAACCGAAGCGTGGAGCGCACTGCGTGGCCACTACGAAGCGCATGGCCGCGACTTCGATCTGCGTGAAGCCTTTGCGCGCGACCCCGGTCGCTTTGGCGCACTGAGCTTCGAGGCGCCGAATGTCTTCGCCGACTTGTCGAAGAACCGCATCGATGCGGCGTCACTGCATTTCCTGCTCGACCTGGCGAGCGAGTGCGAGCTTGAATCACGACGCGATGCGATGTTCAAAGGCGATCCGATCAACCGCACCGAAGGCAGGCCGGTTCTGCACACTGCACTGCGTGCGCCGCGTGGGCAGGCCCCGTTCAGCAGTGAGGTGCATAGCGTGCTCGAGGCCATGCTGGCGTTTGTTGAGACGGTGCGTGACACGAAGTCGAGCGGCATCCGTCACATCGTGAACATCGGCATCGGCGGCAGCGACCTTGGGCCGCAGATGGTAGTGCCGGCGCTCGATGCTTTCGTGCATCCCGGAATCACCTTTCACTTCGTCTCCAACGTCGACGGCCATGACATTGCTCCGGTGCTGCGCCAGATCAAGCCGGCAGAGACGCTCTTCATCATCGCGAGCAAGACCTTCACGACGCAGGAGACCATGGCCAACGCGCAGGTTGCGAAGGCTTGGTTTGCGAGCAACGGCGGTGCCGACGTCGCGAAGCATTTCGTCGCGACAACGACCAACGTGAAAGCGGCAGCGGACTTCGGCATCCAGACGACATTCGGATTCTGGGACTGGGTTGGCGGCCGTTATTCGCTCTGGTCTTCCATCGGTCTTCCCATCGCGCTGGCCATCGGCGCCGACAACTTCCGCGCATTGCTCTCAGGTGCGCACGACATGGACAGGCATTTCGCTGGCGCCCCGCTCGCCAAAAACCTGCCGGTGCTGCTCGCCCTCGTTGATGTCTGGTATCGCAACTTTCATGGCTTCACCAGCCGCAGCGTGGCGCCGTATCACCAAGGATTGAAGCGGCTGCCGGCGTATTTGCAGCAGCTCGAGATGGAGAGCAACGGCAAATGCGTTGACCTGGACGGCAAGAACCTCCCGTACGCAACGAGCCCGGTGGTGTGGGGCGAGCCGGGTACCAATGGGCAGCATGCCTACTTCCAGATGCTGCACCTGGGCACGGACGTGATCCCGGTCGAGTTCATTCTGGTGAGGCATCCGACGCACGCATTCACCGATTTGCACACCAAGTTGCTCGCCAACGGATTGGCGCAGGCACAGGCGCTGATGCTTGGCAAAACGACGCAGCAGGCGGCGACCGAAAAGGCGCCTACGGCGTCGAGGGAACTCGATGCGCAAACCATCGCTCGTCATCGCACTTTCCCAGGCAATCGCCCGAGCACCACGCTGCTGCTCGATCAGCTCACTCCGGCAAGCCTCGGTTCGCTGATTGCGCTCTACGAGCATCGCGTGTTCGTGAGCGGCGCCTTGTGGGGAATCAACAGTTTCGACCAATGGGGCGTGGAGCTGGGCAAGGCCTTGTGCAGTGACCTGTTGCCCCGGCTCACGTCGGGCGACGTGGAGGGGCTGGACGGCTCCACCGCCGGGCTGCTGCGGCGCTTGACCACGTGACGAACGTCGTCTTCGATTTTGGTGGCGTGCTGTTTCGTTGGCAGCCGCATGAGTTCATGCCTCGACTGCTGCCGAATCGTGCTACGAGTGAAGCGATGACAAGCACCCTGGTGGCGGACTTTTTCCAAGGCTACAGCGGCGATTGGGGTGACTTTGATCGCGGCGCAGCCGACGAGGCGATCATTGCTCGGCGCATTGCGTGGCGCACCGGTCTCGATCTCGAGGAAGTGCGGAAGGTGATCGACACGATTCCAGCGGAGTTGCAGTTGATGGCCCATTCCGAGCCTTTGCTGCGAAGGTTGCGCTCGGCTGGGCATCGCTTGTTCTTCCTGTCGAACATGCCCAAACCTTATGCGGACAAGCTCGAGGCGGCGCATCCGCTGAAGGAGTGGTTCGACGATGGCTTGTTCTCTTCTCGCGTCGGCCTGGTCAAGCCCGAGCCCGCGATTTTTCACGAGGCAGCGCGGTACTTCGGGATTACGCCAAAGGGGAGTGTGTTCATTGACGATTTCGCGCTGAATGTGAAGGCGGCCAAGGCGCTCGGGTGGGATGCGATTCACTTCCTGAGCGCCGCGCAGTGTGAGGCTGATCTGGCAGCCAAAGGTCTCTTGTAGGTCCGCGGGTGAAGAACTAACGCGTATTCGACAAATAGCCAGCCTCATCGGCACGGCGAACCACCAAGTCATTGAGCGCGGCCAGTGCCGGAATGCGCCCGAGGATTAGGCGTCTTCCTCGGTATTCGTGTGCAAGTAAGGCTTGCGCGCGGCTGAGACCGCCGACAACAGATCAGTGAACACGTTCGAGGCCCCAATCACTTCCTTGAAGCCCGACCGTTCGATCAGACTGCGAGGCTGCTCGTTCAGATCGCACAGCACGAGCCGTACGCCCTGACGTTCCAGCGAGCGATGCAACTGTTCCAAGGCATCGAGACCCGAGGTGTCCATTGAAATGAGCCGATGCGCTTCGAGCACCACGGCACGTGTTCCCGGTCCAACGCTCGTCGCGATTGGTTCGAGTTTCGCCACTGCGCCGAAAAAGAGCGATCCGTACAAGCGCACCACGCGCACCTCGTCCGTCGAAGCTTCATGCGGCTCCACGCGAAATAGCGTACTCATTCGGTAGATAAAGAACACACAGGCAAGCAGCAGCCCGACTTCGACCGCCACGGTCAGGTCGAAGACGACAGTCAGAAAGAAGGTTCCCAGCAGCACCATGCGGTACTGCGGGCTGAACTTGCGAAGCCGCGCGAACTCGTGCCATTCGCCCATGTTCCATGCGACGAAAAGCAGGATGCCAGCAAGCGCGGCCAGCGGAACGTATTCCGCCAGGGGGGCTGCCACGAGCACGATGACGAGCAGGGTCAGTGAGTGGACGATGCCCGCGATGGGCGTGCGCGCACCGGCGCGGATGCTCGTCACGGTGCGGGCGACAGTGCCGGTGGCGGGCATGCCGCCGAACATCGGCGACACGATGTTGGCAATGCCTTGCGCCATCAGCTCCTGGTTCGGATCGTGGCGCGGCGAGTCGCTCAGGTTGTCTGCCACGCGCGCGCACAGCAGCGACTCCACTGCCCCAAGCAATGCGATGGTGATCGTCGGGATGAACAACTGCTTGGCGCTTTCCCAGCTGAAAGGCGGCAGCGCAAGCGTCGGCACGCCTTGAGGAATCTTGCCGAAGCGCGAGCCAATGGTTTCAACCGGAAGCTTCAGCACGTACGCCACGATGGTGAGGGTGACGAGGGCGAGGATGGGGCCGGGCATGCGCGATGCTGTGCGCAAGGTGATTCCTTCGAGTACTTGCGCGGGCAGAAGACTGCCGGGCGAAAACAATCTCGGCCACAGGAAGAGGCCGCCCAAACATGCGAGGCCGATCGCGAACGCGTAGGGATTGAAGGTGTGGATGTTCGACGCGAAGGCATGAATCTGCGCGAAGAAATCGCCCGGCAGCTTGTCGATCTTCAAGCCCAGCAGGTCGCGCACCTGCGACAAGGCGATCAGGACGGCAATGCCGTTGGTAAATCCGATGACGATGGTGATGGGCATGTAGCGCACGAGTGCGCCGAGACGCATTGCGCCCATCGCGAACAACAATGCGCCGGCAAATGCGGTGGAGATGAGCAAGTTGGTGAGCCCGTAACGCTCGAGGATGCCGTAGACGATGACGATGAACGCGCCTGCCGGCCCGCCGATCTGCACGTTCGATCCGCCGAACGCTGAAATCGCGAGGCCGGCAACGATGGCGGTGAAGATGCCTTGCTCGGGCTTGAGGCCTGAGGCGATGGCGAAGGCCATCGCAAGCGGCAGGGCGACCACGCCCACTGTGATGCCTGCCCCCAGATCGTGGATGAAGTCTTGGCGCTTGTAGCCGTGTAGCGCGCTGATCAGACGCGGGCGGAAGTACAGGCGCGAGAGCCGGGACATGGCGGTGCGGGCGAATTTCTCATCGGCGCTTTCGCGTCGAGGCGGATTCGGTGCGGCGCTGCTTTCTTGCTGCGGGGGCAGAAGGCGCCGGCACGGCTTCGGGTGATGCGCCGGGAACAAAGCTGACGCCGTGCTCGGCGAGGTAATCGCGGATCAGTTGCCGCACGACCTGCGATGGGGTGAGATCTTGCTGCGCGCACAGACGCTCGAAGGCCGTCTTCTTCGCGGGGTCTATCAGCAGGGTCAGGCGTGCCGTCTTGAGTTCCATGGATCGTGACCAATCTGGCTGCTTGGGCTCATATGTTAATGCTATGTGTGTTTCATGTGCATGCTACGCGCATAATGAGGCTCGCAAGTCCAAGTCCTTGTCGACATGACTTCTTTTGTCCACCGCCTCACTGCCCGCGACCGCACGCGACGTGCCAATCGTCAACTGGGCGGTGTGCTCGCCTTTGTTGCGGGCGCAGTCAACGCGGGTGGCTTCCTGGCAGTGCAGCGCTACACCTCTCACATGACCGGGGTGGTTTCATCCATCGCCGACGACCTCGTACTCGGACATGCGTCGCTGGCGATGGCCGGGCTGTCGGCTTTGTTGTCCTTTGTCGGCGGCGCGGCTACCACGGCCGTGCTTATCAACTGGGCGCGGCGCCGCAAGTTGCACGGCGAATTCGCGCTGTCATTGATGATCGAGGCGCTGTTGTTGCTGGTCTTCGGCTTGCTCGGAGCAAACCTCGAACTCTTCATCGACGTGTTCGTGCCGTCCACGGTGCTGCTGCTGTGTTTCATCATGGGGCTGCAGAACGCCATCGTGACCAAGATCTCGCAGGCAGAGATCCGCACCACCCACATGACCGGCGTGATCACCGACCTTGGAATCGAGATTGGGCGACTCGTTTACTGGAACCGCACCGAGCGGATCAACGCAGAGCATTTCGTTCGCGCCGATCGCGACAAGCTCAAGATCCACGGCGCCATCCTCGCCATTTTCTTCATGGGTGCACTCGTCGGTGCTGTGGCTTTCAAGCGGGCTGGCTTCACAGCCACTGTGCCCATCGCGGCCTTGCTCATGGCTTTGGCCGCGCCGCCGCTTTGGCGCGACCTTCGCGCACTGAGAAGCCTCTGATGCCTGGAGTGTCCACATTGCTCAATGATTTCCTGCCCGTCGATCCGCATCTCGTGCGGCCCTACGTATACGAAGACGAACGAACGGTGGCCATGCATTTCGACATGTCTGCCACGCAAAGCCGAATGCGGCGTGCCGATCCGTTTGCGCTGGACTTGGACTACACGCGCGCGATGATGGGCTTCCTGATGTTGCTGCCTTCGCCCGCTTCGATGCTGATGATTGGCCTGGGTGGTGGTTCACTGGCCAAGTACTGCCACCGCCACCTGCCTGGAACGGACTTCACCGTCGTCGAGATCAACCCGCACGTGATCGCCATGCGCGACGAGTTCCTCGTGCCGTCCGATGGCGAGCGGTTTCGCGTAGTGCAAGGTGACGGTGCCGCTTTCGTGCGTTCCGCCTGCGGCCCTTGCAGCGTCGTTCTGGTCGATGGCTTCAACTATGACGGACAACCCGAAGACCTTTGCATTCCAGATTTCTATGCCAATTGCCGCCGTTTGATCGGCAACACTGGTGTGCTGGTGGTCAATCTGCACGACGATGAGCCACAGTGCGCCATGCTGACGCAGCGGATCGGCAAAGTGTTCGGTGCCGATGTGCTCGTGGTAGACGTTGAGTCTGGTGGTAACCGGATCGTCTTCGCAGCCGAACCGGCGGTCCTCAGCTGCGCAGCTTTGCAGTGGGACGAGCGCTGGGCGGCCCTGGATGAGGTTCACCGCCGAACCCTGCGACTCAGTGCGATCCGCATGAGGCGCAGCCTGCAAGAGTTCCGGCCTGCTTGATTCCCAGTCAGCGCAGCGGCCGATGCAGCAAGCGTTCCAGCGTCCGCAGGGGAGACGTCTCCGGTCGCAGCAAGTCTTCCACATCCAGATAGAACGTCTGCTCCATCATGTGCTGACCTCCCATCGCGGCGTGTAGTACCTGGTCGCTGTAAACGATCCATGTCGTCCCTGGCGCAAAGTCGACTCGCGCCTGCGGGCCGTCTTTTTGGAACTGGAGATCTGCTTTTGCGTGGTCGTGAAGCTGCAGCATCACGTGGTCGTACTCGGTGCGCCGGCGCTTGGTGATACCGAGACTCTTGATCAACCATGCCGAGCCCGGAATGGGCCGCGTGATCGACGGAAGGTACCTCCGTGCATGCGCCGCGAAGGGCTCGCCGACGCGCCATTCGCGCGGCTTACCCTCTTCATTGACATTGCAGAAGACCCGCAGCAAACGCGTGCCATGCATGGGGTTGGACGGGAAAGCATCGATGTGCAGCCGAGTGTCATCCTTGCGCCAGCTCGATTCGCGCCCGGCAACATTGGTCGGGCGGAACGAGGTGTTCCCGCGGCGCAGCTTGCCGCGGTAATGCGGGAAGAGCCGCAATGCGAAGGCCTCGCTTTGCTCGGCGTAGCGAACGACCATGGCCTTGAGCGCTTCCAGGTCGGCTGCGCTGCCGGACGCTCCGCGAAGCTCGCCGCTGGGCCAGCGCACCGAGATGTTCTTCGCCTTGCCGTCGGCCCATCTCTCGTCGAGGAAGCGGCGTTCGTCCTGGCCCAGCACGAAAGGCAGCCTCGGAAAGCTCAGCACCTGACCGTCCTCGATCACGGCCTCGACGCCGCGCGTGGGGCCGTCATCGGCCCACGAGGTGTCGGGGAACTCGCGAACGATGTCGACAGGCTGGCTCGTCGTCATCTCGGAATCAGCGAATGCGCAAGCCAGGCGTCGCACCCGGCCAGGGTTCAAGGATGTAGAGGCCCGGATGGGTCTTCTCGTCGGCGTGGCTCGCGGCGAGCACCATGCCTTCGCTCACGCCGAACTTCATCTTGCGCGGAGCGAGATTGGCAACGAGCACGGTGAACTTGCCGGCCAGGTCTTCCGGCTTGTAAGCGCTCTTGATGCCACTGAACACGTTGCGTGTCTTGCTTTCGCCGACGTCCAAGGTGAGGCGCAACAGCTTGTCGGAGCCTTCGACGTGCTCGGCGCTGACGATCTTGGCAATGCGAAGGTCGATCTTGGCAAAGTCGCCAATGGCGATGGTCTCGGCGATCGCCTCCCCGCCCGGATCGTCTTCGGCAGCGCCGTTGCCTTCGACTGATTCAGGCTGGGCCGAGCCTGGCGCGGCCAAGAGATCGATCAGCATCTTTGGATCGACCCGCTGCATCAAGTGCGTGTAGGCCCCGATCACATGTTTGCCCAACAATTTGTCTGCATCCGCGAAGCTCAGAGCCTCGACACGCAGGTAGTTCTCAACCTCGCGGGCAAGGGCCGGCAGCACGGGTTTCAGGTAGATCGTGAGCAGCCGGAACGCCTCGATGCATACCGAGCACACCTCGTGCAGCCGTGCGTCTGTGCCGGGCTGCTTGGCGAGTTCCCACGGCTTGTTCTGGTCGACGTACTCGTTGACGCGGTCGGCCAGCAGCATGACCTCGCGCAAGGCCTTGCCGAATTCACGCTCTTCATACAGCCGCTGCACTTCTTGTGACTGAGCCATCAAGGTCTCAAGCAGCTTGGTGCCGTCGGCCCCGTGCTGCGTCGCGAGAACCCCGTCGAAACGCTTGCTGAGGAAGCCGGCCACGCGGCTTGCGATGTTGATGTACTTGCCCACGAGGTCGCTGTTCACGCGCGCCACGAAATCGTCCGGCGTGAACTCGATGTCCTCGACCTTGGCATTCAGCTTGGCCGCGATGTAGTAACGCAGCCATTGCGCATTCATGCCCAGCTCGAGGTACTTGAGCGGCGAGATGCCCGTGCCGCGGCTCTTGCTCATCTTGTCGCCCCCGAGCGTGATGAAGCCGTGCACGTAGATGTGGTCAGGTACCTTGCGGCCGCTGAAATGCAGCATCGCCGGCCAGAACAGCGTGTGGAAAGTGATGATGTCCTTGCCGATGATGTGGATCTGCTCCACCTCCGGATCGGCCATGAAGGCGTCGAAGTCACCGCCCATTTTTGCGAAGTAGTTCTTGAGCGACGCGAGGTAGCCCACCGGCGCATCCAGCCACACGTAGAAGTATTTGCCCGGCGCATCGGGAATCTCGATGCCGAAATAAGGCGAGTCGCGGCTGATATCCCAGTCGTTGAGCGCCACGTGGCCTTGCTCGTCGACGCTGAACCATTCCTTGATCTTGTTGAGCACCTCGGGCTGCAGCCGGCCCGGCTTGCTCGTCCATTCGCGCAGGAAATCGATGCAGCGCTGCGCCGAGAGCTGGAAGAAGTAGTGGTCGCTGCTCTTGAGCACCGGCGTCGCACCGGTGAGCGTCGAGTACGGGTTCTTGAGGTCGGTGGGCGAATACACCGCGCCGCAGACCTCGCAGTTGTCGCCGTACTGGTCTTTCGCGCTGCAACGCGGGCAATCGCCCTTGATGTAGCGGTCGGGCAGGAACATGCCTTTCACCGGATCGAAGAACTGCTCGATGTTGCGCTCGCCGATCAGTCCCTGCTTGCGCAAGGCGCGGTAGATGTCCTGCGCGAGTTCGTGATTCTCGGCGCCGTCGGTCGAATGCCAGTTGTCGAAGCCAATGTGGAAACCGTCCAGGTACTGCTTGCGGCCTGCGGCGATCTCGGCGACGAACTGCTGGGGTGTCTTGCCCGCCTTGTCGGCTGCGATCATGATCGGCGCGCCGTGGGCGTCATCCGCGCAGACGAAATGCACCTCGTTGCCCACCATGCGCTGGAAACGAACCCAGATGTCGGCCTGGATGTATTCCATCATGTGCCCGATGTGAAAGGGCGCATTGGCGTAGGGCAGGGCGGTGGTGACGAATAGCTTGCGCGTCATGGGTGGCGGGGCCTGTGGCCAGGGGGAAAACGGCGATTCTAGGCTTCGATCCAGCAGATCAGGGCATACAGAAGGTTGACTCGCTACAGCGAGATAAACTGCGCCGCCGCGTCGCCGGTCAGTCTCCGGCCCTGCCGTGACGTCTGCAGGCCCGGCTTGCGATTGGTTAAAGCCAGTTCAAGCTACCTTCTTCCTTGGGGGATGAGGTCGATGGGTTTCAGAAGCGCCCCCCCAAAAGGGCGACTTCCATCGCGGGATTTCTTGAATATGCTGCGCCGTCCTCGACGCCGAGGTACCCGCGTCCAACTCTTGGCCCCAAATTTTCTTCGGTGTGCCACGTTCCTGAATGCCGCCTGAGCCAACGCCGCACCGAACACATACACGATGAGCGCCAACGCCCCTTCCCAAGATTCCCCAAGCCTGCATGACGATCCCCAACACCTGCTCGTGGGCTACAAGGAGGGCATCACCCTCTTCAGCCACAGTGACCTGATCGTGCTGATGCAGTTGCCGCTGCCTGGCATCACGATCTTCGTCCATGGCGTCAACTCCGACGGCGAGTGGTTCGAGCAGGCCGAGCAGGGCCTGTGCAAGGGGCTCAACGCCCGACTCGCCCGCTGTGACGAAAACCTTTGCTACAAAGGTGCCGAAGCCGGCCAGTTGCATCCTGTGGGCTACATGCCCGAGCTGACGGCCGATGGCTTCATCAACCCAGACATGCAGCCCGACACCTTCATCCAGAGCGAGGACACTTTCTCGCCGGTGATCCGGTTCCGGTGGGGCTACAAGGCCAGCGGCGAGGATCTGAGGAAGTTTGGCGATGCCATCTTCCTCAATGAGCAGGACTACTGGGGTGGCGGCCCATTCGCCAATGGTTGCAGTTCGCTGCCCGACCTGTGGGGGTCCGGCGTGGAGGAAGAGCTGTTTCTATGGCTGCACGTGCAGCACCTGAACCCCACCCCCGACCGGCAGGTCTACAGCTGCCCGCCGCGGCCGTACTACGTGCTGGCCGCCTACCGTCTGGCCCGGTTGGTGGAATCCATCCGCAGCAAGCAGTCCGACGTGCCCATCACCATCGTGTGCCACAGCCAGGGCAACATGGTGGGCATCGCGGCGGCCTTCCTGGGCGACAGAATGGCGCCTGCCAGCGATGCCGCCGGACGCAGCGGGCGCTGCGTCGCCGACAGCTACGTGCTGTGCAACGCGCCCTACAGCCTGCTGGAATCCAATGGCACCGAGAGCTGGACCGAGCGCCACATGGAAGACCCGCACGGCCGCACCGGACGCCAGACGCTGAAGGCGCGCACCCAGACGCTGGCGGCCTTCTTCGACATCGTGCGCAAGCAGGCCCCGCTGCAGCAGGCCGCCGACCGCGTCGACCAGCGCATGGCCAACGACGCTCACGGTTTCACGGCCGAGAAAGACAGGCAGAAGTACGGCCTCAACGGCTCAACCCATGGCCGCGTCACGCTCTATTGCAATCCGCACGACCAGGTGATTTCGGCCACTCCGGTGCAAGGCATCGGCTGGCGCGGCATGAGCGCGTCCGAGATAGCAGCCACGGGCGGCGAGGGCGTGTTCACGCAGCGCGTGTTCGCCCAGGGCTTCAAAGTCAGTGAAGGCCAGGAGAAGGCCGGCCAGATCACGCAAATAGACCTCGACCGCGAGGCAGTGATCGCCCAAAGCGTCTTGTTCGTGCATCACCCGCGTGACTGGAGTCCCAAGCCCCATCCGAAGAACCAGGACAACTACCAGTATCACTACTGGGCCGACCACCACATGAAGCCCAAGGCCGGCAGCGAGGATTTCTGGCAACCCCATTCGCCGCTAGCAGCGTATTCAGTGGCCAAGGGATTGGAGGCGAGCAAGAGCCCATTCGGCGTGATCGCCACGCTGCTGTCGGCCCCCTTGTTCATCGTGGCGCTGGAGGCGTTCAAGACCCCCATCAACGCGCTGCCGCCCAAGGATTGGTCGATACCGCTGCATGCCCCAGCGCTGCCCCAACCATTCGAGCCCGAGGCCGTGCGCATGGGTCACAAGAGCGCGGCTTTCGACCAGGGCTTCGACTCGCCAGCCGACGCGCGCGACCGCAGCCGCCCGCGCGAGGACGGCGATCCTTATGGTTTCGCCGGTGGCATGCCGCTGGGCGATGAGCAAAGCGAAGCGTCGCTGCGCTACGAGCACCATGCGGACCTGCGCATGAAGGCCAAGCGCGACAAGCTGTACGAGAACGACAAGAAGGTCGAGGCTGAAGACAACCCCGCCAAGGCAGACGCGACGTACACCCAATGGCGCAGCGAGAAGATCAAGACGACGCTGGCCAACACCGTCAAGACCCATGCCACCGATCACTCGACCATCATGACCAACCCCATGCATGCCGAGAAGACGCTTGCCTATGACGTGGCGATTGGCTGTTGCGAAATTCGGCAGAAGGACTTGCATCGGTTGCGGATCGCGGCGGATTGGAGGTTCTTGAAGGGCTTGGACAAGCACGATTCGCACAAGGTTTTTTTTGAATACTTCGACAGCGGTTACTTCAAGGGCGTTTCGCCCTACGAATGGGCCAACCCGAAGGGGGCCAATGCGAAGAGCAGAGAGGGTGCGATGCCCGAGAAGATCGTCAACGAACGTCAATGGTCGGCCCCGTCCAAGGGGGATCTGGGATGAACGCCTTGATCTCAACCCGTGCCAGGCGGATCGCCTGGGCCTTCCTCGCCTTCATTCTTGCGGTTGGCATTGCGATCTTGTCGATTCGAAACGCCGATGACGCCACCAAGCAATCCCTCACCGATGGACAACTTATGACACGACTTCTTGCCATGCCCGCCTTGCTTGCCACCGCTGTCTTGGTATTGACCTCCGCCTGCGCGGGCACAGCTGTCGTTTCCAGCCCGAACGCGGTACATGCGCCGGCTGTCGCCGAGCCGCCCAAGCCCTTCATGGCGCAGGTTGTGGGACTTCAATGGCTCAACCCTTTGCAGCGGCGCGACTACCCCACGGAGTGGCAGTTGCTGTGGACGCTCGGCCTCGTGCAGCCGAACAAGAACGACGACATGGTGAAGGCCAATCCGAAGAAATATTCCACGCTTCAATCTGTTGGTTCAATTGCAGTTGGAAACAACGGAGAGGAGACGTTCGATGGCTATCACGAGAAATACGTCCAGGAAGTGACCGGTCTGTTTCGGCAGAACTACTTCTCCAACCCCCACTACTTTTACACCGTCAACCCGGACGACACCAAGCAATGGCGCGAACTTGCTGGCATCCATGTCGAGTACGCGCTGCCTTCAGACAAGCTCGATCCGGTGCAGGCGGGGGGCTTTATGCGTGACCGCATCGCCCAGATTTTCCGTATCGGCAATCCCAGTTCGCCCACACTCTGGACCCGAGCCACCCCGCCCGACGTTCGCGTGACCACGGGCGGCCCCAACGCCGGATTCACCTCCCTGTCGGCCGCGCTCGACTACCTGCAAGAGCACCCGAAGGAATCTGTTTGGGCAATGAACTGGGATGCACCAAGCCGCCCGAAGGACAAGCAGATCAACGAAAACATGGTGCTGCTGATCCTCGCTGGCCCGGACTTCAACACCGAGCGCGAACCGCTCGCCTGGGTGGGCTATCCGGCATCCAAACCAGTGTCCGGCTTCGAGGTCAGGAAGGGCCAGCCACCGCGTATCGTGCAAGCCTGGAAGGCCACGCTTGACGCCGCCGCGCACAACGCGAGCAAGCAAGACACCGACATCGGCTACGTGATCCACGATGCCAACAACACCCACCCTGATTCCTCGGACCGCATCGGCCACCTCGCGCAGACCCTCACCACCGAGTTGCCCGAGTTCGATTTCATGAAGCAGACCTTCAACACTCCAGCCCTGCTGGGCGAGATGGGCGCGGGCACTGCGCTGACCAATGTGGCGCTGGGCATCGCCTACGCCAACCACCTGGGCAAGAACGTGCTCGTGGCCGGCACCAGCGATGCCGAGCACCCCACCGCCGTGATGGTCGTGCCACCGGCCAAGGTGCGCCCCATCGACCCGGCCCAGGACTGGTTTCGCGCCCGTGGCGAGAACAATGCTTTCCTGCCGTGGTGGGGTTTGCGCCATGACGCACGGCCGGGATCTCAAGGCTATTCGAAGTGAAGCTGAGAGTATTGCGAGCGTGTCCGAGCAGCTCCAGTCCTGCGTCCGTCGACCTTCCGACTGCGAGCCGTCTTGGTCAGCGGCCCGTGAACTCTGGCTTGCGCTTCTCGACGAAGGCTTGCATGCCTTCTTTCTGGTCCTCGGTCGCGAAGAGCGCGTGGAAGGTACGTCGCTCGAACAGGATGCCTTCGCGCAGGCTCATCTCTTCGGCGCGATCCACGGCCTCGCGGGCCACCATGACCGCGGGTTTGCCGTAGCTGGCAATGGTCTGCGCGGCCGCCAGACTTTCTTCGATTAGCCTGTCGGCCGGTATCACGCGCGCAACGAGCCCTGAGCGCTCTGCCTCTTCAGCGCCCATCATGCGGCCAGTCAAGATCAGGTCCATGGCCTTGGCTCGGCCGATCAGCTTGGTAAGGCGCTGCGAACCGCCCATGCCGGGAATCACGCCCAGCTTGATTTCTGGTTGGCCGAACTTGGCGGTGTCGGCGGCGAAGATCATGTCGCACATCATCGCCAACTCACAACCCCCGCCCAGTGCATAGCCCGAGACGGCGGCGATGCGCGGCGTGCGAAGGGCTGCGAAGCCTTCCCATCCAGCGAAGAAATCATCGTGGAACATCTCCATGTATGACTTCTGTTGCATTTCTTTGATGTCCGCCCCAGCCGCGAATGCCTTGGACGAACCGGTCAGCACGAAGCAACCGACATCGGGGTCGCGGTCAAGGACTCGCAACTGAGAGACAAGGTCTCGCATGACCTCCGAGTTCAGGGCGTTCAAAACTTCGGGGCGATTCAGTCGCACGAGGGCGACACGGTCTATGCGTTCGATCAAAATACTCATGTTCAACTTCAGATTAAAGAATGATGGGATGTCGCCGCAACAGAGGGTCTTGCCGTGGTAATCAGGAGTCCCAGATGGCGCCGTACCCGGGGATGCCGCGGCTTTCCATGCCGTAAACCACCTGGTCGGTGAGCTTCTGGTTGGCAATGCAAATCACTGCCTCGGCGTTGAAGGATTTGCACGCGCCATGGGCGAGCTTGACCAGGTCGGGCTTGCCCCGCTCGTCGGTGTCCCAGATGAGCGCGTCGGGACATGCCTCCAGGATCTCGTTGACCAGCTCGTCGCCGTAGGTCTTGCGCGGGTTTCGCGTCGACCAAATGAGTTGGATGGGCACCTTCTTGGCGAGCAAGTGCGGCATGACGGGCCCGATGCCGCTGCCGGTGGCCACGTAGACCACGCGCTTGAACAGCGTCTCGATGTTGGCGACGCCAGCGGTGGTGATGCCCTTGACCCACACATGCGAGGGCATGTCGTCGATGAACGACCCCGTCCAGTCGCCGGCCCGAGAGATGATGAGACGGAAACCGTTTCTACTCGGTGACGGGATGTTGGCGAACGAATGCCATTCCAGCAGGGGATTGCGACTGATCGCGGTGGACGATCCCGCGAACGGCGTGGTGTGCGTGAAGTGAGCTACCACAGCATGCGACGAGGGCCTGACCACATTCACCTTCACCTTGCGCAAGCGAAGCCACGGCAAAGCGATGCTGATCGTCAGGACTATCAGCATCCAGAAAGCTCCTGACGAGACGAGCGCCTTGCCGAATGTCTGGCTGCCCCGCTGGTCGTTTACGAAGACCATGGCTTGTGCCCAGAACAGCAGCAGTGCCGACCACCCGCCAAACCGGTGCATTATTTCGAAGCTGTTGTGGGACCGCGCGCGAAACCGTGGCATGGCCATCGCCACGATGAGCACCAGCACGATCAACAGAGCGAAAGTCAGCGCGACCATGGTCGTGGAAACGCCCGGCCGGCCCTTGGCCAGGTGATATGTCAGCGAAGCGACGAATACCGCGAACCAGGTCGTTGCGGCCACAGCACATCCGCTGTGAAGGCCGCCGAAGTGGTAGACCTTGGCCAGGTGCCATCGCACCGCCAGGGGCCAGCTCGTCGGCGCCCGTGTCGCGATCCAGAAGAGAAGGTTGACGACGTACTGCTGGCGAATCAGGATGGCAACCGAAAAATTCACCAGCACGAGGTTGGCGATCGCCCCGAGTGCGATGCCGTCGCCACTCCACCAGCGGCCATCGTTCACGCCGAAGCTGAGCACCGCCAGATTGATGAAAACCACGAGGAAAACCAGGCGGTGGTAGTGCATCAGAGCAGGGTGCTTCGTGATGCGTCCGGCAATGCTTGGCCTCGGAAGCGCAAGGTCAGCGTGCTGTGCATTCATGCGAACACCTCGACTGGTGCAACGAGGGACTCAGTGGCTTTTTGAATGTCCACGGCGATCGCCATGAGCACGCGCTTGTCGATCTTGCCGCGGCTGGTCATGGGAAATGAATCCATTGCGATCACGAAGGCGGGCGTGCAGTAGTAGGGCAGCGCTGCACTGACCTTTTGCCGTGCGGCCTCCACGTCGACCGTCGCGGGGCACACGAAGCCAACGAGGTTGCGATTGTCGAGCTTGAGTGCGACCGCGTGAGTGCACGAGGGTGTGGACTCCATGACTGCCGACACGGAATCGAGTTCGACGCGGAAGCCGCGGATTTTGACCTGGTCGTCTACACGACCGAGGTGTTCGAGTTCGCCCTCCATCGTCCAGCGTCCGAGGTCACGCGTGCGGAACATCATGCGGCCCTTGCCAAGGAACGGGTCGGGTGCATAGCGCTCTTTGTTCAACTGATCGTTGTGCAGGTAGCCCGCGGAAACGCATTCGCCGCCGGCCCACATCTCGCCGGTCTCGCCTATGGCGCAGGGCTTCATCCTCTCATCGAGGACATAGACCGTGTTGTTCGGCGTCGGCTTGCCGATGTTCAGCCGCCCGGACGACATCATGTAGTGCTGGACGGTGTTAACGATGGTCGTCTCCGTGGGGCCACAGGAGTTGTAGAAGGTGCAGAACGCGGCCCACTTGTCGGCCAGCGGCCTCGGGCACGGTTCGCCCGCGACAGCGACCGTCTTGACGTTGCGGCACTTGTCCGCGTCGAGTGTTCCCAGGATCGACGGCGTGGCGATGATGATGTCCACGGTCTCGGCGACCTTCTGGAAGTCTTTGCCTCGGATGACGAGGGTCGCGCCATGCGCGAGGCAACCCAGGGTTTCCCAAGCCGCCATGTCGAAGGCGATATTCAGGATTTGTCCGACCTTCATGCTAGGGCGCATACCGAGTGACCCCGGCTGGGTCAGCAGGATGTTGCGCACATTGGCATGCGTAATCTGCACGCCATTCGGAACGCCGGTCGTACCGGATGTGAAGAGAATGAAACACCGATCGTCACGCCGAACTTCGATCGCAGGCTTGAACGCCGTCGTGTATGGCGACTTGTCGTCCGGCATATCCTGCATGAACTCGTCAATGGCGATGCAGACGTGGCCCTGCGGGACCGGAATCAGATGGCGCAGGCTCGACAAAGTCAGGATCACCCTGGTCGATGCTGCCTGGATCACGTGACGCAGTTGCTCTTCGGGCGCGACGCCGACGTGCTGAGGTACATAGGCCGCGCCAGCCTTGAGTGCAGCAAGCATCCCGACCACCATAGGGATCGAGCGGTGCACGAAGAGCGCGACGCTCTCGCCCGTCGACACTCCGAGTTCAGCAAGGTGTGACGCCAGTCGGTTGGCATGCCGATCGAGATCGAGGTAGGTCATGTGATCCTCGAGATGCTGAGCGGCGACGGCATGCGGGTTGGCCAGTGCCTGCGCCTCGAACGCATGGTGAATGCAGGCATGCGGCACGTCGACGCAAGGCCCTTGTCCGAAGCTTTCGAAGAGGAGCTGATCGCTGGCCGATAGGTTGCTTATTGCGATTTTGGAGAATTCGTGCACTTTCATTTTCGGGAGCATTGGTGAAACTCTGGGGCCTAAGGACCCGTTCGGGAATAACTTGCACATTTGGCTCGCCGGCTGCGGGCGCGCTGCGGCGTTGCAAATGCTCGCGATGCCCATGGGCATCGCTGCGCTTTGCGCCTTGCATCGCATCTCTCAGCCGGCGGCCAAATGCACAACTTATCCCCGAACGGGCCCTAAGCGACATATGAGCCGACGGGCGCGGCAGGCGCACTTTAGTTGTACGGCGTGGATAGGCATTCACCATGCTTGTCGGGGCCATTCAAATTATTCAATTGGTTGTGCGGGACACGAAGTCGCCATTGCGGTCAGTGTTGGACTGCGGAGTCGTTGACTGCAAAGTCTGGTTACCTTGAAGACCGAGGCTGCAACGACATCCTCATCGCCGTCACCGGCGGCCTCAAAGGCATGCCCGAAGCGCTCGAGGCGGTGTTCCCGGCCACGACGCTGCAGACGTGCATCGTGCACCTGATGCGCCAGCCTGGACTATTCCAGCTGGGAGGAGCGCAAAGCATTGGCCGCGGCTATCAAGCCGATCTACACAGCCGCCAGCGCCAAGGCCGAACTCGATGCCTTCGAGCAAGTCCCCTTGGGGTGCCGAGTTCCCCATCGTCGTAGACGCATGGCGGCGCGCCTGGGATAAGGTGCTCCCATTCTTCGCATTTGCGCCGGCTGTGCTCCGAGTGATCTATACGACCAACGCCATCGAGAGCCTCATCACCAAGGAATTGATCGGCGCATGCCGGTGGCCTTCGATGGCCACAAGCTCGGTTGCGGTGCGATGCTGATCTCGACCATGCCGACCAATGGCCCAGCCAGGCTCGAGAGCACTGGGAAAGCCGCGCTGCGCTAGACTGGTTTGATCTCTCCCACGATTGCTGCAGTCCATGCCTGTCACCGAATCCGCGCTGCTCGATGCGCTCAAGGCCGTCAACGATCCCAACACCGGGCGCGACTTTGTCTCGACCAAGCAGTTGAAAAACCTGCGCATTGATGGGGGCGACGTCGGCTTCGACATCGAACTTGGTTATCCGGCCAAGAGCCAGCTCGCCGGATTGCGCAAGAACCTGATCGCTGCGGCGCGTGGTGTTGCCGGCGTCGAGAACGTCAGCGTCAACCTCGCGACAAAGGTCATCCCGCATGCCGTTCAGCGCGGCGTGCAATTGCTGCCCAAGGTCAAGAACATCGTCGCAGTGGCTTCGGGCAAGGGGGGCGTTGGCAAGAGCACCACTGCCGTGAACCTCGCGCTGGCGCTGGCTGCGGAAGGCGCGACGGTGGGCATTTTGGACGCCGACATCTACGGCCCCAGCCAGCCCATGATGATGGGCATCGAAGGCCGGCCTGAATCCGAAGATGGCAAGACCATGGAGCCCATGGAGAACTACGGCGTGCAGGTCATGTCCATCGGCTTCCTGGTCGATGCCGACAACCCCATGATCTGGCGCGGCCCAATGGCGACGCAGGCGCTGGAGCAGCTATTGCGACAGACCAATTGGGGCGACCTCGACTATCTCATCGTCGACATGCCGCCTGGCACCGGCGACATCCAGCTCACCTTGTCGCAGCGCGTGCCGTTGACGGGTGCGGTGATCGTGACCACGCCGCAAGACATCGCACTGCTCGACGCCAAGAGGGGTATCAAGATGTTCGAGAAGGTGGGCGTCCCCATTCTCGGCATCGTCGAGAACATGGCGGTGCATGTGTGCGAGAAATGCGGCCATGTGGAGCACATCTTTGGGAATGAGGGCGGCAAGAGGCTTGCGGCCCAGTATGGAATGGACTATCTGGGCGCGCTGCCGCTTAACCTCAGCATCCGAGTGCAGGCCGACGGTGGTCGGCCGACCGTGGTGAGTGATCCGGACGGCGAAATCGCCGGGCTCTACAAGGATGTCGCACGCCGCGTCGCGGTGAAGATCGCGCAAAGCGCGAAGGACTTTTCCGCCAAGTTCCCGACCATCAGCATCTCGAAGGACACTTGAGAAAGATGATGGCCCGCACGTCGCCTTGCTCCTGCCCGAGTGGGGAGCATTCAGCCGCCTTGAGGCGGCTCGGCGGAGGCTGACATGCCAAATCGCCCCTTCGTGAAGGTGGCGGTGGTGATGGAGCGCGAAGCCCAGCCCAACCGCTGGGAAGACTGGCGTTTCTCGGTGGCAGATGTGCTGGTGGACGAAGGCGGGTTGGGCGGTGCACGCGTGCTGCGTGACGATGGGAAGCGCAGGCAATCGCTTTACCCAGGTTTCGAACTCGAACTGTTTGCGGACGAGGGTGAGGGCTATTACCTCAACCTCAGTTCTGGTGCGCCAGTGTGGTTCGTGATGTGGCGGGTCGATGACGAAGACCCGTCGCTGGCGGTGCCTCAGGCGGTGAGCTTGTCTTACAACGAGGCGGGGCGCTGGCTGGATGCGCAGGAGCGGGTCGACAATGTGCCCTTGCCGGCGGACGTGCGGGCGTGGCTGCAGGCTTACGCGGACGAGAACTATCGGCCCGAACCCAAGAAGCGTAAGCGGCCCGCGTCGTTCTTGCCGCCAGATCAGAGGCAGTAAAACAGATGAGCGACGAGGGGTTTTTGTCGCGGTGGGCTCGGCGCAAGGCTGAGATGAAGACGAATGCGGTGGCTGACGACCGCGCCCGCCCTCCATCGCCAAGCTCAGTGCAGGCTATCCCTGGCTCGCAAGAGGATGGTGAGCAGCTCGGCAACGGGCAGTACGTCGAATCCGCACCTTCCCTAGCCTCTGCGGGGAGAGGGATCGAGGGTGAGGGGCAGGCGCAGGCCCGATCTCCCCAACAGCCCCCACCTCTCACCCTCGCCGACGTCGACCGCCTGACCTTCAGCTCCGACTACACCCCCTTCCTTGCCCCCCACGTCGAGGAATCCGTCAAGCGCGCCGCGCTCAAGAAGCTCTTCGCCGACCCCCATTTCAACGTGATGGACGGCCTGGACACCTACATCGACGACTATTCCAAGCCCGACCCCATTCCCGAATCGATGCTGCGCCGGATGGCGCAGTCGAAATCCCTGGGGCTTTTCGACGACGAAGAGAAAAATGAAAGCAAAGACCGCGCAGACCCCAAGGCATCTCCCGATGGCGGCGCCGCGCCCGTGGTGACACAGTCCACACTAGATCACCCGGCAGTACCCTCCGATGAAGACCCTCATCTGCGACTGCAACAAGACGATGCCGCTGGACCCGGTGGCACTGGCGAAGTCCCTCCCGCCTGACGCGGCCGATGGACTGCAGACGCTGCACACCACGCTGTGCCGCCGCGAGGCCGGGGCCTTCCAGCGCGCGGCCAAGAGCGGTGACGACCTGCTTGTCGCCTGCACCCAGGAAAGCCGCCTCTTCCTCCAACTGAACGATCACACCGAAGGCGCACCGTCGACCCAGGAGCGGCCAATCCGCTTCGTCAATATCCGCGAAACCGGCGGTTGGTCGAAGGACGCCAAACTTGCCACGCCCAAGATGGCGGCCTTGCTCGCGATGGCGCAGCTGCCCGAGCCCGACCCGGTCTCGACGGTGAGCTATCGGTCGGGTGGCCGCGTGCTGGTGATCGGCAAAGCGGATCTCGCGGTGCGTGCAGCAACGATGCTGGGCGATTCGCTCGACGTGAGCCTGCTGCTGACATCGCCCGGCGGAACGCTGCCGCAAGTGCGGAGCATGCCCGTCTACGCCGGCAGCGTCGAATCGATCACCGGCTGGCTCGGCCGGTTCGAAGTGAACTGGACGAGTGCCAACCCCATCGACCTGGACCTTTGCACACGCTGCAATGCCTGCATTGAAGTCTGCCCCGAGAGCGCCATCGACTTCAGCTATCAGATCGCCTTGGCAAAGTGCAAAGACCACCGCGACTGCGTGCGCGTGTGCGAGGCAGCAGGCGCGATCGACTTCACGCGAGCACCGCAGCCGGCAGCCGAGCGTTTCGACCTCATCCTCGACCTGCAAGATGCGCCAACCATCACACTGCACCAGCCGCCACAAGGCTATCTTCGAGCCGGCGACGATGCGTCCCTGTTCGACGCGGTGCTGCAGCTGCGCAACCTCGTCGGTGAGTTCGAAAAGCCAAGATTCTTTCACTACAAGCAGAAGATCTGCGCGCACAGCCGCAACGAGCGCGTCGGTTGCAAGGCTTGCATCGACGTCTGTTCGGCGCAAGCCATCCGCAGCGATGCGAAGGGCACAAATGGGATCGTTGTCGAGCCGCACCTTTGCGTGGGTTGCGGAGCCTGCACGACGGTGTGCCCGAGCGGGGCATTGAGCTATGCAACGCCGCGTGCGAACGATCAGGGACAGCGCATCCGCACGCTGCTGTCGACCTATCAACGTGCCGGCGGAAAGGATGCCGTCGTGCTGCTGCACAGCCAGGAGCGCGGCGCACAATTCATAGTCGATCTTGGCCGACTCGCGCGTACCGACGACTCGATCAAAGGGGTGCCGGCGCGGGTGCTTCCGATAGCGCTTTGGCACACCGCATCCGTGGGCATCGACCTGTGGCTGTCGGCTATTGCCTGCGGGGCGTCGCAGGTGTGGGTGCTGACGAGCGATGAAGAAGCCCCCGACTATCGCCGCGCGCTTGCGCAGCAAATGGAGGTGGCGCAGGCCATCCTTACTGGTCTTGTATACGCCGGAGAACATCTGCGCCTGCTCGACGTTAGAGATGCCCGCTCGCTGGACGTGGCCTTGCGAGCAGCACCCGCGGAAACCGTTGCGCAGGCGGCGAGTTTCAGCGTGCAGGCAGACAAGCGAGCGACGCTCGATCTTGCGATCGACCACTTGCTGCGCCAAGCGCCAACCGTGCCCTATGCGATCGAACTTCCAAGGCCAGCAAGCCCCTTCGGCAGCATCATCGTCGACACAGACAAATGCACGATGTGCTTGAGCTGCGTGGGTGCTTGCCCCGAAGCCGCGCTGGCCGACAACCCCGACAAACCTCAGCTTCGATTCATCGAGAAAAACTGCGTGCAGTGCGGTCTTTGTGAAACCACCTGCCCGGAAAGCGCGATCAGCTTGCAGCCGCGCCTGTGGCTCGCCGAAGAAGGCAGATCACGCAAACAGCCGCGCGTGTTGAATGAAGTCGAGCCATACCGCTGCATCCGCTGCGGAAAGCCCTTCGGCACACTGAAAGCCATCCAGTCCATTCTGGGCAAGTTGGCTGGGCACCCGATGTTCCAGGGGGCCGCAGCTGAACGGCTCAAGATGTGCGGCGACTGCCGCGTGATCGACATTCACACCCGAAACGACGAGGTGCAAATCACGGACTATCCATGAACGAGACCATCACTTCGCTTCCTTTGCGACTGTCGACTCGAGACGACAGCGACGAATTCGCCCGGGCCGAGGTGTACGGACTGCTCGCGCAACTGTTTTATGCCGCGCCCGACGCGACGCTGTATTCACGGCTTCAAGTCGCGCCGACGGTTGCTCCCACGCCCGGTGGATTTCTTGAATCGAGTTGGATGGAAGTGGTTGCCGCATCGCGCCGCCGCACTCAAGCTGAAATTGCGCAGGAGTACGACGCGATGTTCGCCGGCTTCGGCAAGCCCGACATCTTTCTCTGCGGTTCGCATCACATTGCCGGGGCCTTGAACGAGAAGCCGCTGGTGGCCCTGCGAGACAGCCTGAGGATGCTGGGGCTCGCGCGGGCAGAGGGCATGACTGAGACCGAAGATCATTTCGCCTACCTTTGCGAGGTGATGCGCTACCTCATCGCCGGTGGCGATGTGGGCGTGAGCAACCTTGCCTCGCAGCAACGCTTCTTCAATGCGCATGTGCGCCCGTGGGCGGACGCGATGCTCGAACAGGTGGCGGCGCATCCCGCGGCGGATTTCTATCGGTCGCTTGCAGTTTTTGCGCAGGAGTTTCTTTCGATGGAGGGGCAGGGCTTCGACATGCTCGACTGAGAGGCTGAGAGGTTTTCGAGTGTGTCCGAGCAGCATGTCAAATGGCGCCTGATCTAGGCGCAAAGCGCAGCCATAGCTTTGGCGAGCATTTGCAACGACGAGCAGGGGCTTTTTGGCTTGATGAGCGGGCATGTCGAAAAACTCTCAGCCTCTGGGTAGGGGCACACCCTGATGACCAGTTGTTCCGCATGGTGCATAACGACCATGCAGTCGTCCCATTGGTGCGACCCATTGTCGTGTGCAGGAAAGAACCTCCTGGAGCAGATCATGAAGTCCATGGCTTTCGGCAGTAGGTCTTCAGACATGCCTGTCGCTTCTTCCGACAAGCCTGCGGAATCCAGCATCACCAAGCGACGCAGCCTGTTGCTGGGCGCCGGAGTCGTCGGCGCCGCAGCCATCGCGGCCAAGACCTTGCCCTCGGCACCCGCTCAAGTCGCCGAGGTTCCGAAGGTCAAGTCTGCCGCCGACGAATCCGGCGGCTACCAGGAGACGCAGCACGTGCTGCGCTACTACGAGACCACCCGAGTCTGATGACATGTGGCCCCCGGAGAGGTCTTGTATTGGCTCCTTTCCCCACCTAGGGAGAGGATGGGTGAGGGGCTGCGGTGATGGCAACCCATGGCTTTGTTCGCCGCCCAAGGCCCTCACCCCAGCCCTCTCCCAGAGGGAGAGGGAGCGAAGACCTTGAAGGGGGCGCCGCTCAGGACGCCGGCTGAGGCTGATCGCTCAAATCGAGGAGACACCATGTTGCTCACGCGCAAATCGACCGATGCGGGTGGTACTGCCTCGGCCTCTTCTCTGGTTTCCAGTCTCTCCCGAGGCTTGTCGCACGCCATCCCGACCATGGATCGTCGCGCCTTCCTGCGCCGCTCGGGCCTCGGCGTTGGCGCGGGCCTGGCTGCATCGCAACTGACGCTGGTGTGCAAAGCCGAAGCGGCCGATGCGCCCGCGCAAGACAAGGCTCGCAAGGTCGAGGTCAAGCGCACCGTCTGTGGCCACTGCTCGGTGGGATGTGCGGTCGACGCTGTCGTTGAAAACGGCGTGTGGGTGCGTCAGGAACCCGTGTTCGATTCCCCCATCAACCTTGGCGCCCACTGCGCCAAGGGCGCCGCACTTCGAGAGCACGGGCGTGGCGAATTCCGTCTGAAGTACCCGATGAAACTTGTGGACGGAAAGTACGTCCGCATGAGCTGGGACCGTGCTCTGGATGAGATCAGCGCCAAGATGCTAGAACTCAAGAAGCAAAGCGGCCCGGACTCGATTTTCATCGTCGGCTCGTCCAAGCACAGCAACGAGCAGGCCTACCTGCTGCGCAAGTGGGTCAGCCTCTGGGGCAGCAACAACTGCGACCACCAGGCGCGCATCTGCCACTCCACCACCGTCGCTGGTGTCGCCAACACCTGGGGGTATGGCGCGATGACCAACTCCTACAACGACATGCAGAACAGCAAGGCGGCGATGTACATCGGCTCGAACGCAGCCGAAGCGCATCCGGTGTCGATGCTGCACATGCTGCATGCGAAGGAAACGGGCACGAAGATGATCGTGGTCGACCCGCGCTTCACACGCACCGCGGCCAAAGCCGACGAGTACGTGCGCATCCGCTCGGGCACCGACATCGCATTTTTATTCGGCATGCTCCACCACATCTTCAAGAACGGGTGGGAAGACAAGAAATTCATCGCCGACCGTGTCTACGGCATGGACAAGGTGCGTGACGAGGTGCTCGCCAAGTGGACGCCCGAGAAGGTGCAGGAGGTCTGCGGCGTCGATGAAGCCACCGTCTACAAGATTGCGAAGATCATGGCCGACAACCGGCCGAGCACAGTGGTGTGGTGCATGGGCCAGACCCAGCACACCATCGGCAATGCGATCGTGCGCGCCTCGTGCATCTTGCAATTGGCGCTGGGCAACATCGGGGTGAGCGGCGGCGGCGCAAACATCTTTCGCGGTCACGACAATGTGCAGGGGGCCACTGATGTGGGCCCCAACCCCGATTCCCTGCCCGGCTATTACGGCCTCGCCGAAGGCGCGTGGAAGCACTATGCCAAGGTCTGGGACGTGGACTTCGAGTGGATCAAGAAGCAGTTTGCGCCCGGCATGATGACCAAATCAGGCATGACGGTGTCGCGCTGGATCGACGGCGTCCTCGAAAAGAACGACTTGATCGACCAGGACAGCAACCTGCGCGGCCTCTTCTTCTGGGGCCACGCACCCAACTCGCAGACCCGCGGGCTGGAGATGAAAAAAGCGATGGACAAGCTCGACCTGCTTGTCGTGGTCGACCCATACCCATCGGCCACCGCCGCGATGGCTGCGATGCCGGGCAAGCCAGAAGACCAGAACCCGAACCGCGCGGTGTATTTGCTGCCGGCTTGCACGCAGTTCGAAACCAGCGGTTCGTGCACTGCATCGAACCGCTCGCTGCAATGGCGCGAGAAGGTGATCGAGCCGCTCTTCGAATCGCGCACCGATCAAATGATCATGGTCCAGTTGGCGCAGAAGCTCGGCTTCGACCAGCAACTGGTCAAGAGCCTGAAGATGGTGCCGGCCAAGGGCGGGATGATGGAGCCCGAACCCGAGTCCTTGCTGCGCGAAATCAACCGCAGCAACTGGACCATCGGCTACACCGGCCAGAGCCCGGAGCGGCTGAAGGCGCACATGCGCAACATGAACGTTTTCGACGTGAAGACGCTGCGTGCCAAGGGCGGCATCGACAAGCAAACCGGCTACAAGCTCGACGGCGACTACTTCGGCCTGCCGTGGCCCTGCTACGGCACACCCGAGATCAAGCACCCGGGGTCGCCCAACCTGTACGACACCAGCAAGCACGTGATGGAAGGCGGCGGCAACTTCCGCGCGAACTTCGGCGTGGAGCGCGAGGGCATCAACCTGCTCGCCGAAGACGGATCGGCGTCGAAGGGGTCGGAAATCACGACCGGTTATCCCGAGTTCGACCACATCTTCTTGAAGAAGCTCGGCTGGTGGGACGATCTGACGGAGGCCGAAAAGAAAGCCGCCGAGGGCAAAAACTGGAAGACCGATCTGTCCGGCGGCATCCAGCGCGTGGCCTTGAAGCACGGCTGCCACCCCTTCGGCAATGCGAAGGCGCGGGCGGTGGTGTGGAACTTCCCTGATCCGATTCCGCTGCACCGCGAGCCCTTGTATTCGCCGCGCGCAGACCTTGTCGAAAAGTACCCGACCCACGACGACAAGAAGGCCTTCTGGCGCCTGCCCACGCTCTACAAGAGCGTGCAGCAGAAAAACAAGGACATCGGCAAGACCTTCCCCCTGGTGATGACTTCGGGACGGCTGGTCGAGTTCGAAGGCGGCGGGGAGGAGACGCGCTCGAACCCGTGGCTTGCCGAACTGCAGCAGGACATGTTCGTGGAGATCAATCCCGTGGCCGCCAATGACCGCAACATCCGCGACGGCGAGATGGTGTGGGTGAAGACGCCGACGGGGGCCAGGATCAACGTGAAGGCCATGGTCACCGAGCGTGTCGACAAGGACACGGTGTTCATGCCCTTCCATTACTCCGGCCGCTGGCAGGGCGTGGACCTGAAGCCGTATTACCCCGAAGGTGCGGCGCCTGTCGTCCGCGGTGAGGCGATCAATACCGCGACAACCTACGGCTATGACAGCGTGACCATGATGCAAGAGACGAAGACCACGCTTTGCCAGATCGAAAAGACCGCGTGAGGCAATTCGACATGTGCTGCCCGAGTCCGTCCCCGACCTCGTTCGCACTGAGGTATCGAAGTGCACGCACGGCGAAGACTCCGCTACCCGTTCGCACTGAGGTATCGAAGTGCCCTCGGCCGAACGCTTCGATACCTCAAGGCGAGCGTGTCCAGTGCCTCCAGCGCCGAGGGCGTCCCCCCACTCGAAGTATCGAAAGATCAGCCCGAACCAGGAGCTTGGCGTCAACCCAAAGACTTAGCAGGAACCCAACATGGCCCGAATGAAATTCATCTGTGACGCTGAACGTTGCATCGAATGCAACAGCTGTGTCACTGCCTGCAAAGCCGAGCATGACGTGCCGTGGGGCGTCAACCGCCGCCGTGTCGTGACGCTCAACGACGGTGTTCCGGGCGAGAAAAGCATCTCCGTCGCCTGCATGCATTGCAGCGACGCACCCTGCATGGCGGTGTGCCCGGTCGACTGCTTCTACCGCACCGACGAAGGCGTGGTGCTGCATGACAAGGACGTGTGCATCGGCTGCGGCTACTGCTCGTACGCCTGCCCTTTCGGGGCGCCGCAGTTCCCGACCAATGGCACCTTTGGCCTGCGCGGCAAGATGGACAAATGCACCTTCTGCGCCGGCGGGCCCGAGGCCAACGGAAGTGACGCGGAGTACGAGAAGTACGGCCGCAACCGCCTGTCCGAAGGCAAGCTTCCGGCCTGTGCCGAGATGTGCTCGACCAAGGCGCTGCTGGGTGGAGACGGCGACGTGCTGGCGGACATCTTCCGCACACGCGTGCTGAACCGCGGCAAGGGCAGCGAGGTGTGGGGCTGGGGCACGGCGTATGGCAAGCCGACGCAAGGAATGCCCGCGCAACCGGTGCTCAAGGAGCCGACAAAATCATGAACCGTGTTTTGCTCATTGCCGCCGTCGCCGCACTGGCGACACTCGCTGCTTGCACCGAGAAAATTCAGACCGCCACGCCGCGCAAGACGGATGAAAAGGTCTGGCAATCGAATGACAACACGTTCACCGCCGCCGGCTACAAGGCGGGCGACAAGGCTGCGTGGGAGGACCAATCTCGAACACGAGCGCAGTCACAGAATGAATATATGAAGGCGAAGTGAACGTGATGCAGGAGAGATCATGCGAGGCTTGATCGCAACATGCTTGTTCTTGCTTGCGTGCACCACGGCACAAGGCCAGGACAACGCCGCCCCGCGCTTCGACCCGCCGGCAAGCGTCGCCGCGGCGCCGCTGCCCGACCCGAAAGACACTAACGCCGTCCGCGCCAAGACGCAGCCGCGCAACAACGCGCCTTTCTGGCGTGAGGTGCACGATTCCGGCAGCAAACCCGGCATCAGCAACCTTCCCGGGGCGGAAAAAGGCGTGCTCATTCAACCGTTCGTGCAATACCCCGGTTCACGCGTGACCAACGCGGGCGAGGCATGGCGGCAGGTGCGCAACCAGTGGATCATTCCCTATGGCGGCTCGCTGGTGCTGATCGTCATCGTCGCGCTTGGGATCTTTTTCTTCACCAAGGGTCCCATCGGCCACGCCTCCAACACGGGCGTGCGGCGCATCGAACGCTTCACCTACTTCGAGCGCGCGGCGCACTGGCTCAATGCCATCGCCTTCAGCGTGCTGGCCATCTCCGGCATCGTGATGGCCTTCGGAAAGTTCTTCTTGCTACCCGTCATCGGCCACGTGCTCTTTGGCTGGCTGACCTATGTGCTCAAGACGGCGCACAACTTCTTTGGGCCGCTGTTCGCGGTATCGCTGCTCGTCGTCTTCCTGACTTTTTTGCGCAGCAACTTTCCGCGCCGCGAAGACATCGTGTGGCTGCTGAAGTTCGGGGGCATGCTGAGCGGCAAGGAAGTGCCGTCCCACCGATTCAACGCTGGCGAGAAGGTGGTGTTCTGGGGCGGCGTGTTCTTCCTGGGCACCATCGTCGTGGCTTCGGGCCTGTTCCTGAACAAGCTGCTGCCGGGCTTTGACTACCTGCGGCCTGACATGCAGGTCGCGCACATGATCCACTCCGTTGCCACGGTGCTCATGATCGCGATGTTCTTGGGGCACATCTACATCGGCACCATCGGCATGCGCGGTGCGTTCCGCGCGATGCGAGATGGCGTCGTCGATGACGAATGGGCGGCGGAACACCACGAGCTCTGGTACCGCGACATCCGCGACGGCAAGATTCCTGCGCAGCGCACGCCCGAACCGCAACCCGCGCCGCACGCCATCCAGCCTTGAATGAGGTACTCACGATGAGTTTGCTTGCCGTCCCGTCTCTGTTGCTGTGTATAGCTGCCGCGCCGTTTGCGTTTGCCAAGCTGCCGCCTTTGTCCGCCGATGCGCAGATCAAGGCTGACGAGGCGAAGGCAAAGGCAGCATGGACTGACAAGGTGTCGGCCTATCAGTTGTGCAAGGCGATGGATCGGTCCGCGCAGGCTTATTTCAAGACGGCAAGAAGTGCGGGCAAGGAGATGCATGAGCCTTCACCGACACCGGCTTGTGCCGACCCAGGCCCTTATGTATCGGCGGCGGCATCGGCAGCGAAACCTTTGGAGGCTTCTGAGGCACATTCGCCTGCAGAGTCAGCGAAAGCGCCGCCGAGCAGCAATGCAACGCAGGCGCAGTTGAAGGGGGCGAAGAAGTAGTGCCGTCGGATTGCAGCGGATATCTGACACCCTCCCAATTCCTCCCGCACAGGACCAATTCATTCTCGCTCTCGTGTTGGTAGGCGGTAATGGCATGAGGGTCTTTTCTATTGGTCAGGCCGTTCATTCCTATGCAATCGCCCTGGCGCCTCGCTATCCCAGTTATGGTTTCGCTTTTCCGAACATCAATAACGCGCAGCTGCTACAAAATTTCGCTTGGCTGAAGTCGGCTCACGGTCCGATCGGCGCGCAGGGCGGGATTTTCGCTATCTACTCCATTGAGTTCCAGTAAGGGATTGGAAACTCATCGCGTGTGAATCCAGCTCGCGTCAGTTTTGAACACGCAACATCTCCCGAAACCATATAACGAAAAACCAAATGTTCAACGGCAAAAAGATCACAAGCAGTCCACAACAACAACCCTGGCAGGATGCAGCGGCCCGCGACCGGGCGGGCGAGGGAAATGGTTTGGAACGATCACGTTCGTTCCCTTCTCATTCGCTCCCTCCGCGTCCGCCAGCTGCACGTCCGCCAGCTGCACCAAACGCTTTACATCCGTTCGCTGCACCTCTGCCCGCTTCTAATCCGTTCGCGTCACGTCTGCCCGCTTCTAATCCG
>Ga0207678_10000613_pt1 | contig 32676 bp, 30 predicted proteins | sample KBSC63metaG_FD_184319 | JGI IMG/M metagenome (GOLD analysis project Ga0207678, IMG submission 184319) | Corn rhizosphere microbial communities from Kellogg Biological Station, Michigan, USA - KBS C6-3 metaG (SPAdes) (version 2) | ecosystem: Host-associated > Plants > Roots > Rhizosphere > Soil ... | reverse complement strand
AACGTTCGGCTATGAATGCCATTCCGGCAATCGCACGGCCCGCAAGTCGTGCAGACAAACGGTCGTTACCTGATGTCGATGACCGAAATTCTACAGCGCATCGCTGAAGGCGCCGACGTCGAGGCCTTTCGCAAACTTTTTGAAGCCTACGCGCCCCGCGTAAAAACCTACATGATGCGACAGGGCGCCGACGCTAATACGGCCGAGGAACTTGCCCAGGAAACCTTGCTGACCGTATGGCGAAAGGCGGCGCTTTATTCGGGCGAAAAAGGCAGTGCGACGACGTGGATTTTTACGATCGCTCGCAATCTGAGAATCGACAAGCTGCGTAGAGAGATGGCGTGGGTCGCGCTGCCTGACGGCTATGATCAGGAAGTTAGTCACGATGCGAATCCCGATGAGGCGTTGGCGGAACAGGAACGCCGGACGCGGATACAGCAGGCTCTTGCCGAGTTGCCGCCCGATCAGCACGAGGTTGTCGTTCTCTCATACGTCGACGGCCTGTCGCACGGTGAAATTGCCGACCGCCTGCGATTGCCGCTTGGTACCGTCAAATCGCGCATGCGGCTTGCGTACTCAAAAATCCGCGATGACGTCGAGGACTTGAAGTAGATGGCCATCACGCACCATCCCGCCCCTGAGAGCCTGATGAGCTGCTCCGCCGGCAGCATGCCCGAAGCGTTTGCCGCCGTGATGGCAAGTCACATCGCAATGTGCCCAGGCTGCCGCAAACAGCTTTCCGTGATGGAGCAAATCGGAGCAGTGCTGCTCGAGGCGATGACGCCGACCGCTATCGCATGTGAGGCCGAGGTCACTTCGATGCGCGACCTCCAAGAGCGTGACGAACTGCAACCGCGATCGGACGGCGACGTGCCGGCACCGCTCGTAAGAACTTTGGGAACGTCGTTGGATCGGGTGCCGTGGAAGCGTGCCGGCCGCGGAATTTGGCAACACCGCATCGCGCTTTCACATGAAGGATCGAGTACGCTGCGGCTAATCAAAGTTGCCGCCGGCCTGTCGTTACCCGAGCATGGTCATAGGGGCTCGGAATTGACGCTGGTGCTCAGAGGTGCGTTTCGCGACGCGCGTGCACGTTACGCTACCGGAGACGTGGCGGACGTCGACGAAGATATCGAACACGGCCCGATCGCCGACGCCGAGCAAGGTTGCATCTGCCTTGTTGCGACGGACGGCAAACTGCGTTTCAAAGGCCGAATGGCCCGCATTCTCCAGCCGTTGACCGGCTTTTGAGCCTTACCGCTCTCAAATTCTTTCTCGCAGCAAGAACTGCTCAGGGCAGCGGACTGACTTCTTCGACAAGACCGCCAGCCTCCTGCCAGCCATCGCTACCGTCACGATACCAATCGACGTTGGTATACCCGTAACTCATTGCCCGCTTGGCGGCGTTCCAGCTCATCCAGCAATTCCTGAGACAAAAGAAGACGAGTTGCTTTGTCTTATCGTGGTTGGTCAGAGCTTCGAGATGACGCCTGAAATAGGCATCGGTGGTGGGTGCCAGCACACCGTATCCGACGTTCGGCAGCCAGACGGCATCTTCGATCGACTGATGCGTCGTCTCTCGCCACAACGTATCGGCGGGCAAGTTGTCAGGCTTCGGCGCATGTGGATAGACATCAATGAAGACACCCGACTTGGCCGACCAGATCTTCATCGCCTCTCTGTCCGAAAGAACTGTCGCGCCTCGAAGCGTCAGCGGAACGGGCGTCCGATAATCGTCGGTGCGGTAGTCCTGGGGTTCAGGCACCGGACCATTCGCAGGCTGTGCCGATACCTCGGCGGCGACTGCTTGCGCGATCAAGCTTCGCACCAGTGCTGTCGCGGGATACGCAAGCGCGATGGCCACTGCAGTAGCGCTCGCTACTTGATGCAGCCATTTCCGGAAGGAAGGTCCCAAATGCGAAAGTCTCCCGCCGTGCGCACCGCCTCGCATCGATCTGTCGCGATGTCGACGGGACAACGCAACACGTACCAGGGCACCGGGCGCCTGGCACGTGTCGTCGCGTCTGTCAGGGAGCGGGAGCTGCCGGCGGCGTTCCAGTGGCCCCGTTGGGACTAGCCGCAGTCGTCGTCGCGGCGGGTTTAACACTCGAGGCATCGGCTGTCCGCGGCTTGGTGATCATCTCCATCGATGTGTCGTCGTCGACGAGGAGCGGCACACCGTAATCAAGAAGAACCTTATCGATGTCGCCCTGACGTTTGCGGATAACCTCATTCAAACGCCGCTTCCAGGCATCGTCGCCTTGGCGAACGCCCATCGTTACGCGGAACGCAATCTTACCGGCACCCGTTTCTTTGAGCAGCGGAACGACAACGAGCTTCTCACCGTCACGCGCCGCCCAATAGGCCGCGATCGGCCCCCATTGCACGCCGGAGGCGATCTCGCCGGAACGAATATCATTCATCATTTCCTGAGCCGGATTGAAGTACCGGCGATCGACCATCATCGGATAACCTTTGATGTTGCCCATCAGGCCATCCTTGGCGATGTAGTTGCCGCCTGGAGAGCCCTGCACCACGCCGATTTTTTTGCCCTTCAAGCGCGGGTCGGCGATCGTGTCGACACCATCGAGGCCCGTGCCCTTTTTATAAACAAGCGCCGATGTCGAGCGGTAGATCGCGTTGGTGTTGAGCACGATGTCATCACCCTGCCCCCAACCGATCACGAGATCGCATTTCTTGGCGGCCAACGTCATGCGAATGAAGCCCATCGTCTTCGGAAACCAAGTGTAGACGACCGGCAACTTCAACTCGTCGCCGATGATCTCGGCTATCTTGTTTTCGAAGCCCTCACCCTTTTGATTGGAAAACGGCAGGTCTGCAGGATCGGCGCAGACGCGAAGCTCCTTGCGATTGACGAGATCGGCTCTCGGCACAATTTGCGCCATGAGCGGACTGGTGAGCGCCATTCCTGAAAAAATTCCAGCGACGGCCAGCATCATGACCGGCGCTGTCGAAAATCGGCTTGTTAACGCTTGTTTCCTCACGGCGATGACCTTTTTGTTCGTCTTACGATTTCAAACGGCAACGGGGCACGTCGTTACTACGACCGCCCCCCGCTTTCTCTTCTGCCGTTAGATAGTGAGCTACTGCGCCGCGCCGAAAGCCGCAGACAAATCACTATATGGTGAATTGGAGATAGTTTTCCAGATTCTACCCGGTGCAATCGTTGGCCGCTTTTTGCGTCTCGGGCGCAACATCTTCGCGGCTATTCGGGCGTCCCGGAGGCATTGCATCGGTCGAGCGTGCCTTGATGTACGTGTAGATATCATCGATGTAGCACATGATGTTGCGATCGGAGCCGAACGCCGGCATCACATATGTCGTGCCCGCACGATTGACGGTGCGCCCGCCTGATACCGTGGCGACGAACGTACTGTAATCCATCGTCTTCAACGAGTCGGCGAGTGCGGGGGCAAACGTGCTGCCGAGCGCGTTCGGGCCGTGGCAGACGTGGCAGGCATCGTGATAACGGCGGAAACCGTTCCAAGTCCCCCAATCGACCATGTAGTCTTTGGTCACAACATACTGCGGGTCGCCGTCCTTATTGCGGTAGCGGCCATCTTCGAACTTGAAGCCCTGACTTTTCGCAAGTTCCGAAACCGGATCGGGAGGTGATGTGCGGTCCTTGATATCGCCCGCAGCAGCGGCGTCGGCTGGCTTAGCATCAGCTGGTGCCGCGTCGGCCGGTTTAGCGTCAGCTGGTGCGGCATCGGCGGGCTTCGTCTCAGTGGCTGCCGGCGCGGCGGCTGGAGCAGCGGTCGCGTCTGCCGACTGCTGAGGTTTCTCGTCCGCAGCGGGCGCCGCAGGTGCGTCGGCCGTCGTCGAAGACGGCGATGGCGCCTCCGATTTCTTCTCGGGTTCTGGGGTGGCCGCTGGAGTTTCCGGTGCCGCTGGCGTTGACTCTTCTGTCTTTGCGGGCTCGGTCGCGGACGGTGCAGCCTCCGGAGCAGCTTCCGACTTCTTCTCCTCAGGAGCAGGTGTCGCCGCCGGAGTGGCCGGCGTTTCAGCAGCAGGAGCTGCAGGCGTGGCCGGCGTCTCAGCTGCCGGTGCCGGTGTGGTTTCCGCAGCCGGCGCCGGAGCGGACGTTTCTTCTGATTTCTTCTCGTTGCAGGCCGTTAAACCCACGGCAGTGCAGGTTAGCACTGCCACCGCCAGTACCTTGCCAAACTTGTTCACGAGTTCCTCTTCCTTTACCGAATTTTGTCTAACCGCTGTTGGGATTGCATTCGCGGATTGCGGATACTTTACGCCCTAGAGGTACACATTCGCTGGGTCAAGACACAAGCTTGCCAGACGGCCCTCGCGCGCATGAATTTCTAGATAACTCGCGCTATCCGATCGATCGAGCTTTGCCAGATAAGGCCGCAGGATCTCTCTCAGCCGCGATCATGATGTCGCAAAAGAGCCGGCGCAGGTTGCCCTGCGCCGGCTCGCATTTCTGGCTTTCGCCTATGGCAGCGCAAACACTGTCAGCGAGCCACCAAGGTTGGTGTACTCTTTGAGGCCAGCGTAGCCACCGACAGCACCCAGACCATCGGTCGGGTTCGTCAAGCCAGCAGCAAGACCAATACCGGCCCAGCCACCAACGCCCGAGAACACGCCAACGTACTGCTTACCACCATGCGAGTAAGTCATAGCGTTGCCGATGATGCCCGACGGCGTCTTGAACTTGAACAGCTCCTTGCCATCCTTCTGATCGACGGCTTTGAAGTAGCCTTCGAGCGTGCCGTAGAAAGCAACGCCGCCAGCTGTCGTCAAAGCACCAGACCAGACCGAGAACTGCTCAGGCTTCGACCAGACGATCTTGCCCGCAACGCCGTCCCAGGCGATGAAGTTGCCCATACCGCCATGGCTGTCCGGAGCCGGGAACATGGAGAGCGTGGCGCCAACGTAAGGCTGACCAGCCGTGTACGAAACCTTGAAGGGTTCGTAGTCCATGCACACGTGGTTCGTCGGAACGTAGAACAAACCTGTCAGCTTCGAGTATGAAGCCGGCTGTTCGTCCTTCGAGCCGAGAGCTGCCGGGCAGATGCCCTTCGTGTTGTGATCGGCACCGCCTGCAAAGGTCGAGTACTTTTTCACAACAGCAGGACGACCATACGTCGGGCTGTTCTTGTCCATGTCGACGCCCGTCGACCAGTTGACGACCGGGTCATACTTCTGGGCAACAAGCAATTCGCCAGTCGTACGATCCCAGGTGTAGCCGAAGCCGTTACGGTCGAAGTGAGTGGCCGTTTTACGCTTCGTGCCGCCGAAATCGAGTTCGGCTAGGATCGGCTCGTTGATGCCGTCATAGTCCCACTCGTCGAACGGCGTCATCTGGTAGGCCCACTTCGCAACGCCGGTATCGACATCACGAGCAAACATCGTCATCGACCACTTCTGGTCGATCGGCTTGCCATCCGGTCCCGCACGCTGTGCAGGGTTCCAGGTCGAGGGGTTACCCGTTCCGTAGTAGATCAGGTTGAGTTCGGGATCGAAGGCCATATAGCCCCAAGTCGAACCGCCGCCGATCTTCCACTGATCGCCATTCCAGGTCTTCAGCGAAGAGTTCTTGCCGACAGGCTTGCCGAGCGAGATCGTCTTCTCGGGATCGACCAGGATGTCTGAATCCGGGCCCATCGAGTAAGCGCGCCAAACTTTCTTGCCGCTGTTGATGTCATAGGCCGTCACGTGGCAGCGAACGCCGAACTCAGCGCCCGAAATACCGATGACAACCTTATCCTTGACGACAAGCGGAGCGCCTGTGCCGGTTTCGCCCTTCTTCGGATCGCCGTCGACGACCTTCCAAAGTTCTTTACCCGTCTTTGCGTCGAGGGCGACGAGAGACGTATCAGCCTGATGCAGGAAGATCTTGCCTTCGGCGTACTGAACGCCACGGTTAACCGTGTCACAGCACATGACAGGAATAACCGAGGGATCCTGCTTCGGCGAGTACTTCCAGATGATCTTATTCTCATCGGCGAGGTTCAAGGCGAACACGATGTTCGGGAACGCCGAGTGAAGCCACATCGTATCGCCGATGACCAGAGGACCGCCTTCGTGACCACGAAGAACGCCCGTCGAGAACGTCCAGGCCACTTTGAGCTGGCCGACGTTGGCCGTTGTGATTTGGTCAAGTGTCGAATACCGGGTTCCGGCATAGTCACCGGACTGAATAGCCCAGTTATTCGGATCGCTAGACAACTTGATCACGTCATCGTTCGCCCAGACGGGCGCCGAGAACGCGGCAGTAGCTAGCAAACCGCATGCGAATGCACTTTTGCGCATTGCGCTTCCTCCATTTTGAGAAAAGTCTTGCCACGCTTGCAAGTCGATCCCGAAAACTCCCGATTACCCCGCCCCCGATCTCAGGAATTGCGGGATTTTTTCCCGTCTTTGCCTGGCCTTTGGAGGGTATCTTCACGAACCCGTGTAGAACTCGGTAGTCCTCGTGAACGGGCGCATGTAGACATCTTTTTTTTTAATCCGCAACACGAAGTGCGACGATCATTCCTCTGCGGCAAATTAGGACAACATCTCTGACCCAAAAAACATCCCATTCCATAGGCAAATTTTGCGTTGCACCAAAAATGGTGCAGCGCACGTATAGTTCGAAGGGAGGAATGGAAAACAGCGTTTGCGATCACGAATTATCGCGAGTTCGTGATGGCTCGAAGGAAAAATCCATCTCGGCGTAAGCTTTGGCTCACGTTCAGCAAGTACCCATCACCCATGACTAAAAGCCTCCAGAACACCGATAACCTCTCCCGCAAAGATTTCCTGCGTGGCGCGGCCATTGCGGCACTTTTGCCGCTTCTTCCGCGAATCTCACACGCAGAGGCAGACCGCATCGGAGTTGCCGAAATTGCGCCCGGCATTTTTGTTCATACGGGCCAATATGCTTTGGTTAACTCGGAAAATGTCGGTGATATTTCAAATGCTTGCTGCATTATCGGCAGTTCGGCGGTCGCCGTCGTCGATACCAGCGGCTCCTATGGGCTCGGCAAGGCCCTGCACGCCGCGATCGCCCAGATTACCGACAAGCCGATCCGCTATGTCATAAACACCCACATGCACCCTGATCACGTGCTCGGTAACGCAGCTTTCGAGGCCGAGGGAACAGAGTTTGTCGGCCATCATAAACTCCCTGCCGCCCTCTCCGCCCGCGCCGAAAGCTACCTGAGAAACACCCGCGATCGTGTGGGAGACAAGGCCTTTGCCGGCACGAAGATCGTTCTGCCGACACGAACCGTCACGGACGCACTCGATCTCGATCTTGGCGGGCGGGTACTAACACTCCGCGCACGGCCAACGGCCCATACCGACAACGATTTGACGATTTCCGATAGCGCGACAGGAACGCTGCTCCTCGGTGATCTTTTGTTTTCAGATCACATCCCGACGCTGGACGGATCGATCGTCGGCTGGCTCAAACTCATACCCGCTCTGAAGCAGGAAGCCGCCGCCCGTGTAGTCCCCGGGCACGGCCCCAAAACTATGAATTGGCCGGATGCGATCGACGCGGAACAGCGCTATCTCGAAACGATTGCGCGCGATGTTCGGGCCATGATCAAGGACGGTAAAACGATCGAGCTGGCCGTTGCGACGGCCGGCCAATCGGAGAAGGGAAAGTGGCAGCTCTTCGAAGAACATCATGCGATGAACGTTACTGCCGCGTTCACCGAACTCGAATGGGAATGAAAAAGGGCGCACACCGCGCCCTCATTCAAATTCAGCCGATTGTCTGCAGCAAACCAGACGTCAGAAGCAACGCAACTCGCCTTCGACCTGCGCCCGCTTCAAATTGTTGATCTTCTCCTGCATCTTCGGCGACTTCGTCCAAGCAACGTTCTCGCCGCCACGCAGCCCGACAGACATGAGCGTCTCGGCCTGTTCGTATTCGTCCCACGGCAGGATCGCCGCGATCTGATCGATCGAGCACGAGCACTTTCCGAGAATTTCGCGCGATCGGCCGTTGACTTCCATACAGGCGAAAACGTAGTCGGCACGCGCCTCAGTCGGATAGTCGTTTGCCGGCAATTCCTCTGCAAGAACGCGCGCTGTCGAAGCAACCGACAGGCTAAGGGCGAAAACCGCCGACAGCGCCCAAATGGCTCGGCGCGTCATAGCAAACTTCATTTCACACCTCCCACGCCTTCAAGCGTCGTTGTTTCTTCAAGTGTCGGGCTTTTCTTGTCGCTATTCGTATATTCGGAGACCATTTGCGCGAAGTAGCCCGGTATTTTGTCGGAAAGCGAAATCGTGAAGGTGGCTCCTTCGAAGCCATTCATTTTCGCGCGCGACGGATCACTTGCAAAGGGCGTCGCCGTCACGCGAAAACCGTCGACGTCCTGACCCTTGTAGGCAATTTTAACCGGTTCGATCGTTGCGCCGTTATCAAGAAACTTTTTGAACCTGCCTTTGAGGTATGCGGCATCGCCACCTGCGAGTTGTTTGAAATGCGCAACCGCGCCATCAAGATAGACGACGAGCATGGGATTGCCGTCCATGTCGGTGATCCGCTCCGGGTCGCGAGCGCGATCGCCCGAATAAATTTGCACCAGCACATTCTTTTTGCCGGGCTTCCCGTCGCTCTCGACTTTCACGGTGACGTTGTCGGTAAAGCCAAGACCGAGTGCCCTTTCATCGGACGGCTTACGCACAAACTTGTAGACGAGTTCCGTGCCCGGAGCGACCGAGGCTATATGCGGCCGTTCAAAGAGAATATCTGCAGGCTTGGGAGTTTCTGCAGCCACGCCGCTAATGCTTGCGCAGGTCGTGGCCAGGGCTAGAAGGCCCGCCATCCGAAAGGAAAATTTGGACATCAGGCGAGATCCTCCAGATCATTGAAGTGACTACTTTTCCCGGCTCTTTAGCGAGACCAAAGCACCTTGACCAGATGTTATGGTGATCGGCTCTGAACGCGGCTGCTGCCGGTTGCTCGGATTTCGTCCAACAATGCCGAAAGATTGGCCGCGGCGGAACTTAAAAGCCGGTAACCTGAAGAGGCTAGCGCAGAAATTTGCCGAAGGCGCGCGGCCCGTCTCCAACAACGGCCTTGCCCGTAACTGTCAGTGTATCGGGGTTAACGCGGAGCAGGAAATCGTCGCCCCAGCAGGCGACGTAAACGTTCCCCTCCGCGCCATCGGCTTGAATACCTTCGGGATGATCACACGCATCTATAGCCTTGAGCGGCCGCAGCGTGGCGAGATCAAACACGGTAACGGTGCCGCCATATTGATCCGTCACGAAGCCGCGTCCCCGCGCCAAAGCGACGGCATATGGCCGGCGGCCCGTCGCAACTTTACCGACTGCTTTTCTTGCGGCGATGTCGATCACAGTCACGTCATCGCTTTTGACGTTGGCGGTATAGGCCCGTAGCCCATCAGAATCGACCGTGATGCCGAACGGGCGTTTGCCGACTGCGACCGATGCAAGCCTCGCTCTCGATGCGATGTCGATGATCGAAACTGCATCGCTGTCGCGATCCGCCGAAAGCAGCAGCCGGCCGTCTGGCGTCACGGCAAGGCCCGAAGGCGACTGGCCGACCGGAATATCGGCAATCACCGCGAACGTCTTCGTATCGACGACGAAGATCTTATGGGCGTACCAGTCGGCAACGTAGACTTCGGGACGTGTGGGATGCGCCGCAATTCCAAGTGGCCCGCCACCCAAAGTCAGACGCCTCGTCACCGTCCGCGATACCGCGTCGACCTCAACAAGTTCCTTGCTGTCAGGCGCGGTAACGTAGGCCTTGGCTCCATCGGGAGAGAGAGCAATGCCGGCCGGCTTGCCGCCGATTTTTATTTCGGCGACGGCTTTCATCGTCGCAAGATCGACGAACGAAAGGCTGTCGGCCGGCTGGTTGGTGGTTAAAGCCTCGCTACAGCGCGCTGCGGACCCGGCGCCCGATAGCGCCAGAACACAAAACGCGGCGCAGCAACGCGCGAAGTTGCGCACTCAGCTCCCGCCTTCGATTTTCTTTTTCAGCGCGGCTAGACCATCCTTATAGAGGCCCGTCACGGCCTTCAGCGCCACCTCGTCGCTGAGTTCCGGCGGCGGATCATTCAGCATGTAGCCGCGGTAGAACGCGCCTTTCCATTCGACCGTTGACTTGTCGCCATTGGCGGTCACGGTGATGTGCGCGGAATAGTCGTTAACCGGCAGTACCTTTACGTCGACCTTCGTGATTTCGTAGGCGTAGGTGTGCTCTTCGGCATCGTACTTATCGAGCTGTTCCTCGACGATACCGCCATTCTTGAGGGTCAGTTTGCGCGTCGCATTGACGTCATTGCCGCCTGTCCCTTCCGTCTTGGCGACGATCGGCAGCCAGTTGATGTCCTGGAAATTGCCGACAACGGCCCAGACCTTGTCGACCGGCGCATTGATTTCGATGCTTTCAGTAACTTTCTGGCGCGACGGACCGTGAGCCAAGGCCAGCGCCGGCAGTGAGCCCAAGATCGCAACAGCGATCGCCAAGCGTTTCAGCATGCAATTCCTCCGGAGTTTTCACATCAGACTGGTATGAAGTCCTGGGCCGGTCTGGCCGAGCGGGCGGACATTAGGCTCGTTCACCACTTTCGTAAAAGACGGCAAATTGTGTCGCATTGAACGTGCGGCCCTAGCCACGCTTGACCGCCCGCGTCAGAATTGTTTTACCTCGCGCCACCTTTGGTCGAATCTCGCCTGATGGCATACGCAAGGTGAAGTGGTGCAGGATTTGAAATCCGAACAGTCGAGAAACGGCGCAAATCACTTTGAGAACGTCGCTTGTCCGTTTTGCGGCATCCTATGCGACGACCTTGAAATCGGCCCTTCGGCAACTGGACTGAAGGTTCTTAAGAACGGTTGCCCCAAGTCGGTCGCCGGCTTCGAGCGCCCGCTCGTCGAGGCAAATCCTCAGATCGACGGGAAAGACGTTCCACTCGACGAGGCGGTCGCCCTCGCAGCCAAACTTATTAGGGAAAGCCGTCTGCCGATCTTCGGCGGTCTCGGCACCGACATCGACGGCATGCGCGCCATCATGAAAATCGCCGAGCGCGGCGGCGGCGTTGTCGACCATGCGCTCAGCGAAGCGCAATACCGCAACTTTCGCGTGCTCCAATCGAGCGGCTGGGTGTTGACGACACTGACGGAAGCGCGCAATCGCGCCGACCTCTTCATCATCGCCGGCAGCGACATCCATGAAATTCACCCGCGATTCTTCGAACGCGTCGTTTGCAACGAGGCGTCGATGTTCTCCGACGCGCCCCCGAAACGGACGGTGGTGTTTCTCGGCGAAGGTCTCGATCAATCGGCGGTCACGGGAAAGCGTATCGGCGAAATCGTCAACCTTCCCTGCAAGGCCGACCGCATCGGCGAAATCCTCGACGCGATGCGCGCCATGCGCAAAGGCGCCACCATCACGGGCGATACCATCGGCGGCCTGCCACGAGCTGCCGTCGAGGATCTGCTGGCACGCTGCAACGCTGCAACCTACGGCGTCATCGCTTGGGCGGCGGCAAGCCTCGCATTCCCGAACGCCGACCTCACCGTTCAGGCGATGTCGGAATTCCTGAAAGAGATCAACACGACATCGCGTTTCGCCGGACTTACACTTGGCGGCGATGAAGGTTCACCAACCGCCGGCTCAGTTTGCGCCTGGCAATCGGGCTTCCCACTCAGGGTGTCGTTCGCGAACGGCAAGCCCGAATACGATTCCGAGCGCTACGACATGATGCGAATGCTTGCCGCGAAGGAGAGCGATCTCCTCTTATGGCTCGCCTCCTTCACGCCCGACCTGTCGCCGCCCGATACCGATGTGCCGATGATCGTGCTCGGCACCCCCGGAATTAAACTGAGCCGTACGCCGAAGATCTACATTCCCGTCGGCACGCCCGGAATCGACCACGCCGGCATCATCATCCGTGTCGACACCGTCGTATCGCTGCCGCTCCGCAAGCTCAGGAAATCGAAACTGCCGCGCGCCGCCGACGTAATCGCCTCCATTGAAGCCGCCCTCTAGGCCAACTCTCCGAGATCAAGAATGCTCACCAAGCTCACCGGCGGCAAAGTCTACGATCCCGAGAACGGGATCGACGGCGAGGTTCGCGATATCTTCATTGAAAACGGCCGCATCGTTTCGCCCTCGCCCAATGCCAGAGTCGATCACGAGTACCCGCTGCACGGCCGCGTCGTGATGGCGGGCGGCATCGACCCGCACACGCACATCGGCGGCGGCAAGGTTACGATCGCGCGCATGCTGATGCCGGAGGATCATATCGGCCACGAAGTGGCGGGCACCGAGCTGACGCGACCCGGCGTCGGGCACGCGATCCCCTCGACGCTGACCGCCGGATACCGCTACGCCGAGATGGGTTATACGGCGGCATTCGAGCCGGCGATGCTACCGTCCAATGCGCGGCAGGCGCACATGGAGTTAGGCGACACGCCGATTGTCGACAAGGGCGCCTTCGTCATGCTCGGCTCCGACGATTATTTCCTGCGCCAGCTTGCGGGAAAATCCGACTTCTCGGCGATCAAGGATTACATCGCCTGGACGATGCATGCGGCCCAGGCGATCGCCGTCAAGGTCGTCAATCCGGGCGGCATCAGTGCCTTCAAGTTCAATCAGCGCAAGCTCGATCTCGACGAGAAGCACGCCTATTACGGCGTCACGCCGCGCGACATCATCCTCACTCTGGCGCGCGGGGTCCAGGAACTCGGCGTCGTTCACCCGATCCACATTCACGGCTGCAACCTCGGCGTTCCAGGCGGCGTCGAAACAACGCTCGCGACGATCAAAGGCTCGGAAGGCCTGCCGATCCACCTGACGCACATCCAGTTCCACAGTTACGGCACTGAAGGCGACATGAAATTTTCTTCGGGCGCCACGCGCGTCGCGGAAGCCGTCAACGCCAATAAAAATGTGTCGATCGACGTCGGCCAGGTGATGTTCGGGCAAACGTGCACGGCATCCGGCGACACGATGCGCCAGTTCGTCAACACGCGCTCGGCCGATCCGAAAAAGTGGGTCGTGATGGATATCGAGTGTGACGCCGGTTGCGGAGTCCTGCCGTTCAAATATCGCGACAAGAGCTACGTCAACGCGCTGCAGTGGGCGATCGGCCTCGAGTTGTTTCTACTCGTCAACGACCCCTGGCGTCTTTTCCTGACAACCGACCACCCGAATGGCGGGCCGTTCACTTGCTATCCGCATCTGATCCGGCTGCTGATGGACAAGACGTTCCGCCAGGAAATGATGCGGACCATCAATCAGGACGCACTGAAATGGTCGACACTTGCATCGCTCGATCGCGAATACACGCTTTACGAAATCGCGATCATGACGCGCGCCGGCCCTGCGCGAAGCCTCGGCCTCAAGGATCGCGGCCACCTCGGCGTCGGCGCGTCAGCCGATATCACCGTTTATGATGACAATCCGGACCGCGAAGCCATGTTCGCGACGCCCGAACTGCTGTTCAAGAACGGCGAGCTCATTGTCCGCAATGGCAAGATCGTGAAGGTCGTCAACGGGGCGACGCACGTCGCGCGGCCGGCCTACGATGCATCGATCGAAAAGCCGCTAAAGGCCTACTTTGACGATTATCTGACGATGCGGATGGAAAACTTCCGCTTGCCCGATGACGAGATCATCGATCGCGGCCGTGGCTCCATCGTTATCCAGCCGACGGGAGCGCGGGCGTCATGAGCATGACGATCAACGGCGTCTCCGTCGACGATACCTTTGCCGAAGCCTTCGGCATGAGCGGCACCGGCATCATCATTACGGCCGACACGCTGAAATGGGCACGCATTGCCGCAACCGTCGCCACCGGCTTTGGCACCTCCGTCATCGGCTGCGGAGCGGAGTGCGGCATCGACCGTGATCTGACGCCCGATGAAACGCCGGATGGCCGCCCCGGCGTGCGCATCCTGATGTTCGGCTTCTCGCCGGATGCGCTCGTCCCGCAAGTCAAGAACCGCATCGGACAGTGCGTGCTGACGAGCCCGGGTTCGGCTTGCTATTCCGGCCTCAAAGCACCGTTGTCGATCGGTCTCGGCAAAGCCCCGCGCTTTTTCGGTGACGGCTTCCAGACCGCGAAGAAATTGGGTGACAGCCGCTACTGGCGCGTCCCCGTCATGGACGGCGAGTTCGTCGTCGAAGAAGAGACCGGCGTTACGACGGATGCCGTAGGCGGCGGCAACATGCTGATCGTCGGCAAGGATCGCACTGGCCTTCTCGAAACGGCCGAGGCCGCCGTCGACGCCATTGCAAAAGTCGATGATGTCATCACACCGTTTCCCGGCGGCATCGTGCGCTCGGGCTCGAAGGTTGGCGCCAAGTATGCCGGCATGTTCGCCTCGACCAACGACGCCTTCTGCCCGACGCTACGCGGCACCGTCAAAAGCGAGCTTGGGCCCGATAGCCTCGCGGTTCTCGAAATCGTCATCGACGGCCTGACGTCGAAAGCAGTCGCGGACGCCATGCGCGCCGGCCTCAAGACCGTCACCGATATTGGCGCCAAGCGTGGTGTCACGCGCATCACGGCGGGCAATTACGGCGGCAAGCTCGGACAGCACCATTATCATCTGAAGGATCTGATCTGATGAGCGGCCTCACGCTGCGCCTCAAGGCGCCCGCGACGGAGCGGATCAATCTCAGCGAAATCACACCGGCAAAGCTCGCGGCCCTTTCCTCGCACGCCATGGCACGCCTGAACGTCGGCTTCGACAAAGGTGGGCTGGCGCTTGGCGATGCCTTCGACATCAGCGGCAATGCCGGCGACACGCTGACGATCGAAGGTTCGGGAGCATCACTTGATTTCGCGGGCTCCGGCCTCGACAGCGGCACGATCCGCATCGTCGGCAATGCCGGCGCCTATGCAGGCCGCAAGATGTCCGGCGGCAAGCTCGAGATTCGAGGCAACGCCGGAAACTTCCTCGCCTCACGCGCGACGGGCGGCATGATCCATGTTTCCGGTAACGCCGGCGACAACTTGGGCGGCGTCATCGCCGGCGACCGCTTCGGCATGCAGGGCGGCATCGCCGTCATTGACGGCAACGTCGGAGATCGCGCCGGCGAAAAGATGCGCCGCGGCACCGTCATCGTGCGCGGCAAGACCGGTGAAGGTGCCGGTACCCGTATGATCGGCGGCACGATCTGGGCCGAAGGCGGCATCGGACCGCTTCCCGGACTGATGATGCGCCGCGGCACGCTGATCGGTCCAAGCGTCGATCGCCTGCTGCCGACCTTCGTCGATTGCGGTAAACACGATCTCGTGATCGTACGGGTCCTATCGCGCTACCTGAAAAACGTCCTGGGCGACCTCGCGCCAAAGCCTATGCCGTTGTTTATCCAAAAAATTGCCGGCGATATGGCCACGATCGGACGCGGCGAAATCCTGTTACCGGCGAGTTGACCGCGACCAAACGCGTCTGCCGGGAAAAAATCCATCCCGAACTAATCCCCGTAATCTCCCTCGAGTTATCGTGCTGAGGCCGACGTGACCGCAGTTCAGCGAGGTGTTGCCTCGCGCCCGGCGCCATCATGGAAACTTTGGTAATCGTCCGGCAATTTAATGAGGGAAAGCCGTCGCAATGCTCGCAATCATTCTTTCGGCATGCCTGGCAACGGACCCGAACGTTTGCAAGGATTACAAGATCTCCCTGGACGCCAATACCGACCCGACGACGTGCGTCATGGACGCTCCGCCCTACTTTGCCAAATGGACGGAGGAGCATCCCGCATGGCGGATCAAGCGCTGGCGCTGTACTTCGGCGAGCGAAGAGAGCATCTGACGGACGGACGGCGCGTGCGCGACTGGCGCGGCGAATTAGCGTACCGAACTGAGTTCAACGCCGGGAATGACCGGCGGCGCAATCCCGCTGACCTCGATTACGAATTTCTGTCGGATGGCCCGCTCGAAATCCGAATAGCCCATCGCCGGCAGGACGAAGCCTCCAGGACCTCCCCTTACGTGGTCGCGATACCATTGTTCGAGAGGCGGCGGACCGCCGGGAACGGCCTTCGGCAGCAACACCCCGGATTCCGGCGTATCGAGCAAAATCGGAAGGCCGTTGATCGTCACGCCGTTGCTCACAAGCTCGTCGCGCACCTTCTCGATTGGCTCGTCGGCGTTGCAATTGTCCGGCCCGTCGCCGGAAACGTCGATCACGATGCGCGCCGCCTTCGCCGGAATCTGCGGAACGACCTTGTCGTTCATGGATCTCAGCATGCGCGTCATGCACGTGAACTCACCACCTTGATGAGGCAACGTGCGCACGCGTTGGGCCACGGCAATCGCATCGGCTTTATTTGCAATCCGCATCCAAGGCACCACGACGGCCGGTTTGTCGGCCCACGTGACCATCGAGAACAGGATGCCGCCGCTCGAACCTCCGGTAATGGCATCGATGACGCCTGGATCTTCGAGAGCCTTCGCGATGCCTTCCATTTGCAGCTTGTAGCGCGCCTCATCGACCGAATTCGAAACATCGACGGAGACGATGAGCGCGGTGTCGACCGGCTGCGCATCCTGGGCAACGAGCGGCGTCGCCGAAAGCACGGCCGAGCCGATTACCAAAAGCGCTCCAAGCGCCGCACGCAAATTTTTCATGACGCCTGGAATGGATGCTTTCTCTCGAGATACAACGCACGGCAGCGAGCGGAACCAAGACGGCAACCTAGCAAAGACAATTTTTGCCGCCTAGCGTAGCTCAATCACATAGGCAAAATCGATTCAACCAGCTTTAGCGCGAGCTGTGGTCTGCTTCTGGGCTATACGAGCTACAGATGGAGGCGGATTTGCGGGCGCGTGATTGAAGACGGTGGCCGCCGGGCCCCTCAAGCCAGGCCGCCGGCACTTTCGGGGACCGGATCATCGCGGCGGCGGGTCTGGTCGATCGGCACGGGCAGCGCGTCGGCAATACCCCAGATGATGCCAGCTATGATGAAAAAGTGCCGCCAATGATCGGTGTCGATCACCAAGCCTTCGAACGCGAGCCCTGCGAACGAAGCAACGGCGATGACGGCCGGGCCTTGCAACCTGCCGGGCTGCATGGCCATGCGAAAGCCAAGGAACAGCGTCGTCACAACCGAAATAATATAGAGCAATCCGCCCAGCCAGCCGGCATCCAGGAAGATCGTCAGATAGACGTTGTGCGCCTCTTCATGGTGATAGGTGTCGCGAAACGTATATGTGCCGATGCCGAAAGGATGCTCGACAATCAGCGCCCGCGCCTTCTGCTGGCCACCGAACCGTCCCTCGGGGCCCTCGTCGTAGCTCTGATCGAGATTGGCCCGCTGCTCCAATAGATCCTGTATCTGGCCGTCCAGTTGCGTAGCGACGCCGACCGCTGTGATCAGAGCCACGATTCCAACCACGCCGAACGTCGCAAAACGCAAATAGTCCGTGCGCCGCCGCGACCCTATGAGGACGATGGCGATGACGATCGCGATCGAAAGCGCCGTCGACAGCCAGGCACCTCGCGAAAAGCTGATCAGGAGCCCGACCAAAAGCGGCAGTGCGACGGCGGCGGCGATCAACGCCCGTTTGGTATTGTCGCGCAACATGATCCAAACCAGCGTTACGATGGCCGGAGCCAGCGCGGCGCTATAGACGTTCGGGTCTTTGAAGGTCCCGCGCGCGCGGTCATAGTTGGTGAACAGGTCGTACGTCGACGGAATGATGTGGAAGTACCCGACGAACGCTGCCGCCGTCGCGACAAGACACGCGATGACGTAACAGTAGAGAATGAGCTTCAGACGTGGCTCAGGATCGGCCGCAACAAATCCCGCAATAATGAATGCGCAAGACGCCAGGAACAGCGTGACGAGCTGATCCACGATGGCCGTATCGAACGTCGTCGACAGCATCGTGCCGGCAACACCGAGCGCCACGAGTGCGAGCCACATGGCGTAGTTCAGAAGTGCCGCATTACCGAACCGCACCGCGCCCAACACCGGAAGCGCCACGATTGCAATAAGCATCAGACCATCGGCGACCGCGGGCTCTGAAAACACGATCGAGCTCAACAGCATCGCGACCGCAACGATCAGGCATGCGAGCGAACTCGCCCGAAACGAGAACGCGAACGGGATCGCGGCGTGTTCGGCGCTAGTACGCATTTTTGCCCGTCACCAGTGAGAACGGCGTCATCGCGATGATGTAGAGATCGAACAGCATCGACCAGTTATCGATGTAGTAGAGGTCGTGTTCGACGCGGCGCAGAAGTTTCTCGTGGGTGTCGGTTTCGCCGCGCCAGCCGTTGATCTGGGCCCAGCCGGTAACGCCCGGCTTCACACGGTGACGAGCGAAATAACCCTGCGCGACATTCTCGTACAGATCGCGATCGGCCTTGGCTCCGGTCGCGTGCGGCCGCGGCCCGACGAGCGACATCTGCCCCCGAACAACATTGATGAGCTGCGGTAGTTCATCCAGACTGGTGCGGCGGATGAACCGTCCGACACGCGTGACGCGTGGATCATCGCGCGTGACGAGCTTGCTTGCGGTCGTGTCTTGCCGATCAACGTACATCGATCGAAACTTGTAGACTTCGATCAGCTCGTTGTTGAACCCGTACCGCTTCTGGCGAAAGAACACCGGGCCTTTGCTGTTGAGGCGTATCGCAATGGCGGTTAGCGCCATGACGGGAGAGAGAAGGACCAGGAGAAGCGCCCCGATAATCCGGTCTTCCATGTTCTTAAGGACGCGATCCCAATCGCTCAGCGGCTTGTCCATCACGGCAAGCATCGGGACGCGGCCGATATAACTGTAAGCCCGTGAATTCAGCCGTAGCTTCGAATTCAACGCCGAGACGCGGATATCTGCCTGCAGCGTGAAGAGCTTCTGCAGGATTTGCATCAGCCGCTCTTCGGCGCGCACCGGCACGGTGACGATCAAAAGATCGACGCCCATGTCGCTGCAAAAACCGGAAAGTTTTTCAAACGTACCGAGCTGCGCAATGCCACTTTTGCTCGTCGCGACCCGCTCCTCCTGCCGATCATCGAACACACCGAGTATCTTCATGTGGTTCGCGGGGTCGGCGTTTAGCTCGCGTATCAAGTCGTTGGCATCCTTACCGCCGCCGACAATGACGGTCCGCCGCACAAGCCGACCGGCCAGTGTCAGCCGGTCGATGACGCGCATCGCAATATAGCGGACGCTACACAGCAGAGTGGCGCTGAATGCCATCCATGCCGAGATTTGAGCCGGCGACACAATGCGCTGATCGAACATGTAGGCGAGGCCCGCCACGGCCAATGAGACGGCTGCGACGGTCGTCAGGACTTTGAGAAATTGCGGCGCCAGTCGGCGCAACGAAGGGATCGAGTAAGACCATTGTCCATGTAGCAGTACGGTCGTCAGGGCCGCGAGAAAGGCCGCCCCAGCCGCGCCTGGCCATGACGGCGCTGAGGGCGAACCAATGAAGAAATTGGCCAGAGGCCATGCCCCGGCAACCAATAGAGCGTCGGCGAACGCGACGGCAAAGAGCAGCTTCGGCCGCGACGCATTTCCAAGTCTGTCGAATACCAGCGAACTCAACCAGACAGATATCTGCTTCGCGGCCAGATGTGCTGACGCGGGACTATTGACGGACGCATAAGCGGGACTCGACTGCGGACCCATCACGTTCACCTTGCATGCGGAACGTCCAATTGATTACGCCATACCCTGTGAGCCGTTGGTAAACGACACCGAAGCTGGAGCCGAACAAACGGCCGCAACGGCGTTGGCCTGTCGATTACGGTTAAGGAGGGGTTACTCAGCGACTGCGGCTGAACCAGCTATTTCAAACTGATATCGTATGAAAACTCGGACCCGACCCAATCGAGCATGCTGCCCAGCCTCGGTCTGATACTCCGCAGGTAGTCGATCTTCTTCGGGTTATGCTTGTATTTCCCGATCGATCTCGTGTCGATCTTTCTCACGCCGTGCATCGCTGCCTCGGCGGCCGACGACGCCTTGAATACGGCCGGCAAGTCGTCGACGTGAGAAGCGATTTCAAAACCGAAATATGCCGCAAGCTGTTGCTGCACCTTCGATCCGTCCGTTACCAAATCTTCGTAGCGAACGATTTGCACATTCTTGCGTTGTGCTTCGATCAAGAACTTAAGAGCCAGCATCTCCCCGAGCCAACGATGCGGCTCGATGTGGTATTCCCGCTTGGTTTGTGGATTATTGCTGGTGAGCACGTCAAACGGATGTCTGACGATGTAGACGAGCCCTATTCGTTCGGAAATCTCCTCGACGTATTGATAGGCGTCACTGTTTCTCTTCAAAATCAGTGCGTCGCCGGTGGTACTCAATTGACCAAAGAAATCGATCGGCACTTCCTTCGATACCACGCAGACACCCTTGAAGGTGGACATCACCGCCGTCAGCAACCATGTCCCGGAACGCCCACATCCCATGATGTAAAGTCTTTTGATCGGCCGATCGGCGTCGATCTGCGTTAGCCGGGCGTCCAAAGCACCTTTCTTGTAAAATTTCTTAAACTTCTTTTTTTTCAGCCCAATCGCGAGCGGCCATAAATGGGCGTCGCCCGATGTCTCATATCTGGCTGCTCCATATTTCTGCAAAGCCCACGATACGATGGGACCGGTCATCCGATGCAGTTGAACTTTTATCATCCCGCCCCTAGCTCGAGTACGTATCGGATAAGTCGAACATCATCCCCAAAGCGTCCACATCGTCGCCACATGCAACAAAGTGCGGATTTTCGAAACCATCGACACCGTCGCCCCTTGCTCCATAACTCAACGGAGAACCGTTAAGGCGGAACGTGCAGCCTCCGGCGTTCCGCAAGACGGCGTCGCCCGCGGCGGTGTCCCATTGCATCGTCCGGCCGAGACGCGGATAGACGTCCGCCATACCAGCCGCCACGAGACAGAACTTCAGCGATGAGCCGATGGAAAGTCTTTGATGGACGGCCATCCCTTCGAGCAGCGCGCTTGTTTCAGCGTTCGTATGCGAAGCGCTGACAACGGCCGTTAATCCGGCAATCGGCACGTTGCGCGTCGTGATTTTTTCGCGCTCGTCGACGGAACCGTCGGCCGAGATTCGACAGCGATAGGCGATGCCGTAACCGCCGCTGAAAAGTTCGTTCCGGGCTGGCGCAACTACAACGCCCAGACGCGGCACACCACTCTCGATAAGAGAAATGTTCACCGTGAAGTCAGACCGGCCCTTGATGAACTCCTTCGTGCCGTCGAGGGGATCGACAAGAAAGAAACGGTCGGTCGAAATAATTGGGACACCCCCGTCGCAAGCACATTCTTCCGCAATGATTGGCGTGCCGCGCTCAATTCGCCGAAGTCCGGCGGCAATGTGCTCCTCCGCCGCCTGGTCGGCGTCAGTGACGGGACTGCCATCGCACTTCAGGCGTGCACCGGCGCCATTCGCGCGGATGCCGAGGATGATCTGGCCGGCCTCGATTGCCAGAGTTTCGAGCATCGCCAGTGTCTCATCTACTTGAATCATTGCTCCCCCAAGAGCCCGGCGAGGACGACTATCCGAACCGCCCAACCGCGCGGCGTTGAAGCTGATAACTCGGGCGAACGAGTTCGCTGAATAGGAAGCCCGTTGCATTCGAGTGATCAAACACGACATTTTCCTTCAGCACCCATCGGCGCCACAGATAACGATCAAGCGAAGTCCGGGACCTTAGCAGAAACCGATCCTGCTCGCTCAGATCGTCAAGGCCGATAAGCTCCCATCCGGTCTTCTGTTGAATCTGTTCCGCTGTGTTACGTCGAGGCGCGCAGTCCGCGATGCCGATCTGCGCCGACAGCGATGCAATGAGGATATCCGTGTCGGAGATGTCGACAACATAGTCGAAAGTCTTCAACGTCTTGTCGAGAGCCGCCGCTTTCATATCGTCGGTCATCCGAGACATTCGAACCCACGGCAACTCAACCCAGCGTTCGAGCAGAAAGTGCGACACGGGATTCATTCGCATCGAGCGCATGAACAACGAAAACGAGTGGGGCTTTTGCCCCTTCAGCATGTAGCGCATGACGCGAAAATTATACCATGAGAGCATCAGGCTCTGCGGTTCGCGAAGAATTATCGACCGAACGATGCGCCTATTCGCGAAAAGCTTTGCAAGAGAGCTTCCGGCGAAATGACCTGAGATCGCGCGGATCTGATCAGCCGGTCCCGGGAGCCTAGGATTGTACTTATAACCGAGCAACCCCAGCGGCAGTTTTCGCGTGCGCCTTCGCGGTTTCCAAAATCCCGTGCTGCCGAGCTCGTACTCGAAATGCTTCTCAACCGTTATGCCCGCGCACTTCGGCACGTGAACATGAATGAGGAGCGTATCCATCATGATAAATCCAAACAATATGGATGCACCCGCCAAGCGAAGTGCACATCATGAAAATCAACTACACCAATTGGACGAGTTGACTCCTAGCAGCCGAGCCGCGCCGCAGAAAGGTTTGGAGGTGGCTTTAGTCCATCCCGGTGGCCCATAAGCCACGCTGCAGAAACGCAGTCGAAATTACCGATGAACGGCATTCGGCTCGGCGTAGCAGATGTTGATAATGCTGCTTCTTCCCATGAAACAAGTGCGCAAACTTCGTGTGCTCGACAGCGGCCGCGAAGCCCTAGCTAAGCCGACCGGGACAAATTTCAAAGTCTGCCAAGTTCGTAGATCGGACAGACAGCCCTCTGGTCGGTTTCCGACCACCCATGCTTCTCGAGTTCCAGCTCGGTGGCATCGAACCGCTTTATGATGCGTAACCCGCCAAGCCGAAGGTAAGATTTCTTCAGCCAACCTGCGTGGGTCAGATAAATCTTGGCGTCAGGCGCGAGACACTTGCAAACGTTCTCGAAGAAAAGCCTTCGTTGTTGATCGTCACAGTGATTCAACACGGAGAACACATTCACGAAATCGAACTTTTGATTGAGGGCTGAAAGATCGAAGTCGGAAATAACTTTCAATGTCGGGTGTTTACCGGAAAGCCCCTTCTCTGTAACGAGCAGGGATGCCGTCTTGATGAAAGAGTTGTTGTAGTCGACTCCGTAATAATTTCCCTCATTCAGAAAGGAGATAAAATGCACACCGGCGCGGATTGGCCCGCAGCCAACGTCAAGTAATCGTGAGGATGGAAGCATCCCGGCGGCGCGCAGCAGGGAAAGCTGAAAGAGGCCTCGCGATTCCCACTTTTCGGCGCCGCCCCCGAGATAATTTTTGTAGACGCCGCGCTCTATCGCTTCCTCATCGAGTTCTATTTTGCTGTATTTCCCGCCGCTAATCTTCCGCGCATTGCGGGGCAGTATCCAGCGGCGAAAATCAACTCCGACGTGATGTCTGACGCGGTTTAACGCGCGATTGAGGGCGCCGGATTTTGTCGACAGCACAACCATCTCCTCCGGCAACTTGATCGTTCAACTTGCGATGATTTTACGTTGCCGCATAGCGGCCATCACATGCTCGACGGAATCTCGAGCGGATTCAGCGCCGCAATGAAGCGTAATTTCTGGCGCGGCCGGAGGTTCATACGGTGAGCTGATGCCGGTGAAGTTCAAAACCTTATTTTGCCGCGCCTTGAGATAAAGGCCCTTGGTGTCACGCTTTTCGCAGATGGCAAGCGGCGTATCGACAAAAATTTCAAGAAACTCACCCGCTTCGAAACTGCTGCGAGCCTTGTCGCGCTCTTTCTGGAATGGAGAAATCACGGCGACGATTACGATCAGGCCGGCATCGACCATCATGCGCGCCGTTTCGCTGACCCGGCGGATTTGCTCAACCCTGTCGGCATCACTGAAGCCTAGGTCGGCACACAAACCGCCGCGTATCGTATCGCCGTCGAGCACATACGTGTGGTGGCCAAGACCGTGCAGCCGCTTTTCCAGCAACCCTGCAACGGTCGACTTGCCCGCACCTGAAAGTCCCGTCATCCACAGGCAAGCTGGCCGCTGGGATTTGAGAAACGCACGGGCGTCCTTGCCGATGATCGGAGCCGGCGCGAAAATCTGCTCAGATAGCGGCTTGGACATTCGCGGCGAGTTCCAAAAAATCGTTGAAGACTGCCCTCGTCGAACAAGATTGAGTACGCACAATGTGGGCGCCGCTGCACATCGTCAAGGTCGCGCCGCTTGCAATGGCCCACTGGGTGTTGAAATCGGCACAAGCTGCGGATCTGCTTTGGATTCACTTACCGAAATGGGCACCCTTCTTTCATTATCTCGGCTTTGTGCCAAAGGTGGACGTCCCCAACGCGTTGCAGTTTCGCAACGAGATGAAAGCAACCAACCCACGCCTAGCCCCGTCACGTCCTTGAACCATATGCCTCGGAAATTGCCGAAAACGGATCTCCGCGCAATGGTCCGATACACAGGAAAGTCAAGCGCGATAACCGGCCGGTTTATTTTTTTCTGCGAAGACATTCCGGCAAGCCCAGCGATAGCATAGCTTTGAGCACTTATAGGTCATCGCGGAGCTAACCTCACGTCAAGTCAGGCTGCAATCTCACGGATAATCGGTGAAGGGAAGCTATGGGCGGCGATTCTGATTGGCGATCATCGGCACGCGAACGACAGGCGCAAGCAGACAGGTCGCGCCTCATCCGCCTCCGCACCCTTGCTCTAATCGCCGGATCTGTCCTCGCGCCAACCCTGATCGTTTCGGGCTGCGGCGAGAAAAACGCGTTCGTCCCACCGCCACCGCCAAAGATCGAGGTTGCCCTGCCCTTGAAGCAGACGGTCACGCGCTACCTGGAAGCGACGGGTAACACTGCGGCCGTGAACTCCACGACACTGGTAGCGCGCGTACAAGGTTTCATCCAAGACATAAAGTACAAAGACGGTGACGCCGTTAAAGCTGGGACAGTACTGTTCGTCATCGAGCAAAAGCCTTATCAGCTCGCCCTCGAGCAGGCCGAGGCAGGGCAATCGAGCGCTGCAGCCGATACTAAAAAGACGGAGGCCGACTACAAACGCCAGGTCGATCTTGCGGCGAAAAACATCTCGAGCCAATCGACGCTCGACCAGGCAACGGCTGCGAAGGACGCGGCGGTCGCCAAGCAGAAGCAGTCGCAAGTCGATATCGAGCAGGCCCAGCTCAACCTTGGCTATACGGAGGTGAAAGCGCCGTTCGATGGCATTGTGACGTCCCGCGACGTCTCGTTGGGTCAACTTGTCGGCGCCGGCAGCCCCACTACGCTCGCCACCATCGTTCAGCTCAACCCTATCTACGTGAACTTCGCAGTCAGCGAGACCGACGTTCAGAGCATCCGCGCAGGGATCAAAGAGCGAGGCCTTACCAGTGAAGACCTGAAGAAGATTCCGATTGAGGTCGGACTTCAGAGCGAAAAGGGATATCCGCACCGCGGAACGCTCGACTACGCCGCGCCCAGCCTCACCGCCGCCACCGGCACGCTGATGGTGCGCGGAATTCTACCCAACGCCGATCGCGCGTTGCTTCCCGGATATTTCGTCCGCGTCCGCGTGCCGCGTGCTCCGGAGCCCGACAGGCTTCTCGTGCCGGACCGCGTCGTCGGCAGCGATCAGAGCGGCCGTTATGTGCTTGTCGCCAACAAGGACGACGTACTCGAACAGCGCAAGGTTGAACTTGGCCAACAAGTCGGCGAGCTGCGCGTCATCGAGAAGGGGATTAATGCCGACGACCGCGTCGTCATTTCCGGACTGATGACCGTAGTGCCGGGTGAGAAGATCGATCCGGTTCTGAAGACGGTTGCCTCGCCGGCAGCGGAAGCCACGCCATGATCTCGAAGTTCTTTATCGAGCGACCGGTTCTCGCGAACGTCATCGCCATTCTGATGGTGGTCATCGGCGCCGTATCCGTATTGAAACTACCCGTCGCCCAATATCCCGACGTGGTGCCGCCGACCGTACAGGTAACCACGCGCTATCCCGGCGCTAGTGCCCGCACCGTCATCGATACCGTCGCGCTGCCAATCGAGCAGCAGGTGAACGGCGTCGAGCACATGCTCTACATGCAGTCCTTTTCTTCGGCTGACGGCAGCTATTCGCTGACGGTCACCTTCGACATCGGCACCGACCTCAACGCGGCGCAGGTGCTGGTGCAAAACCGCGTCTCCGCCGCCATGGCGTCGCTGCCGCAAGCCGTGCAGGTGCAGGGCGTCGTTGTTCAGAAGAAATCGACCGCGATCCTGCAGATCGTGACCCTGACATCGCCGGATGGCCGATACGACAGCCTCTATCTCAGCAATTACGCAACGATCCGCCTGAAGGATGAAATTGCGCGCCTGCCCGGCGTCGGCAACGTCAATGTGTTCGGAGCCGGCCAGTATTCGATGCGCATCTGGCTTGATCCCGAAAAGATGCAGGCGCGCGGCCTCGACGCTCAGGATGTAATCCAGGCGCTTCAGCAGCAAAGCGAGCAGGTGACCGCCGGACAGGTCGGAATGCCGCCGGCGCAGGGCGATCAGTCGTTCCAGTACACGATCGACGTTTCGAGCCGTTTCAACGACCCCGAACAGTTCGCCAACGTCGTCGTCAAAACCGGCACCGCGGGCGACCTGACGCGGTTGCGCGATGTCGGCCGAGTTGAGCTCGGCGCCCAGACATACGGACAGGTATTCAACCTTGACGGCAAGCAGGCGGCGGGTCTTGCGATCTTCCTGACACCCGGCGCCAATGCTCTCAACGTCGCGCACGAAGTCTCTGCGAAGATGAAGGCGCTTGCGCGCGAATTTCCGCAAGGCATGGTCTACTCCATTCCCTTCGACACCACGATCTTCGTGCAGCAGGCCATATCGGAAGTTTACAAGACTCTGATCGAAGCCGCCTTCCTGGTGCTGATCGTTATCCTGGTATTCCTGCAGGATTGGCGCGCCATGCTGGTCCCGGCCACCACGGTACCCGTGACGATCATCGGCGCCTTTGCCGCGATGGCGGCCATGGGCTTTTCGATCAATCTTTCGACCTTGTTCGCGATCGTGCTCGCGATCGGCATCGTCGTCGACGACGCCATCGTCGTCGTAGAGGGCGCCGCTCATAACATCGAGAAGGGTATGTCCGGCCACGACGCGGCGATCGCCGCGATGAACGCGCTGATGGGGCCGATCATCGGCATTACACTTGTGCTGATGGCGGTGTTTCTGCCGGCGTCCTTTCTACCGGGCCTGACGGGCCAGATGTACGCGCAGTTCGCGCTTGTGATCGCGGCGACGGCCTTGATCAGCGCCATCAACGCCGCAACTTTGAAGCCGACACAATGCGCTCTTTGGCTGCGCCGGCCCGTGCCGCCGGAGCAGCGCAATTTCTTCTATCGCGGCTTCAATTCCTTATACGACCGTTTTGAGAAGCGATACGCCGGCCTCATCGAGAAGATGGTTCACCATAGTGGCGCGATGGTTCTCATCGCCTTGGCGATCATCGGGGCCGCCGTCTACGGAATGTCGCGCGTCGCGACCGGCTTCCTGCCGATCGAGGATCAGGGCTACCTTCTCGCAGCCGTACAGCTTCCCGACGGCGCCGCGCTCGGCCGTACGCAGAAGTCTCTGGAGCAAGTTGAGCGCATCGCCAATACGGTCCCGGGCGTCGAGCGCGTCATCACCATCGCCGGCGTATCCGCCCTCGATAACAGCTCTTCACTCGCCAATGCCGGTGTCGGCTATATCATGCTGAAGGATTGGAGCCTTCGCGGCAAAGGCCAGGACCTTGCTTCGCTTTTCAAAACTCTCAATGAAAAACTCGCCGTTATCGAGGACGGCAGCGTCCTCGTGCTGCCGCCTCCACCGATACAGGGCATCGGCAATGCCGGCGGCTTCACTATGCAGATCGAACTGCGCGACGGCAGTTTCGATCTCGTAAAGTTGGGGAATTCGGCGAATGCCATGGTGCGGGCCGCCAGCACGCAATCGAGCATTCAACGTGTCTCGACGTCGTTCCGTGCCAGCGCGCCTCAATACAAGATCACTATCGACCGCGAGAAGGTGCAGACGCTGCTGCTGACCACCGACCAGGTGTTCTCGACGCTCGCGAGTTATCTCGGCTCGAGCTACGTCGACCAATTCAATAAGTTCGGCCGCGTCTTCCAAATCTACGTGCAGGCGGAGTCGCGCTTTCGCATGAACCCTGGCGACATCCTCAATCTAAAGGTTCGCAACCAGAACGGCGACATGATCCCGCTCGGAACCGTTCTGACGATCACACCGAGTGTCGGCCCGTCGCTCATCAGTCTCTACAATTTGTATCCGTCCGCCACGCTCGTCGGCGTGCCGGCCAAAGGCTTCTCGTCCGGCGACGCTATCAAGCTGATGGACGAGATCGCTGCGCGCACCCTTCCGCCCGGCGTCGGCTCGTCCTGGACGGCGCTGTCGTACCAGGAGAAGTTGGTCGGCGGACAAATTTACTACGTGTTCGGGCTCGCGCTTCTTTTGGTCTACCTCGTCCTGGCCGGTCAGTATGAGAGCTGGTACGCGCCGATGTCGGTGCTGCTGGCGGTGCCGCTGTCGCTCATCGGTCCGGTTTTGGTAATGCTGGCGCTCCGCATCGACAACAACCTTTATGTCCAGATCGGCTTGGTGCTTCTCATCGCTCTTTCGGCCAAGAACGCCATTCTGATCGTCGAGGTGGCGCGCGAGTTGCGGGCCGAAGGCAAGGCGATCGCCGAGGCTGCCTTCGAAGCGGCGCGTGCTCGATTCCGGCCGATCCTCATGACGTCATTCGCGTTCATCCTGGGCGTTCTCCCACTGGTTCTCGCGACGGGTGCCGGTGCCTCGGCGCGCAAATCCATCGGCATCACCGTCTTCAGCGGCATGATTGCTTCGACGTGCCTTGCGGTGCTGTTCGTGCCGTCGCTGTTCGTGATCGTTCAGCGGTTCGAGGAATGGCGCGCCTCGCGAAAGGCACCGGCGCAGTCAAGCACTGTGGCCGGCGCGAGCCACTAGCCGCTAGCGTTCAGTTGCCGGCCAATTTGGTGGCCATGGCTGCGATTGTGCGCTGATAGACGGCCGCTTTGTTCCATGTAGCGATAACGCCGTAATTTGCTGATCCCGGTTGCCAGGACTGTCCGCGTTGCCAGCCGTGGCTCGCGAGGAAATTGGCGGTCGAGGCAAGAATGTCGGGAACACTGCGCACGAGATCCCTGTGGCCATTGCCGTCGAAATCGACCGCGTACCGGACATAAGGGGTCGGCAGGAATTGCGTCTGGCCGATCTCGCCGGCCCAGCCGCCGCGCAACTGCTTAGCCGACAAGTCGCCCCGATCGACGATCCGCACGGCGTCGAGCAATTGGCCGGTAAAGAACTCCGATCGCCGACAATCGTAAGCTAACGTGGCGAGCGACCGCAGAATCGAATAGCGCGCGCTCGCATCCGCTCCGTAGTGGGTCTCAAGTCCCCAGATGGCGACAACGATAGCGCCCGGCACACCAAACCGCCGTTCAATGCGGTCGAGTGTGGCGCGATGCGTCCGCATTAGCGACTTGCCCCGGCCAATGAGCGCCCCATCGACCCGGCGCGCATAGAACTGCGCGAAACTCAATTTGAAGGAATGCTGCGAGCGGTCGAGCCGGATCACGGTCGGATCATACGAGATGCCCGACAGAGCAGACGAGATTGTTGCCTGCTTTATGCCTTGAGCGGCCGCTTGGGCCTTGAAGTGCTGCAGCCAGCTGTTGAAGCCCCCCGCGCCGCTGCCACACTGCGCGGCGATACCGGCTGTCGGATTGGCAAGCAGCAAGACCGCGATGCTCGCAAATTTCAACCGAGCCGGGCGGAAGGCCTTGAATATGTACAGCATGGGTTGTTGCTTTCTACGCTGGGGGACAAGCATTAACCGGGAGCAGCGGACACGCCGTCACCGCGCGAGCCGGATTGCGATGCCTCTTGAGACAAGAGACGCGCGGCGCGGGTTGTAAGCGGTGGCGGTCCCTACGGGAGTCGAACCCGTCTTTCAAGAATGAAAATCTCGCGTCCTAACCGATAGACGAAGGGACCGGCCGTCGGCTTTAAGAGGCAACCCTATAGTCGTCTTCGGGCGCATTTGGCAAGCGCAGCACCCAAGCCCATCCTGCGACAACATGGGTCGCAAAAAAGACCCGCCATTTTCACTTTAAAATTGGCGCCGCGGATCGGCCGCGTCCTCGATCTGAAGCTCGATCCGATCGCGCCCGCCCCATGTGTCGCGACGCAGATGACCCGCAACGTGCAGCGGCATGCCGGCGGCCGACATCAGGAGGTCGCCCAAGGGCTGTCCGGCGGCGCGAAAGGCTATGGCGTCGAGCCGCGCGCCATCGCCGCCCTCGAGCAGGACGCGCACGTGCGCGTCGCCGACGATTTTGCCGAACTTCACGCGGTGCGCCGGCAGCACGAAGCGGGCTTCGGAATTTCCCTGGCCGAAGGGGCTGACGCGTTCAATCAGGTCCATCAGTTCGGCCGTCGCACCAGAGGCGACGAGGGCCGCATCGATGTCGAGCCCTGCCGCATCCGCAATGCTCGCCGTCGTCGGGCGAAGATTTCCAAGCAGATACTTTTCGAGCGCTGCGAGGCCCTGCTGACTGACCGTCAATCCCGCCGCCATCGCATGACCGCCACCCTTGATGAGCAACCCATCCGACACCGCGCCTCGAATTGCGGACCCGAGATCGACTCCGGGAATAGAACGGAGAGAACCCGTACCATCGCGCGGCCCCGAGCCGGCGGCATCCCATGCGATGACGCAGGCGGGTCGGCGGAAGCGCTCGACTAAGCGGCTGGCGACGAGTCCGACGACGCCCTTGTGCCAAGCCTCCGAGGCGACGACGACGATCGAGCGCGTCGGATCTTCGGCGATCTGACGGTCGGCGATCGCCAGCGCTTCCTCGAGTACCAGCGTCTCGATGTCCTTGCGTTCCTTGTTCAGGCGATTGAGCAGCTCTGCAATGCGCTGCGCCTCGACCGCATCGGACGTCGAGAGTAGCGTCGCACCCAGCGCAGCGTTTCCGATGCGTCCGCCCGCATTGATGCGCGGCCCCAATATGAAGCCAAGGTGATAAGGCGTCGGCGGCGCGGTGAGACCGGCGGCATCGGCCAACGCGGTGAGACCGACGTTCTGGCGCGACCGCATGACGGCAAGTCCCTTTTTCACGTAGGCGCGGTTGAGGCCAACGAGTGGCACCACGTCGGCAACCGTCGCCAACGCCACGAGATCGAGAAGCGCCAGAAGATCGGGCTCGCGTGCCGCTTGATAAAATCCGCGTCGCCTCAGTTCGCGCGTAACCCCGACGAGAACCAGGAACACGACGCCCGCCGCACAGAGCGCCCCCTGCCCCGACACGTCGTCCTGGCGGTTCGGATTGACGATCGCATCGACCTCGGGAAGGTGCTCGTCCGCCTGATGGTGGTCGATGACGAGGACGCCGGCGCCGAGACGGCGCGCCAGTGCCAACGGTTCGTGGCTCGTCGTGCCGCAATCGACCGTAACGATCAGCCGGGCTCCCTCGCCGACCAGCGTCTCGATGGCACCGGCGTTCGGTCCATAGCCCTCGAACAGCCGGTCCGGAATGTAGATCCTCGCCGGCGTCTCGTGGTGCCCCAGAAACCGCGCCAGCAGCGCCGACGAGCAGGCGCCATCAACGTCGTAATCGCCAAAAATGGCAACGGACTGCCGGCCTTCGATTGCGTCGGCGAGGCGCGCCGCGGCCTTGTCCATGTCACGCAAGAGGCTCGGGTCCGGCATCAGCGCTTTGAGCGTCGGATCGAGGAACGTCGCCACGTCATCGAGCCCAACGCCGCGAGCGGCGAGTACACGGCCCATCAACTCCGGCAGCCCGTGGCGCTGGCTTATCGCCGTTGCGAGCGGCTTTGCTTCCCGCAGGAGGCGCTCACGCCAGACGAAACCGCGCGCACTTGTCGTGACGCCGAGAAAGGGCAGCCGCTCGGCGCTCCCTTCAATCGCAATTTTCGCCAAACCCGCCGTGCGCAACTGAGCCCCGCCCCCTGCCGCCTCTCAGAGTTGTAGGTCGATTCGTCTCTGAAACGTCCCGAACCTGCCGAGGCGCCCACAGCCAATCACCCACGCCGGCGCTTTTGTTGCCTTAAATGAACCGCGCACCCACATTACGCAGCGTCGAGTTGATTCGCCGGACGGTGCCGGTTTTCGACCGCATGACGACCGTCTCGGTCTCGGCAAAATCACCTCTGATCCGGACACCCTTGAGCAGCGAACCATCGGTGACGCCGGTCGCCGAGAACACGACGTCGGCCGATGCCATGTCCTCAAGCTTGAATTTCTTGTTGATGTCGGTGATGCCCATTTTCTCCGCGCGCATGCGCTCCTCGTCCTTCATCGGAATCAACCGGCCTTCCATTTGACCGCCGATGCACCGCAGAGCCGCCGCCGCAAGAACGCCTTCCGGCGCGCCACCCGACCCGATGTAGATATCGACGCCCGTCTCGCGAGGGTCCGTCGTCCAGATGACACCTGCAATGTCTCCGTCCGGAATGAGCTGAACACCGGCGCCGGCCTCGCGCACGGCACGGATCAATTCCGCATGCCTGGGCCGATCGAGGATGCACGCCATGATCTCGCCGATCGGCACGCCTTTGGCCTTGGCGAGGGCATTGAGGTTTTCTGCAGGCGACGCATCGAGGTCGACGGTTCCGTCCGGATAGCCCGGACCGATGGCGATCTTGTTCATGTACATATCGGGAGCATGCAAGAGCCCGCCACGTTCGGAGATCGCGAGCACCGCGAGTGCGTTCGGCATGGATTT